>Ga0315907_10002412_pt1 | contig 23564 bp, 23 predicted proteins | sample LakEriMetagenome_3_FD_203525 | JGI IMG/M metagenome (GOLD analysis project Ga0315907, IMG submission 203525) | Freshwater fungal communities from buoy surface, Lake Erie, Ohio, United States - Buoy 12 MA123 | ecosystem: Environmental > Aquatic > Freshwater > Lake > Lake biofilm | place: USA...
GTGCAGGGGCCGATCTACGCCCCGCCGGCACCGCCTCCGCCCCCGCCGCCCGTGATCGTCTACGAACAGCCGCCGTCCTGGGCGTGGCGGCACCGGCGCGGCCCGCCGCAAGGCCATTGGGGGCCGCCGTCGGACTGCCGCCGGATCTGGAACGAGTGGGGCGACAGCCGCGTGATCTGTCGCCCGGCCTACGGCGGCTGGTGACGGGGGCCCGGCCGGCTCAGGGGCCGTAGGGCGGGCGGTGCAGGCCGGCGGGCGAGAGGGTGAAGATCTCGACGCCGGTCCGGGTCACCCCGACCTGATGCTCGAACTGGGCCGACAGCGACCTGTCGCGCGTGACCGCGGTCCAGCCGTCGGCGAGGACCTTGGTATCCGGCCGTCCGGCGTTGATCATCGGCTCGATCGTGAAGACCATCCCGGGCACGAGGACCATGTCCCGCCCGCGCATGCCGACGTGCATGACCTGGGGCGGCTGGTGGAACCCGTGGCCGATGCCGTGGCCGCAGAACTCCGTGACGACCGAGAAGCGGTTCGCGTGCGCGACCTCCATGATCGCTGCACCCACGTCGCCGAGGTGGGCGCCCGGGGCCACCTGCTCGATGCCGGCCATCATCGCCTCGTAGGTGACGTCGACCAGCTTGCGCGCCTGCACCCGCACGCGCTCGCCCACCAGCCACATGCGGCTCGTGTCGCCGTACCAGCCGTCGAGGATCACCGTCACGTCGACGTTCACGATGTCGCCCTCGACGAGGCGCTTGTCCTCGCTGGGGATGCCATGGTTGACGACGTGGTTGACCGAGATGCAGGACGACGCCGGATAGCCCTTGTAGCCGAGCGTCGCCGGGATGCCGCCGCCGCCGCGCACGAACGCCTCGATCCGGCGGTCCAGCTCCGCGGTCGCGACGCCGGGACAGACGTACGGTGAGATGTGGTCGAGCGTCGCCGCCGCGAGGCGTCCGGCACGGCGCAACCCCTCGAACGCCTCGGGCCCGTAGAGCGGAACCGACAGTCCCTGGCTGTCGGTCACATGGTCGATGACGTCGGTGCGCAAGGTCGCCGCATCCTCCTGCCTGTCCGGACCCCTATGTAGGAACGCCCGCGGCGTCTGTCGAACGGCCCTCGGCCGCGGCGATCGCGTCGGCCGTCGCGACGAGGCGACGCGCCTCCGCGACGTGCAGCGCCTCGATCATGCGGCCGTCGACCATGGTGACGCCGCGCCCCGCCGCCATGGCCGCCGCATGGGCCGCGATGATGCGCCGCGCCCGGTCCACCTCGCCCGGCTCGGGGCCGAAGGCGCGGTTGGCCGCGTCGATCTGGCTCGGGTGGACCAGCGTCTTGCCGTCGAAGCCGAGGATGGCGCCCTGCCGGCACGCGGCCTCCAGCCCCTCGGCGTCGGCGATGTCCGCGTGGACCCCGTCGAGCGCCACGAGGCCGTGGGCGCGCGCGGCCAGGAGGCTGAGCCCGAGCCCGGTCACCAGCGCCTCGCGCCCGCGGCTTTGGCGGGCGTGCAGGTCCTTCGCAAGGTCCGACGTGCCCATGACGAGCGCGCCCAGGCGCGGATGGGCGGACGCGACGTCGCGCACGTCGAGCATGGCGCGCGGCGTCTCCACCATGACCCAGAGCGCGAGCGCGTCGGGCGCCCCCGCGTCCGCGAGGACCGCCGCGACCCGGCGCACCATGTCGCCGCTCTCGACCTTCGGGACCAGGACCGCCTCGGCCCCGGACGTGGCGGCCGCCACCAGGTCGGCGTGGCCCCACGGCGTGTCGAGGCCGTTGACCCGCACGACCCGTTCCCGGTGGCCGAACCCGCCGGCCGCCAGCGACGCGAGGACGCGCGCCCGGGCGTCGGCCTTGGCGTCGGGCGCGACCGCGTCCTCGAGGTCGAGGATCACCACGTCGCAGTGGAGGGCCCGCGCCTTCTCGATCGCCCGGGCGTTGGACCCGGGCATGAAGAGGGCGCTGCGGCGGGGCCGGATGGGGACGTCGGGCAAGGCCGTGGGGCTCCTCGGGCGGTGCGGAACGGGTCCGCGCGCGCCCATGGTCGCGCGGCCGGTCCGACCGGTCTATAACGCACGGCCCGCATCCTGCCAAAGCCGGTCCGACGTCCCATGCGCAACGTGCTCTCGATCCAGTCCCACGTCGCCTACGGCCACGTCGGCAACGCCGCTGCCGTGTTCCCGCTCCAGCGGCTTGGCTTCGAGGTGTGGGCGGTGCACACGGTCCAGTTCTCCAACCACACGGGCTACGGCGCCTGGACCGGACAGGTCTTCGCGCCCGAGCACATCGCCGCGATCGTCGACGGGATCGACGCGCGGGGCGTGCTGGGATCGTGCGACGCCGTCCTCTCCGGCTACATGGGCGACGCGGCGCTGGGGCGCGCGGTGGTCGATTCCGTCGCCCGCGTGCGCGCGGCCAACCCGCGGGCGGTCTATTGCTGCGATCCGGTGATGGGCGACGTCGGCCGGGGCTTCTTCGTGCGGCCGGGCATCCCGGAGTTCATGCGCGACGTCGCCGTGCCCGCGGCGGACATCGTCACGCCCAACCAGTTCGAGCTGGAGTACCTGACGGGGATCACGGTCCGGCGGATCGAGGACGCGGTGGCGGCCGGCGCGAAACTCCGCGCGACGGGGCCACGCTTCGTCCTCCTCACCAGCCTGACGCGGGAGGGAGCGTCGGACGGCTCGATCGAGATGCTGCTCGACGGGCCCGACGGGACCTGGCTCGTGGCGACGCCGCGCCTGCCGCTCGACCCGGCGCCGAACGGGGCGGGCGACTGCGTCGCCGCCCTGTTCCTCGCCCGTTTCCTCGAGACCGGCGACGGCCCCGCGGCGCTGGCGGCCGCGGCGTCCGGAATCCACGCCGTCTTCGACGAGACGGCGAAGGCCGGCACCCGCGAACTCCAGCTGATCGCCGCGCAGGACCGGCTCAGGACCGATGCGGGCTTCGCGGTCGCCAAGGTGCGCTGAGGGCCCTCAGCGCGCCTCGCCCACGTCCCAGTAGACGCCCGCCATCATCTCCAGCCCCTGACGGAGCACCGGCGCGAGGCCGTGCTCGTCCGGGGCGTGCTGGTTGCAGCCGGCGTAGCTGTGGGGGATCCACACCGTCGGCAGGCCCAGCGTGTGGGCGAAGACGGCGTTTGGCAGCGTGCCGCCGAGGTTCGGCAGGACCTGGGGCGGCGTGCCCGTCGTCCGCCCGATCGAGCCGGCGACCAGCGTCACCCAGGGGTTCCCGGGGTCGAGGCGCGTGGCCGCCATCGCCTCGTCGCGGGCCGCACTCGCCTTCACCATGGCGAATCCGTGGGCGTCGAGGTGCTCCTGCACGTGACGGACGATGTTCTCCCAGTCGGTGCCGACGACGTACCGGATCTGCATCATCGCCGACGCGTGCGGCGGGATGGCGTTGGCCGGCTTCTCGGGGTTGCCCGTCTTGAAGGCCAGCACCTCGATCGCGTTCCAGCCGTAGACCCGCTCGGACGGGGTCAGGCCCGGCTCGCCCCAGCCGTCGTCGATCGTGGGGCCGTCGGGGCCGCCATCGGGCCGCAGGCCGAGGATCGCGGCCCGGACGCTCTCCGGCGCGGGCGGCGGACGCAGGGCCTTCACCTTGATCACGCCGTTGCCGTCGACGATGGAGGCGATGGCGTTCGCGAGGATGGTGCCCGGGTTGGCGAGCAGCCCGCCCCAGTTCCCCGAATGGTGGCCGCCCGCGCGCAGGTCGACCTCGAGCCGGAAGTTCAGCACGCCCCGCGTGCCGAGGTAGAGCATCGGCCGGTCGGCGTGCAGCCGCGGGCCGTCCGACGCGATCAGGACGTCGGCCTTCAGCGCGTCCCGGTGCGCGGCCGCGCAGGCGTCGAGGCCGGGGGAGCCCGACTCCTCGCCCATGTCGATCAGGAGCTTCACGTTGAAGCCGAGCCGCCCGCGGACCTTCAGCACCGTCTCGACGGCCGTCAGGTTGATCGCGTGCTGGCCCTTGTTGTCGGCGACGCCGCGGCCGTACCAGCGATCCCCCTCCACCGTGATCGCCCAGGGCGACCGGCCGTTCGACCACTGGTCGTCGTAGCCGTGGATCACGTCGCCGTGGCCGTAGATGAAGACCGTCGGCAGGCCGTCGCCCTCGTGGCGGTCCCCGATCAGGAAGGGGGGGCGGCCCGGAAGGCTGTTCTCCACGATCCGCCAGCCGAAGCCCATGCCCGTGATCCAGGGACCGATGCAGTCGGTCAGATAGGCCCGCAGTTCGGGCCCGCGGTCGGGTCGCTGGCTCTCGGTCCTGTGCGCGACCATCTCGGCGAGGCGGGCCTTGAAGCCGCCGGTGTCGAAATGGTCGCGGATGCGGGCGACGGCGTCGTCGCGGCTCATGGGCTCACCCTGTCGAACGGAACGTCCTTGACGCGGTCGGAACTGATCACGACCGCCGTCACCCTGCCACCGTCGCGGCGGAACCGCACGGCGTGTTCGTAGCGCAGGCCCGGGGTCGTCACCCGGACCCAGAAGACGTCGGGCGCCACGGCGATCGCCGGCGCGCCCGACGCGCCGTGGAAGGCGGGGCCGTAGTGCACGTGCATCTGGCCGCCGCGGTTCGAGATCACGACCTCCGACCGGAGTTCGGCGTTGGCGTAGGTCCCGACCAGGTCGGCGAGGTCCGGCGACGCGACGGTCTCCAACGGCGCGAAGGTGCCCGTCTGCCCCGCGTACCAAAGATGCGCCGTCGGCCGCCCGCCGTCCGCCGCCGGTTCCAGCCGGAGCCGGGCGGGCATCAGCGGCCAGGCGTCGGCGAAGCCGTCGCCGTGCGCGTCGGGCGTGAACTGATGCACGATGCCCAGCTTCTCCCCCTCGATCCGTCCCTCCTTGGCCTGGAGGCGGAGCACCTCGCCCGACCCCTGGTCGAAGTAGAGGCCGTCGATCGCGGGCACCGCCGCCGGATGGGCGCGGATCGCGGCCGCCGCGTGGGGGTGGGGGTCCGGAATCTCGCCTCCGAGGACGGCGTCGAGGATCTCCCGCACCTTCGTGTCCGGGTCGGCGTCGTCGCGGTTGGTCAGCAGCACGAGCCCCATGTCCCGGTCGGGCACGAGGGCGGCGTAGGCCCGCCAGCCGGGCAGGCTGCCCCCGTGGCCCAGCACCGTCAGCCCCCGCCACCGGCGGATCTGGAGGCCCAGCCCGTAGTTGACCGGCGTCCCGTCGTTCAGCATCGCCCGCTCGCGCATCGGGCCGAGGAGATCGGGCGTCGCGCGCAGGAAGGCGAGCCAGCGTGCGAGATCGGCGACCGACGACACCATCGAGCCCGCGCCACCGAACCCGAAGGCCCAGCGGCCCAGCGTGGGCGGGCCGCCCGGCTGGGGGACGTAGGGCGTGGCGAGGCGGGGGACGACCAGCTCGTCGTCCTCGCGCAGCAGCGTGTCCGTCATCCCCAGCGGATCGAGGAACGCTTGGCGCAGATGGGCCTCGAAGCCCATCCCCGTCACGCGCTCGATCACCCGGGTCGCGAGCATGAAGTTCACGTTCGTGTAGATGAACCGCTCGCCGGTCGGAAAGCTCATGCCCGACTGCGCGCAGAGCAGGTCGATCTGGTCCTGCATCGTCCGCGGCTGGCGGTACCAGACGCCGCGCAGGCGCATCACCTCGCCCGAATCGCGCAGCCCCGACGTCATCGACAGGAGGCGCCGCAGGCTGATCGGCCCCGGCGTCCGAAGTTCGGGAACGTGGGCCCGGATCGCGTCGTCCAGCGACACCCGCCCCTCGTTCGCGAGACGGACGAGGGCGGCGGCGCAGAACGTCTTGGTGATCGACGCGACGTGGAAGCGGCCGTCGGGCGCGGTCGGCAGGCCGTGCTCGATGCTCGCCGCGCCATAGCACCGGTGCACGACCACCTCGCCGCCCTTCAGCAGCGCGACCGACGCGCCCGGGGCGTCCGGCGCCGACCAGGGCGCGAAGATCCGGTCGAGGGCGGCGGCGGGATCGGCGATCATGGGGTGGCGATCCTCGGGTGTGGAAGCACCCGCAGGGTGACCCCGGCGCCCGACCCTGTCAAACGCCCTCGGCGCCCCGTCGGAACGCCGCCAGGAGGCGGGCCGCGCCCGTGCCGGGCGTGAGCCGTCCGGCCTCCACGTCGGCCTCGACCGCCGCCAGCGAGCCGCGTACCACTCCGTGGGCGGTGAAGCTGGCGACCAGCGTCTCGCGGATCTCGTCCCACAGCCACGCCCGCGCCTGCGCCGACCGCCGCGCCGCCAGCCCGTGCGGGCCGAGCGCCGCCCGGTGCCCGCCGACGGCCTCCCAGACCTCGCCGATGCCGGTCCCGGCGAGGGCGGACGCGGCGAGGACGGGCACCGTCCAGCCGGCGAGCGCCGGCCGCAGCAGGGCGAGGGCGTGGCGATACTCGGCGACGGCGTGCCGCGCGGGGCCGGCGAGGTCGCCGTCCGCCTTGTTCACCACGACGACGTCGGCCAGTTCGACGATGCCCTTCTTGATGCCCTGGAGTTCGTCGCCGCCCCCCGGCAGGAGGAGGAGGAGGAAGGTGTCGACCATCCCGGCCACCGCCGTCTCGGACTGGCCCACCCCGACCGTCTCGACGATCACGACATCGTGCCCCGCGGCCTCCACCAACATCATCGCCTCCCGCGTCCGTCGCGCGACCCCGCCCAGGGTCGATCCGGCCGGGGAGGGGCGGATGAAGGCCTCCGGGCTCCGCCCGAGGTCCTCCATCCGGGTCTTGTCGCCGAGGATGGATCCCCCTGTCCGCTGCGAGGTCGGATCGACCGCGAGGACCGCGACCCGATGGCCGCGGCCGATCAGCTGCAGGCCGAACGTCTCGATGAAGGTCGACTTTCCGACGCCCGGCACGCCGGTGATGCCGATGCGCACCGCGCGCCCGGCGTGGGGCAGCACGTCGGCGAGAAGGCGATCGGCGGCCGCGCGATGGTCGGCCCGGGTCGACTCGACGAGGGTGATGGCGCGGGCGAGGGCTCGGCGGTCGCCGGCACGCAGCCGGTCGGCGAGAAGATCGACGGGAAGATCCATGGGCGGAGCCTAGCCGCCACCCCTTCCGGCGGAAAGAGGCTGCACCGTCGCCTGCGTCTCTCTCTTCCACGAACTGCCCCGCCGGATCCGCGACCGGGTGATGGGCGAGATCGCCCGGGTCCTGCGGCCGGGCGGGCTGTTCGTTCTGGTCGAAAGCCTGCAGCGCGGCGACCGGCCCGGCCTCGACGGCCTGTTCGACCTGTTCCCCGTCGCCTTCCACGAGCCCGATTTCGCCGACGACGCGAAGCCGGACCTGGCCGGTCTCGCCGCCACGCACGGCCTCGCGGCCGAGGAGACGACGACCGCCTATCTCAGCAAGGTCATGACGGTCCGCAAACCGCCGGAATCGATGCCGGTGCTCTACTCAAGGATGATCTAGACGTTTCGGCTTGAAAGGTCGAAGGGCGCCGTCGATGGTTAGTCGGATCGTCGCCGCACGAAAGGTTGGGCCGACGCATGGCTGAGGTCGAGCTGAAGCTCGCGGTCGACCCCGCGGATCTCGACCGGTTGCTTGCCGGTCCTGTCCTGGCCGGTCGGGGCGTCACCCGCAATCTCGAAAGCGTCTATTGGGACACGCCGGACCTCCGCCTCATGCGGCGGGCGGTGACGTTGCGGGTACGCCGCATCGGGCGTCGCCACGTCCAGACGGTGAAGGACGCGGGCGTGACCGACGGCCTCGTGACCCATCGCGGGGAGTGGGAGGCGCCGATCGGCGGACCCGCCCCCGACCTCTCCGCCATCACCGACCCGACCGCGCGGGAGCGGATCGGTGCGCTGGCACCCGCCGAACTGGCGCCCGCCTTCGTCACCCGCGTCCGGCGGATCACCCGGACCGTTTCCGCAGGCGACGGCGGTCGGGTCGAGGTGGCCGTCGACCGGGGCGACATCCGGACGTCCGACGGGCGCTGCGAGCCGCTGGCCGAGATCGAGTTCGAGCTGAAGGCCGGCGATCCCCGCGCCGTCTACGACGTGGCCCTCGCCGTCGCCGCCGAGGTTCCGGTCCGGCTGGAGCGTCGGTCGAAGGCGGAGCGGGGCTATGCGCTCGCCGCGGGCGTCGACCGCCCCGTCCGGGCCCGGCGCGCCGTCGATCCGCCCATCGATCCCGACGGCACCGTCGAGGCGGCCATGGCCGCCATCCTGCGCGAGGGCCTTCTCCACGTGCTCGAGAACGAGCGGTCGGTGCTCGGCGGCGATCCGCACGACGGCGTGCACCAGATGCGCGTCGGGGTCCGCCGGCTCCGCTCCGCGCTCTCGCTGTTCGGTCCCGTCCTTCCCGGAGAGCGGTCGGACGCGTTCGCGGACGACCTCCGTTGGCTCGCAGGGGAACTCGCCGCCGCTCGCGACTGGGACGTCTTCCTCCATGCGCTTCACGGGCCGGTGTCGCTCGCCATCGGTCGCGCGGGGCCGCTCGCGGACGCGTTCGCCGGGCTGGACGCACGGTCGCGGTCGCGCCGGGACGCGGGGCACGACCGTGCGCGCGCCGCCGTCGCCTCCCCGCGCTTCGCCCGGCTCGCCCTCGCCCTGGGGGCGTGGATCGAGGGGCGCGGCTGGCGGGCGCAGGCGGTCAGCGAAAAGTCGGCCCGTCTCTTCGATCCGGTCGGTGTCGTCGCGGCCGACCTGCTGGACCGCCGCCACCGTCGCGCCCTCAAGCGCGGTTCGGGGTTCGCCCGGCTCCCCACCGAGGCCCGGCATCGGGCCCGCATCACGCTGAAGCGCCTCCGGTACGCGGTCGAGTTCTTCCGACCGCTCTATCCGGTCAAGGCCCAGGGCCGCTTCCACCGGCGCCTCGCCGGCCTGCTGGACCGGCTCGGCCACCTGAACGACGTGGCGACCGCGGAGCGCCTGGTCGCCGAACTGGACGGACCCGCCGCCGGCCCGGACGCCGTCTGGCGCCTCGCGGCCGGGGCCGTGATCGGCTGGCATGCGCGCGGTCTGGTCGAAAGCGAAGCGGATCTCGTGTCAGACTGGGACGGCTTCGCGGAAGCCGAACCGTTCTGGACCCGGGATCGATGAGCCGAACGCCACGCGTGATCCTCGTCGCCAACGTCAAGGGCGGATGCGGCAAGACGACCGTGGCCACGCACCTTGCCGTGGCCGCCGCCGCGGCCGGTCACCGGACCGTGCTCGCCGACCTCGACCGGCAACGGTCCAGCCTCCACTGGGCCGGGCGCCGCCCGGCGGGCGCGGTTCCGGTCCTCGGCCTCGACTGGACGCGCGATCTGGACGATCCGCCCCCCGGCACCGACCGCCTCGTGCTCGACGCGCCCGCCGCGCTGAAGGCACGGCAGGTGGAGGACCTCGTCCGGCTGGCGGACGCGGTCGTGGTTCCCGTCCTGCCCGGCGCGTTCGACGAGGGGGCGACCCGCCGCTTCCTGGACCGGCTGGAGGAGCTGAAGGCGATCAAGAAGGGGCGCATCCCGGTCGCGATCGTCGGAAACCGGGTCAAGGCACGGACGCGGGCGGCGGCCGGGCTCGACCGGTTCCTCGCCGGCGTGGGGCACGCCGTGGTGACGCGGCTGCGCGACAGCCAGCTCTATTCCGACGCCGCCGGCCAGGGCCTCACGGTCCTCGACCTCGCAGGCGCGCGCCCACGGGCGGTGCGTGGGGACTGGGCGCCGCTGCTCGCGTGGATCGAGGCGGCCGTCTGATCGCCATGGCCTTGCCGATCGATTTGAATCAGATCAAGGTGTACCTCGAAAGTCCGTCGGACGATCCCTATGAGCGACGGGCGGCATGGCGATGGACCCGGAACGCTATGACATGACGAGGACGGTGCTGCGGCGGCTCGCGGTCGAGCTGTCGAACGGCCGTCGCGTGGGATCCCTGTCGCCGACCGTCGCCGGGACGCTGATGGCCGTCCTCCGCCGCCTCGACGACGATCCACGGGGCCGCAGGCCCATTCCCATCCCGCCGCCGCCCTCGCCGGGCGAGGCAGGCCGGGTCAAGGCCGCCACGACCACTCCCGCCGTGCGGGAACTCGAACCCGTCTGCTGACCCGCGTCAGCGCGTTGCGATCAGGAACAATCGCCGGAACGGGTAGAGCGTCCGTCCGTCCCGGCGCATGGGATAGGCCCGCGCCAGACGCTCGCGCAGGGCGTCGAGCAGGCGCTCCCGCAGGGCCGGCTCGCCCGCGAGCGCATCGAGCAACGGCCGGACGGTCGTCCCCATGATCCACTGGAGCACCGGGTCGGGCCCCGTCAGGACGTGGAGGTACTCGGTCTCCCACACGTCGATCCGCGCGGCGAGGGGGGCGAGGAGGGCGAAGTAGTCGGCGCCCGGCGCCACCGGTGCCGGCGGGGCCGCCGTGCCGAGCGCCGCCGCCCAGGGACCGTCGGCCGCCACCTCGCGGATGATCCGGTGGCTGGGGGCGTCGTGGTTGCGCGGCATCTGCACCGCGAGCACGCCCCCCGCCGACAGGTGCGAGACGAGCCGCGGGAACAGCCGCGGATGGTCGCCAAGCCAGTGCAGCGCCGCGTTCGAGACGATCAGGTCGACGGGGCCGTCGGGCGCCCAGCCCGCCACGTCGGCCCGCGACCATGCGACGGGCGACGGCGTCCCGGCCGCGCGGGCGAGCATTTCGGCGGACGTATCGACACCCACGACCGACGCCGCCGGCCAACGCGCGGCGCAGGCCCGGGCGAGCCCGCCGGCGCCGCATCCCAGATCGACGACCGTCCGGGGCGCCTCCGCCGTGACCGCGGCGAGGAGATCGCGGGCCGGACGCTCACGTTCCCCGCCGAACCGCGCGTAGAGGCCGGGATCCCAGGTCGCCATGGCGGCTCGGCGTCCCTCTCCTCGGCGTCCGTCGGCTTGGCGTCCGTCGGCTCAGTGGCCGCTGCCGCCCGCCGAGCCCTTCTCGTCGAACGTCCGCTTCATCAGCCCGAACACGAACAGCACGGCGAAGCCGAAGACCGTCAGCCCGACCGCGTACATCACGTTGTCCTTGGCTGCCGAGGCAAGCGCGAGGCCGAGGATGGCGACGAGGACGAAGACACCCCCGAAGATCCAGCGTCCGGTTCCTTCCATGATCGTCTTTCCCCGAAAGATCGTGACACGGCTGGTTCTTATGCGAGGCGGCCCGGCCGCGCAATCAGGACGCGGCGGCGACCGGGAAACGGAGCAGGAAGGTCGTTCCGTCCGGGCCGGTCCGCTCGAGCACGATCTCGCCGCCGTGGGCACGCATCACCTCGCGGACGATGGCCAGTCCGAGCCCGACCCCGCCCGGCCGTGCGGTTCCTGCGAAGGGCTGGAACAGGTTCTCCCGCGCCCGGGGCGGCAGGCCGGTGCCATCGTCCGCGACGGTCAGCCGCACCTCGCCGCCCAGGGCGCCGGCGTCCAGCGTCACCCGTCGGGCGCCGGACTGGACGGCGTTCCGAACGAGATTGGCGAGGCACCGTCGCAGCAGCTCCCGGTCGCCGTCGACCGTCAGCCCCTGCGGGATCGCGACCGTGACGACCGGTGCGGCGCGGCCGTCGCCGTATCCCGATCCGCCGACCTCCTCCGCCACCTCGTCGGCGACCGGTCGGAGCGCCACCCGCTCGCGGGCGAGCGGCATCACCCCGTCCCGGGCGTAGGACAGGATCTGGGCGGTCAGGTCGAGGGCGCGGTCGATCGATCCCATGAGGCGCGGCGCCACCCGGCGGATCTCCGGATCCTCGCTCGCCACGATGCGTTCGGACACGATCGCCGCCGTCGAGAGGATGCCGCCGAGGTCGTGGTGGATCTTCGCCACCGCCGTCCCCAGCGTCGCGAGGCGTTCCCGCTGGCGCAGCGCCGTCCTCAGCGCGATCTGCATCTCCGCCAGTTCCCGCTGGGCGAGCCCGAGCTCGTCCCCCCGGGTCGTGGCCGCGACGATGGCGGCCGGGTTCTCCGGATCGCGGCGGAAGGCCATGATCGCGTCGACCATCCGCCGCACGGGCCGCACCATCAGCGCGAGGAGCGACAGGAAGACGAGGCCGGCCGTGATCAGCGAGATGACGATCGAGAGCGCGACGATCCGCCATGCGAAATCGAGCATGTCGTCGCGCAGCGGCGATTCCTCGATCACCATGCGGACCGCGATCATGCGGTCCTTCGGACTGGTGCCGCGGATCTCGACGACGCGGCTGCGGGGGTCGAACAGCAGGTCGAACGCGTCGGCGACGAGTGCCGCCGGCCCGGATCCGTCGAGGTCGATCACCCCCTCGGGCATCGCCGTCCGGAAGTTTCCAATCATGTAGATGCGGTTGCCGGCGGTCGAGACGTCGATCGCCAGCGCGCCGACCTGGGAGAGCAGCCGACGCTTGAGGTCGTCGGTCACCATCCCCTCGGGCGCGGCCTCGATGGCGTAGGCCGCGAGATGCCCGCTCGCCAGCCTCGCCTCGAGCCAGCCCTGCCGGAACCGGGCGACCGAGGGCACGAAGATCAGCACCTCCGCCAGCATGACGAAGACGATGGTCAGCAGCAGCAGACGGAACGGAAGGCCGCGGGACAGGGCGGACAGGCTGACGCGCATGCCGGCAAGGATAAGCGAGCCGCGGCCCCGCGTCTCGACCCATGGCGGTGCATCACCGGCGCAAGTGATCCTTCGTGAGCGCCTCGGCGATCTGGACCGCGTTCAGGGCGGCACCCTTGCGCAGGTTATCCGCCACGATCCAGAGCGAGAGACCGTTCTCGACCGTGATGTCATCACGGATCCGGCTCACGAAGACGAGGTCGTCGCCCGCGCACTCGACCGGCGTGACGTAGCCCTCGTCCGCCCGGTGGTCGACCACGCTGACGCCGGGCGCGCGCCGCAGCGCCGCGCGCGCATCCTCGGCCGAGAGCGGTCGTTCGAACTCCAGATTGACCGCCTCGGCGTGGCCGATGAACGTCGGGACGCGGACGCAGGTGGCCGTCACCTTGATCTTGGGATCGAGGATCTTCTTCGTCTCGACCGCCATCTTCCATTCCTCCCGCGTCGATCCGTCGTCCATGAAGACGTCGATGTGGGGGATGACGTTGAAGGCGATCTGCTTGGTGAAGTTCTCCTTCTGGAGCGGATCGTTCACGTAGATGGCCCGGGTCTGGGTGAACAGCTCGTCCATCGCCTCCTTGCCGGCGCCGGAGACGGCCTGGTAGGTCGCGACCACCACCCGGCGGATCCGGGCGATCCGGTGTAGGGGCGCCAGCGCCACGGCGAGCTGGATCGTCGCGCAGTTCGGATTCGCCACGATGTTGCGCCGGCCGAAGCCGGCCAGCGCGTTCGGGTTCACCTCCGGCACGACCAGCGGCACGTCGGGGTCCATGCGGAACTGGCTGGAGTTGTCGATGACGACGGCGCCCGCCGCTGCGGCGCGCGGCGCGAACTCGGCCGAGACCTTGGCACCGGTGGAGGAGAGGACGAGGTCGATCCCGCGGAAGTCGAAGCCCGAGAGCGGCTCCACCTTGAGCACGTCGTCGTCGCCGAACGAGACCTCCCGCCCGACGGAGTTCTCGGAGGCCAGGGCCCGCACCTCGTCCGCCGGGAAGTCCCGCTCGGCCAGGATTGCCAGGATCTCGCGCCCGACGTTGCCGGTGGCGCCGACGACGGCGACCTTGTAGCCCATGGTAGGATGTCCTCGGCCCGCGGGGAACGTGGTGGACGTCCGAACTGGCCACCCGGCGCGGGCTTTGCAAGAGTGATCGCGTCACGAATGGGTGCGGCGGTCGGCACGCCGGGAGAGCGGACGGATGAGCAAGCTGAGGGACACGATCGCGCAGGCGATCAAGGACGCCGACAGATCGTTCTTCAACGAGAACTACATCAAGCAGGCGGACAACGTGCTGACCGAGCTGCGGAAGGCCGGCTACGAGGTGGTGCCGCTGAAGCCGTCGCCTGGCCTGGTGCAGTTCGTGATCGACAACCTGCCGTTCGGCCGGCTGAAGCCGACCGAGCTGGTCACGCAGCTCTATTCGCTGATCGTCGACAACGTCCGCAAGCACGGCTGAGACGGGTCCCGAACCGGTTTCCCGGCGCCGCCGAATTCCCGAGCAAGGGCCGGAGTGCGCGGCAGGCGCACGGGGCGTAGATCCTTCCCCGGACGGCGGTCGGACCGTCGTTGACCGCGCATCCGGAGGGCACCCATGATCGTCGCAGCCATGGACATCGCCGAGACCCGCCCGGCCGAGGGGACGCCCCCCTTCGCCGACGACCCCGGCCGCTGGGCCGCCGTCGTCGCCCGCGACCGGCGCGCCGACGGCGTCTTCTGGTACGCGGTCGCCACCACCGGGGTCTATTGCCGGCCCTCCTGCGGGGCGCGGCTCGCACGACGGGAGAACGTGGCCTTCCACGACAGCCCGGCCGCCGCCGAGGCCGCCGGCTTCCGCCCCTGCAAGCGCTGCCGCCCGGACCAGCCGCCGCGGGACGCGCTTCGGGTCGCCGCCGTCGTCCGCGCCTGCCGGCGGATCGAGACGGCCGGGACGGCACCCGCCCTCGCCGCGCTGGCGGCCGAGGCCGGGATGTCGCCCTTCCATTTCCACCGGGTCTTCAAGGCGGTGACCGGCCTGACGCCCAAGGCCTATGCCGACGCCCACCGGGCCAACCGGATCAAGGCGCGCCTCGCCCGGGCCGACAGCGTGACCGACGCCATCGTGGAGGCGGGCTACGGCTCGTCGAGCCGGTTCTACGAGCGGGCGGGGGGCATGCTGGGCATGCGCCCGGCCGACTTCCGCGACGGCGGGCGGGATGCCGAGATCCGCTTCGCCGTGGCGGACTGCGCGCTCGGCACGGTGCTGGTCGCCGCGACCGGGCGGGGCGTCTGCGCCATCCACTTCGGGGACGACGCGGACGAGCTGGTGCGGGAGGTGCAGGACCGCTTTCCCAAGGCCCGCCTCGTCGGCGGCGACCCGGACTTCGACGCGCTGGTCGCGCGGGTGATCGGGCTGGTCGAGGCGCCGGGGGCTCCGGGCGCCGACGCGCTCCCGCTGGACGTGCGCGGCACGGCGTTCCAGCACCGTGTGTGGGCGGCGCTGCGCGCCATCCCGCCGGGCCGGACCGCCAGCTATGCCGAGGTGGCGGCGGCGATCGGCCGGCCGTCGGCGGTCCGCGCGGTGGCGCGGGCCTGCGCCACGAACGAGGTCGCCGTGGCGATCCCCTGTCACCGGGTGGTCCGCACCGACGGCGGGGCCGGCGGCTATCGCTGGGGGGTCGAGCGCAAGGCGGCGCTGCTGGCGCGGGAGGCGGGGGCGTAGGGGGCACGCCTGGCGCCGCCCCGTGGTTCATCCTTCGACACGCGCGCGATGAGGCGGCTCGCCATGAGGCGCGGCCGGCCGATGCCGGAAAAACGGTGACAGTGTCATGATCTGCGAAAATCGAAATCGGTGACAGTGTCGTGATCTGCAAACCTGGATGCCCGGGCAGGTCAGGTAGGAAAAACGTACACTGTCACCGTTTTTTTTGACGAAAACCGTATACTGTCACCGTTTTGCCGTATACTGTCACCGTTTTTTTGAGGCCGCCTAAGGGCGCGGGCGGAGTGTACCGCCATCACCCCACCGCCACCCCGTCCCCCACGGCGATCCGACCCGCCGTCAGCACCCGGGCGTAGACGCCGCATTCGATGTGGCCGTAGCCCTTCCGGAGGAGGCGCGGCAGCATCATGTCGCGCTCGCCGGTCTCGGGGTTCACCTCGGTCGCGGCGCAGCGGTCGATCCGCCCCTCGACCGCGAGGCGCACGCCGCCCACCGTGATCTCCCGCCCCACCCACTCGAACTCGGCCCAGGCGGGCGCACCCTCCACGAGCAGGTTGCCGCGGAGGCGCCGCGGGTCGACAGGCGCCCCGGTCACGCGTTCGAGGTCGACGAGGCTGGCGGCCCCCACGAGCGACAGCACCTTCTGCGGCACGTCGGAGAACATGAAGCCGGGCACCTCCACCACCCGCACCTTGCCGTAGGCCTCCTCGCCCATGTAGGCGGCGAAGAACTGCTGGATCAGCAGGCGCCCGGTGGGCGAGGAGAGGTCGCCACGGGCCACCTGACGGCCACCGCGCCGCACGGTGAGCGTCGTCGTCGCCGCGTCGTAGTCGGTGTCGAGCTGCGCCAGCCGTGCGTTCTTCGCCAGCACGAGGAAATTCGACTTGGGCTTCCAGGCCGGCGCATCGGGATCGAAGGCCGAGGCGCCGTGGGCCAGCGCGAAGCGCCGGTCCTCTGGGATCCCCGCGTCGGGGACGAGGTCGATCCGGTCCAGGGTCTGGCCGCTGAGGCCCTTGACCGGATAGCGGGTGATGCGCGCGAGCGTGGCGGTCGTCATGCGCCGCAGCATCGGCGAAGCGCCCGGGCGGGTCAACGACGCGGCCGGGGCCTCACCAGTCCGGGTCGGGCGGCGTGCCCTCGCGGATCTCGGCGATGCGGCGCCGCGTGCCGGCGTTGACGTCGGGGGGAAGGGCGTCGAGCGGCAGGAAGGCCGCCTCCACGATCTCCCCCCGGTCGGGCCGCGGCGTGCCCGTCCAGCGGTCGATCACGTAGAGCGCCACATGGTCGCTCATCCCCGTGCCGAAGTTCGCGTAGAAGCCGAAGAGCCGCGGCGGGCCGTCCGCCGCGAGGCCCGCCTCCTCGCGCAGTTCGCGCACCGCCGCATCGGCCGCCGTCTCCCACCGTCCCACGCCGCCGCCGGGGAAGTGCCAGCCGGGCGTGTAGCTGTGCCGCACCAGCAGGACCGTGCCGTCCGGCCCGAACACGGCCGTCCGCACGCCGAGGCTGGTCCACGGGCGATTCCGGCGTACCACCATGATCGCGGCGTGCACGGCGGCGTTGATCCTCAGGCGGAGCGGATGCACGCGGAGCCCCTTGCACGGGTGTGGCCATCAGGCCACATGACGATTGTCGATGACGGGTCGGGCTGCCTCGCGGACGATCCGGGCAAACCTGGGAGTGCCGACATGGACTTCGAGAAATTCACCGAACGGTCGCGCGGTTTCGTGCAGAGCGCGCAGGGCCTCGCGCTGCGCAGCGGGCACCAGCGCCTCACCCCCGAGCACCTGGCCAAGGTCCTGCTCGACGACAAGGAGGGGCTGGCGGCGACCCTGATCAAGGCCGCCGGCGGCGATCCCGAGCGCGCCCACGCGCTGATCGAACAGGAGCTGAAGAAGATCCCCGTCGTCGAGGGCGCGGGTGCCAACCAGTTCATGCTCGATCCCGCCCTCGCGCGCGTCTTCGCTCAAGCCGAAAAGATCGCACAGGAGGCGGGCGACAGCTATGTCACCGCCGAGCGGATGCTGCTGGCCCTGGCGCTCGCCGAGGGCACCGGTGTCGCGACCGCGCTGCGCACGGCCGGCGTGACGCCGGTGAAGCTGAACGCCGCCATCAACGACGTGCGCCGCGGCCGCAAGGCCGACAGCGCCAACGCCGAGCAGGGCTACGACGCGCTGAAGAAATATGCGCGCGACCTCACCGCCGTGGCGCTCTCGGGCAAGCTCGATCCCGTCATCGGGCGGGACGAGGAGATCCGCCGCACGATCCAGGTGCTGGCGCGCCGAACCAAGAACAACCCGGTCCTGATCGGCGAGCCCGGCGTGGGCAAGACCGCCATCGTCGAGGGCCTGGCCCAGCGCATCGTGAACGGCGACGTGCCGGAGGGGCTGAAGTCGAAGAGGCTGCTCTCGCTCGACCTCGGGTCCCTCGTGGCGGGCGCGAAGTTCCGCGGCGAGTTCGAGGAGCGCCTGAAGGCTGTGCTACAGGAGATCCAGTCGGCGGCGGGCGAGATCATCGTCTTCATCGACGAGCTGCACACGCTGGTGGGGGCCGGCAAGGCCGACGGGGCGATGGACGCCTCCAACATGCTGAAGCCCGCGCTGGCGCGCGGTGAACTCCACTGCGTCGGCGCCACCACGCTGGACGAGTACCGCAAGTACATCGAGAAGGACGCGGCCCTGGCCCGCCGCTTCCAGCCGGTCTTCGTCTCCGAGCCGACGGTCGAGGACACGATCTCGATCCTGCGCGGGCTGAAGGAGAAGTACGAGCTGCACCACGGCGTTCGCATCACCGACGGGGCGCTGGTCTCGGCGGCGACGCTGTCCAACCGCTACATCACCGACCGCTTCCTGCCCGACAAGGCGATCGACCTCATCGACGAGGCGGCCTCGCGCCTGCGCATGGAGGTCGACAGCAAGCCGGAGGAGATCGAGGCGCTCGACCGGCGCGTCATCCAGCTGAAGATCGAGCGGGAGGCGCTGAAGAAGGAGACCGACGCGGGCACCCGCGAGCGGCTTCAGCGGCTCGAGCGCGAGCTGGACGACCTCGAGCGGCAGGCCGCCGACCTCACCGCCCGCTGGCAGGCCGAGAAGGACAAGCTGAACGCCGGCCAGAAGCTGAAGGAGCAGCTGGACCACGCGCGGGTCGAGCTGGAGCAGGCGCAGCGCGCCGGCAACTGGACCCGGGCGGGCGAGCTGACCTACGGCATCATCCCCGAGCTGGAGCGCGAGCTTGCGACCGCGGAGGGGGCGGCGGAGAGCCGGATGCTGAACGAGGAGGTGCGCTCGGCCGACATCGCCGCCGTGGTCGGCCGCTGGACCGGAATCCCTGTCGACCGGATGCTGGAGGGCGAGCGCGAGAAGCTGCTCGGCATGGAGGAGAAGCTGTCCGGCCGCGTGATCGGGCAGGAGGAGGCGGTGGTCGCCGTCTCGCACGCCGTGCGGCGCGCGCGGGCGGGCCTCCAGGACCCCAACCGGCCGATCGGCTCGTTCCTCTTCCTCGGGCCCACCGGCGTCGGCAAGACCGAACTGACGAAGGCCCTGGCCGAGTTCCTGTTCGACGACGAGACGGCGATGGTCCGCCTCGACATGTCCGAATACATGGAGAAGCACTCGGTCGCGCGCATGATCGGGGCGCCGCCGGGCTACGTCGGCTACGACGAGGGCGGGGCGCTGACCGAGGCGGTGCGGCGCCGGCCCTATCAGGTCGTGCTGTTCGACGAGGTGGAGAAGGCGCACCCCGACGTCTTCAACGTGCTGCTCCAGGTGCTCGACGACGGGCGCCTGACCGATGGGCAGGGGCGGACGGTCGACTTCCGCAACGTGCTGATCGTCATGACGTCCAACCTCGGCTCCGAGCTCCTGGCCCACCAGCCGGACGGCGAGGAGGTGGACGCGGTGCGCCACGGGGTGATGGAGGTGGTACGCGGCCACTTCCGGCCGGAGTTCCTGAACCGGCTCGACGAGATCCTGCTGTTCCGCCGCCTCGGCCGGGCGCAGATGGGGGCGATCGTGGAGATCCAGCTGAAGCGCCTCCGGGCGCTGCTGGCCGACCGCAAGATCGAGCTGGAGATGGACGACGCCGCGCGCGCCTGGCTGGCCGAGGCCGGCTACGACCCGGTGTACGGCGCGCGCCCGTTGAAACGGGTGATCCAGCGGTCGCTCCAGAACCCGCTGGCCGAGGCGATCCTGTCGGGCCGGGTGAAGGACGGCGACACGGTGCCGGTGACGGCGGGGCCGGACGGTCTCGTGCTCAACGGCGAGGCGTCGGCCATGCCGCCACCGTCGGGCGGCAAGGGCTGGGGCGCGCGGCCGGGTACGGTGCACTGAGGCGGGGGAGTGAGGGGCTGCGCCCGGAAGGGGCGGCCCCTTGTCTTGCTCCGCATCCGGGCCACCCTCTTTTCGTTATGGCCGACGACCGGAGACCGCCATGCGCCGCACGACCCTCCTCGCCACGCTCGCCGTCGCCCTCGTCGCCACGGTTGGGGCCGCGCGCGCCACGGGCTCGGGCGCGCATGCGTTCGTCTTCGACGGGATCGACGGGGCGCCCCTTCCGCTGGAGAGCTTCAAGGGCAAGGCGGTGCTGGTCGTGAACACGGCGTCGTTGTGCGGCTTCACCAACCAGTACGCCGGCCTTCAGGCGGTGTGGGAGCGGTATCGGGAGAAAGGGCTGGTCGTGCTGGGCGTGCCGTCGAACGACTTCGGCGGGCAGGAGCCGGGCAAGGAGGCCGACATCAAGGAATTCTGCGAGACCAACTTCGCCGTCGACTTCCCGCTGGCGGCCAAGACCACCGTGTCGGGGACCGCCGCGCACCCGTTCTATCGGTGGGCGGGCGATCAGGTGGGCTTCGTCGGCCGCCCGCGCTGGAACTTCCACAAGTACCTGATCGCGCCGGACGGGCGACTGGTCGACTGGTTCTCCACCGCCACCGCCCCCGATGCGCCGCGGGTGCGCGCCGCGATCGAGGCGGTGCTGCCGAAGTGACGCTTCAGCTCTTCACCGCCCCTGCCGTCAGCCCCGAGACCATGTAGCGGCGGAAGACGTAGTAGATCGCCGCGGGCGGCAGGGCGTAGATCAGGCCCGTGGTCATCAGGAGTTCCCACGGGCTGTCGTCGGCCGACAGGAAGTTGCCGAGTGCCACCGGCAACGTCAGCGAGCGGTCGTTGGAGAGCAGCAGGAACGCGTAGAGATATTCGTTCCACGCCAGCAGCACCGCATAGGTTCCGACCGCCACCAGCGACGGCCCCATCAGCGGGATGTAGACCAGCCGGAACAGCTGCATCGGCGAGGCGCCGTCGACGATGGCCGCCTCGTCCAGCTCCAGCGGGAGCTTGTCCGACGCCTGCTTCAGCACCCAGATCGCATAGGGCGAGGCGATGGCGACCATCGCCAGGATCAGCGCCCACTGGCTGCCCAGGAGGCCGTAGAGCCCCATCGTCCGGTACATCGGGATGGCGAGGAAGGCGGCCGGGATGAAGTAGGTGAACAGCGCCATGTTCAGCACCGTCCGCCCGCCCTTCACCTTCAGCCGGCTGATGGCGAAGGCGGCGAAGGTGGCGACAACGAGCGTGATGATCCCCGTCATCGCCGCCACGAACACCGAGTTCCACATCTGCAGCCAGAAATGGGTCAGGAAATAGTGCTTCTGGCCCAGCACGATCTCGAAGTTCCGGATCGTCACGTCCGCCGGCCACAGGTTTCCGGCGAAGGCCGACTTGCGGTCGGAGAAGGCGAAAAGGCACAGGTGATAGATCGGCAGCAGCGTCCAGATCAGCACCGGGATGCCGACCAGCAGCAGCTTCGCCTCGGTCGAGACGGCGTGCAGCACGCCACGGCCGGGGGCCTTGGTGAGGGGCAGGGCAGGGGGCAGGGCGGCGGCGGTCATCGCGACAGCCTCTTCATCATGAAATAGACGAGCGGCAGGATCAGCGGCAGCGCCGTCACGATGGTGGCCATCGACATGTCGACCTCCGCCAGCCGCAGATAGCGGATGCCGAGCGTGGCGAGAACGTGGGTGAGGTCGGCCGGGCCGCCGCCCGTGAGCAGGTAGACGCTGTTGAAGTCGCCCAAGGTCCAGATCGTCGAGAGCAGCGCGCAGGTCAGGTAGAGCTGCGCCATCGACGGCCAGGTGATCCAGCGGAACTTCTGCAGGTTCGACGCCCCGTCCACCGCCGCCGCCTCATAGAGGTCCTTGGCGATGGCGAGCCGGCCCGACAGCAAGATCAGCGTCCAGAACGGCAGCGACTTCCAGATGTGCATCAGCATGGAGAGGAAGAGGGCGAGCTGCGGGTCGTTCAGCCAGTTCGGCCCGTCCTCGAACGTCAGGCGGAAGATGGTCTGGTTGATGACCCCCCATTCGGGGTTCAGCATGAACCGCACCGAGAGGATCGTGGGGATCGACGGCACCGCCCAGGGCAGGATGAAGATCACCGACAGGATCTTGATCCACCACCGTTCGTGCAGGAAGAAGCCCGAGAGCAGCAGCGCCACCGCCATCTTCAGGTTGATGGCGACGAACAGGAAAACCAGCGTGTTGACGACCGTGCGGAAGAAGATCGGATCGTCGAACAGCCGCTCGTAGCTCTCCGGCTCGTGCGCGAGCCAGAAGGCGTAGAGCACCGGATAGATCACGAAGAGCACGAAGACCAGGATGTAGGGGACGACGAGTGCGATCCCCCACGCCTGCCAGGGCGTCAGCCTCCGCGGGCGGGCGGGGACGGCGCGGGCGCCGAGGTCGGGCGAGACGGCGGTGGTCGACATCCGGTGCCTCTCGTGCTCCGGGAAACGATAAAGAAAGCGGCGCCGGAGCGATCGCCCCGGCGCCGCCGTCAGCGGGCGCGCCGGATCAGGAGCCGGCCACCTCCTTGATGCGCGCGATCATCTCGTCCACCGCCCGGTCGACCGGGATGCGCTCGTTCACCACGCGGTTCATCGCGCGGGCCCAGACGTTCTCGTTGTTCAGGATCGTGAACTTCCAGTTCTTGGTGAACTCGAACGGCACGGTCCCGTCACGGAACTGGTTCAGCACCGCCCGGCGGTGCGTGTCCTGCTGCCAGAAGGGGCTCTCCTGGCCGGCCTTCGTCACCGGGAACCAGCGGCCGAGCGCCCCCTCGACGTAGGGACGCAGGTTCTCCTCCTCCAGCAGGAAGGCCACGAACTCCTTGCCGCGGCGCTTGTTGGCCGCGCCCTCGAAGACGACGCCGACCTTGACGGCCGCGCGGTACTGCATCTTCGTGCCGTCCGGTTTGTTGGGGAAGCCGGCGGTGCGGATCAGCTGCTCGTAGTTCTTCTTCGCCTGCTCGCGCTCGGCCGGGGTCAGCGTGGCGTTGGTGCTGTCGTCCAGCCACTTGGCCGCGATCGAGATCGTGGCGTTGTGGGTGACGACGGTCGTGCGGTTGTGGAAGGCGACGTTGTTGTCCGGGTCCTTCCAGCCAGTGGCCGACGGCGGCACGCAGCCCTTGGTGTAGGGCTGGGTGTAGTCGGTCAGGGCGCCGATCAGCCCCTGCTTCACCTTCGGATCGTCGACCAGGAGCCTGCCGTCGTCGTCGACCAGCTTGACGTTGTAGGCGTCCATGAAGGTCAGGAACGAATAGAAGGCGTCGGAGCTGTCGACGCCCATCGGCTGGCCGATCGCGAAGTTGCGGGTCCCCGTCGCGCGGCGGAAGCCGGGCTGCACCTTGTCGCACCAGAAGGCCCAGTAGTCGGCCCACCGCGTGGGAATGTCGCTTTCCTTGAAGCCCGACTGCTCCAGCATGTCGGCCCAGTACTGGATGTGCATCGTCTGCTGCTTGACCGGGAAGGCGTAGTAGGCGCGCTTCTTCGCCCGGTCGTTCCACAGGGCCGTCGTCTCGACCGTGTTGGGGGCGAACCGCCCCTTGATCGGCTCGATGATGTCCGAGATGTCCTCCAGACGGCCCTCGAACGCCCAGCGGGCGGCGACCTGGAAGTCGTAGACGTCGGCGTAGGCGACGTCGGGGGGCGTGCCGGCGTCGAGCGCGGCCACGGTGCGCGGGATCATGTCCTGCACCGGGAACTGGGTCAGCTCGACCTTCACGCCCGTCCGCTGCTCGTACTTGCGGATCGCCTCGAACAGGGCGTCGTCCTCGGCCTTGTAGAAGCCCTTGACCCACAGGACGTTCAGCCGCTCCTGCGCCGTCGCGGCGCCGGCGGTCATCAGGGCCACGACGGCCACCGCGCCGGCCAACAGTCTCTTCATGCGCTCTTCCTCCCTCGACGCCCCCGTCGGGGGCACGGACGCCGGTAGCCCGGCTGGTTCGTAGGACCGGTGGCCATCGGCGCGCGGTCCGGGGTCATCATACAACCCCCGCAGGGGAGGGTAAGGAACCGACGCCGACAAGACAATACGTTGTG
>Ga0315907_10002413_pt1 | contig 23564 bp, 20 predicted proteins | sample LakEriMetagenome_3_FD_203525 | JGI IMG/M metagenome (GOLD analysis project Ga0315907, IMG submission 203525) | Freshwater fungal communities from buoy surface, Lake Erie, Ohio, United States - Buoy 12 MA123 | ecosystem: Environmental > Aquatic > Freshwater > Lake > Lake biofilm | place: USA...
GACTCTCACTGCGCTGCGCGATATCGCTGCACAGCGCCGGCTTGATCTGCGCCTAGTTGGCATGGGTGGTGATGCGCTGGCCTTGGAAGCGACGCGACCCTTGCCGGAAGGGCAGCATTTGAGTTTCCGCCTTGCGGGCGCGCGGCATGAAATGCTGCTGCCTCTGCCTGGACGGTTTCAGGCTGATAATGCGCTGCTGGCCGCGATGTTGGCGATCACGACAGGCGTTGCGGCACCATCCGCGATGGCCGCGCTTGCGCGTTTGCAGGGTGTGCGCGGGCGTATGGAACGCGCTGCGGTGCTGCCGAATGGCGCCGCGATTTATGTGGATTACGCGCATACGCCTGATGCGTTGACGCGGCTTTTGGCCGCGCTGCGCCCCCATGTCGCCGGGCGCTTGCATGTGTTGTTCGGTGCGGGAGGGGATCGCGATCCCGGCAAACGTCCGTTGATGGGGCGTGCGGCGGCGGAAGCCGCGGATCGCGTGTGGATCACGGATGACAATCCACGCAGCGAAAACCCCGCGGCTATCCGCACCGCTGTCATGGCCGGTTGCCCCGAAGCGATTGATGCTGGCGCGCGCGAAGACGCCATTGCGAAGGCGATGGGCGCGCTCGGTCCCGGCGATGTGCTGGCGGTCGCCGGGAAGGGGCATGAAAGCGGCCAGGAAATCGCTGGCATTATGCATCCCTTCGATGATGTCGCGGTGGTGCGCAAGCTTGCGGGCTTGATGCCATGACGCCGCTTTGGTCCAGCGCCGAATTGCGCGCGGCAACCAGTGGCGCACTGTCGGCTGACGTTGCCGTTAGCGGCGTTTCGATTGATAGCCGCAGCGTTGCTGTGGGCGATATTTTCATCGCGCTGCGAGATCAGCGCGATGGGCATGAATTTGTTGTGGATGCGCTTGCCCGCGGTGCGGCGCTGGCCATGGTGGATCATACGCCGTCTGGGGCAGTGGATGCGGCGAAGCTGCTCAGCGTAGCCGATACGCTCGCGGGCCTCACGGCGCTGGGTGCGGCGGGGCGTGCGCGTGCCGTGGCGCGTGTGGTGGGTGTCACGGGTAGTGTCGGTAAGACCACCACCAAGGAAATGCTGCGTGTGGCATTGAGTGCTTTTGGCATAACCCACGCCTCCGCCGCGTCCCATAATAATCATTGGGGTGTGCCGCTGACACTGGCGCGGCTGCCGCGAGATGTCACCTTCGCCGTAATTGAAATGGGCATGAATAATCGTGGTGAAATCGCGCCACTCACACGTCTTGCCCGGCCTGATGTTGGTATCATCACCTCGATCGGTACGGCGCATATTGGCAATTTGGGCAGCCAGGCAGCCATTGCGGCCGAGAAGGGCGACATCATTGTGGGTATCGCGCACGGAGGCACCGCGATTCTGCCCGCCGACAGCACTTTTTTACCCGAACTGATCACGCGCGCACGTGATGCGGGGCTGCATGTACTGACCCATGGCGAGGCTGCGGGCGCTGATGCCCGGCTGCTGGCTTATCAGCCATCACCCGAAGGCGGTGTTGCAACAATCGCGCTTGGGGAAAACAGGCTTGAATTGCGCCTCGCGACGCCCGGCCGCCATGTTGCGCTAAATGCCTGCGCTGTGCTTGCGGCCGTCAAGGCGCTTGGTCTTGCGCCCGATGTTGCGGCACGCGCGCTTGGCGATTTCACCGCCGGTGCCGGCCGGGGCGCACTGCGCCGCATCAGCGTTCCCGGTGGTGAGGCCTTGCTGATTGATGATTCCTACAATGCCTCGGTCGCCTCCGTACGCGCTGGGCTGGCGGTACTGGCAGCGCAACCAGCGAAGCGCCGCGTTTTTGCCTTTGGCGATATGCTGGAATTGGGCGCGGAAGGCCCGGCGCAACATGCCGCCTTGGCAGCAGACGCACGAAAGACTTGTGATCTGGTCTTCTGCTGCGGCCCGCTTTCGATGCATTTGTTTCAAGCCCTGCCAGCGCAACAGCGTGGCGGGCATTTTCCGGATTCAACCAGTCTCGCTACTGCACTGCGTGATGCGCTCAAGCCTGGGGATGCGGTGCTGGTGAAGGGCTCGCTTGGCTCGCGCATGGGCGTGATCATCAAGGAATTGACGGCAGGAGAGCAAGTTTCGTGATCTATAATCTTCTGCTGCCTTTCGCTGAGGAATATGCGCTGGCCAATCTGGCGCGCTATCACACGTTTCGTGCCGGTGCAGCATGCCTGACAGCGCTGTTGATCAGCCTGGTTTTCGGTTCCTCGATCATCCGTTGGTTGCGTGGCTTTCAGCGCGGCGGTCAGCCGATCCGTGAAGACGGTCCGGCGCGGCACATCATTGAGAAAAAGGGCACGCCAACCATGGGCGGCGTGCTGATCCTGCTTGGGATGGTCGGCTCAACCCTGCTTTGGGCGGATTTGCGCAATGGCTTCGTCTGGGCAGTGCTTTTCATCACCTGTGGTTATGGCGCGCTGGGCTTTGCCGATGATTGGCTGAAAGTCACCAAGCGCAACACCAAGGGCGTCTCCAGCCGCATGAAGCTTGTGGTGCAGGCGGGCTTGGGGCTTATCGCGGCCATCTGGATCACCTGGCTGATGCCGGGCGCACTTTCCGATAAGCTCGCTTTCCCGATCTTCAAGGAATTGCTGCTGCCGCTTGGAATATTGTTTCCGCTCCTGGCGGCGCTGGTGATGATGGGCGCTTCCAATGCGGTCAATCTGACCGATGGTTTGGATGGGCTTGCCATAGTGCCGGTGATGATCGCAGCCAGCGTCTTCGCGCTGATTGCCTATTTGGTCGGCAATCGCGTCTTCGCTGATTACCTGCAACTGCATTACGTGCCCGGCACGGGTGAGCTTGCGGTGTTTTGCGCGGCCTTGGTTGGTGCTGCGCTTGGCTTCCTGTGGTTCAACGCGCCACCGGCGGCGGTCTTCATGGGGGATACGGGGTCGCTTTCACTGGGCGGCGCGCTGGGTGGGCTCGCGGTTGCGACCAAGCATGAAATTGTGCTCGCGATTGTGGGCGGGCTTTTTGTGGTGGAAACCGTTTCCGTTATCATCCAAGTGTTCTGGTTCAAGCGTACCGGCCGACGCGTCTTTCTGATGGCGCCGCTGCATCACCATTTTGAGAAAAAAGGCTGGGCTGAGGCCACCATCGTCATCCGCTTCTGGATCATTGCCATGATCCTGGCACTCGTTGGGCTTTCGACGTTGAAGATCAGATGACAGCGCCAAGCCCCCCCTTCACCCCCTTTCCCGGCGCGCGTATCGCCGTGGTGGGCCTCGGCCGTGCCGGGCTGCCGGCCGCGCGGCGCCTCGCTGCCTGGGGCGCCGAGGTCACGGTCTGGGACGACAAGCCCGATGCCTGCGCGGCGGCGGAAGCCGCGGGGCTTACCGTGCAGGACCCCACTGCCGGCCCCTTCCGTGCCGATGCGCTGCTGCTTTCCCCGGGCATTCCACACCATTTGCCCACGCTGCATCCGGCAGCGCAGGCAGCTTCGGCGGCGGGCGCGCCGATCCTCTGTGATGTGGAGTTCTTGTATCGTGCGGTGCTGGCGAGCCATTCCAAGGCGCGCTTCGTGGGCGTGACCGGCACCAATGGCAAATCCACCACGACCGCGCTGATCCACCACATTCTGCGAGGTGCGGGCATGGCGTGCGAGGTGGGGGGGAATCTGGGCCCCGCGGCGCTTGATCTCAATATCTTGGGGTCTGAGGGCGTCTATACCCTCGAAATGTCGTCTTACATGTTGGAGCGAATCGCAACTCTGCGCTTCAACGTAGCTGTCATGCTGAACCTCAGCCCCGATCACTTGGACCGCCATGGGAACATGGCCGGCTATGCCGCTGCGAAGGCACGAATCTTCGCGCGCCAGGGGGCTGACGACGTGGCGGTGCTGGGCCAGGATGATGCCATGACCGCGCAAATGGGCCCCGGTTTGGCGGCGCGGCTGGTGCCGATTTCGGGTTCTACCCCCCAGCCGGGCGGGGTTTGGGCCGAAGGGCGGATGTTGCGCGACGATAGCGGGCCGATCCTTGGTCTGGCCGACGCAGCGGCGGTGCCTGGCGCGCATAATGCGCAAAACGCCGCAGCGGCTGCGGCGGCCTGTATGGCGCTTGGGGTTGCGCGGGCAGATATCGCCCGCGGGATCGCAAGCTACCCTGGCTTGCCGCATCGGCAGGAAATCGTGGCCGGGGCCAATGGCGTTGTCTTCGTCAATGACAGCAAAGCAACGAATGCAGATAGCGCGGCGCGGGCGCTCGCCTCCTATGACCGCGTGGTATGGATTGCCGGCGGGATCGCGAAGGAAGGCGGCATTGCGCCGCTGGCACCTTTCTTTCCGCGCATCGCCAAGGCCTTCCTGATCGGGCGCGATGCGCCTGCCATGGCAGCGACGTTGCGCGCAGCTGGCGTGCCGCATGAGATTTTGGGCAGCCTTGAAGTAGCCGTGCCGGCGGCGGCGCAGGCGGCGTTCGCGGGTGCCGCGCCAGTGGTTTTGTTGTCGCCAGCAGCCGCTTCCTTCGATCAATTTTCGGGCTTTGACGCGCGCGGCGATCGCTTCCGTGATCTGGCGCGCGCGCAGGTTGCGGCACAGCAGCGGAGGGCAAGCTGATGGCGCTCTCCCGCGCGGATAATTCCATTCTTGGGCGCTGGTGGTGGACAGTTGATCGCTGGACGCTTGCCGCACTCATGGTGCTGATTGGCTTTGGCTATGTGATGATGCTGGCGGCATCGCCTGCAGTGGCTGAGCGTATTGGCGCCTCATCACGCCATGTTTTCTTCCTGAAGCAGGTTTTCTACCTGAGCATGGCGGCCTTTGTGATGGTGGTGGTTTCGGTATTCTCACCACGCGGTGTGCGGCGCATTGCCTTGCTTGGCTGTGTCGGGGCCTTGGTATTGACGGCGGCAACGCTGGTGGTGGGCGTTGAAATCAAGGGTGCGCGGCGCTGGTTGCCGATCCCTGGGTTTTCATTGCAGCCATCGGAATTCCTCAAGCCCTTCTTCGCCGTGGTGGCGGCCTGGTTGATTGCAGAAGGCATGGCGCCGGGCTCACGCTTCTGGGGCCGCACCATTGCGATTGGCCTGTTTGCGGTGATTGCCGTGATCATGAAAAGCCAGCCCGATATCGGCATGCTGCTGGTGATGACCGCGGTGCTATTTGCGCAATTCGTGGTGGCTGGCTTGAATTTCTTTATTGTCGGTGGGCTTGCCGTGCTTGGGGCGGGGGTTGGTGTTCTCGCCTATTTGCTGTTTCCGCATGTGCAATCCCGTGTGCACCGCTTCCTTGATCCAAGCTCAGGCGATTCCTATCAGGTGAGCGTGGCGCTGGAGGCTTTTGCCAATGGCGGGCTTTTGGGGCGCGGACCGGGCGAGGGGCGCGTCAAGAACGTATTGCCCGATGCGCATGCCGATTTTGTCTATGCTGTCGCCGGTGAGGAATTTGGCATGGTGATGTGCCTGGTGATCCTGGCACTTTTTGCCTTTGTCGTGTTGCGCGGCCTGATGCGGCTTTTGGCGGAGACGGATTTCTTTGTTGTGCTGGCGGCAACCGGGCTGCTGACGCAATTCGGCTTGCAGGCCTTCGTGAATATGGCGTCCACGCTGCATCTGATCCCCACCAAGGGCATGACGCTGCCTTTCGTTTCCTATGGCGGGTCTTCGGTGCTCGCCATTGCGTTGGGCATGGGGATGTTGCTGGCACTCACGCGCAAGCGCATTGGTGAACGCGCCGCCAGCACGGGCTTGCCGCATGGCGCGCTGGCCGCGGGTGGCGCGCGGTGAGGGGTCCCATGGTGCAGCCTATCATCATCGCCGCAGGCGGCACGGGCGGGCATCTTTTTCCCGCCGAGGCGCTGGCGGCTGAACTGATCCGACGCGGTGAACGTGTGGCGCTGATGACCGATGCGCGATCGGCCGCTTATGACAGCGCTGTTTTCGCGAATGCCGAGCGTTTTGTGCTGCAAGGTTCCGGCCTTTCCGGGCGCGGGCTGGCCCAAGCCTTGCGCGGCGCATCAGCATTGTTGATGGGAACGCTTGAGGCGCGCCGGCATATCCGTGAGTTGTCGCCGAGTGCGATTGTTGGTTTTGGCGGCTATCCTTCCTTCCCGCCCTTGGCCGCGGCGCGCCTGATGCGCGCATCGCGGCGCCCGGCGCTGATCCTGCATGAACAGAATGCCGTGCTGGGCCGCGCCAATCGGTTCCTGGCGCGCGGCGCTGATTTGTTGGCGCTTTCCTATGCCGACACCGCCATGGTGCCGGAAGTCACAAAAAGCGCTGTGGTGGGCAATCCAGTACGGCCCGCACTCGCCGCCTTGGCGGGGCAGCCCTATCCGCTACCGGCGGAAGGCACAGTGCTGCGCGTACTCGTGTTGGGTGGATCACTCGGTGCGCGGATTTTCGCCGATGTCGTGCCGGCGGCGATCAGCGCCTTGCCTGAGGCGCTACGTGCGCGCCTGCTGGTGACGCAGCAATGCCGTGCCGAGGATTTGGCGCGCACACGCAGCGCTTATGAAGCCGCTGGCGTGCCGGCGGATCTGGCGCCGTTCTTTCCAGATGTGGCGGGGCGGCTCGCTACCGCGCATCTGGTGATTGGTCGTGCCGGCGCTTCCACCGTGGCCGAGATCGCCTGCGCCGGCCGGCCTTCCATTCTGGTGCCGCTGCCATCCGCCATTGATGATCACCAGACCGCGAATGCACGCGCCTTGGCGGCCGCGGATGCAGCGAAGGTTTTCGCGCAAGCGGCCTTCACGCCGCCGGCGCTGACGGATGCGCTGGCATCCTTCCTGAATTTCCCCGCGCGCATGGCTTCTGCCGCTGCCGCTGCCGCTGCCTTGGCGCGCCCGCATGCGGCGCGAGAGCTCGCGGATCGTGTCATGGCGCTGGCGCGGCGCGATTTGGTGGGGGTTTCCTGATGCGCGCGCTTCCCATCAGTATCGGCGCTATTCACTTCGTCGGCATTGGCGGCATTGGCATGTCCGGCATTGCGGAAGTGCTGCACACACTCGGCTATCAGGTGCAGGGCAGCGATATCTCGGAAGGCGCCAATGTGGCGCGGCTGCGCGCTGCCGGCATTCCGGTGATGATCGGCCATGACGCTGCCAATCTTGGCAATGCGCAGGTGCTGGTGGTGTCCACCGCCGTGAAGCGCGACAATCCTGAAGTGGCTGCGGCACGGCAGCGTTTGATCCCGATTGTGCGCCGCGCGGAAATGCTGGCCGAGCTCATGCGCCTCAAATGGTCCATCGCCATTGGCGGTACGCATGGCAAGACGACGACGACAAGTCTTGTGGCTGCTGTGCTGGAAGCGGCGCGGCTTGATCCCACCGTGATCAATGGCGGTATCATCAATGCCTATGGCACCAATACGCGCATGGGCAGCGGCGAATGGATGGTGGTGGAAGCCGATGAAAGCGATGGGTCCTTCCTGAAACTTCCTGCCGTTGTTGCCGTGGTTACGAATATGGACCCGGAACATCTGGACCATTGGGGCACGGAAGAAGCGATGAAGGAAGGCTATGCCCAATTCGTCGGCAATATCCCTTTTTATGGTTTCGCGGTGCTGTGCATTGATCATCCCGAAGTGCAGGCGATGATCCCGCGCCTTTCGGACCGCCGCATTGTGACTTACGGCTTTTCGCCGCAAGCCGATGTGCGCGCGGATCGCGTGATTACGGATCGCATGGGTGCCACCTTTGAAGTGACGGTGACGGATCGGCTGAGCGGGCGTGTGCGCAACATGAAGCCCTTCCGCCTGCCCATGCTGGGTCAGCATAATGTGCAGAATGCGCTGGCCGCCGTTGCCATCGCGGCCGAGATGGGTGTTGATGAGACGACGATCCGCACTGCCCTTGCCGGCTTTAAGGGTGTGAAGCGGCGCTTCACGCGTACCGGTGAAGCGGGTGGCGTCACGGTGATTGATGATTACGGCCACCATCCGGTGGAAATCGCTGCCGTGTTGAAGGCCGCGCGGCAGGCTGGCGCGCGTGACGTGATTGCCGTGGTGCAGCCGCATCGCTACACGCGGCTCGCTTCCCTGTTCGAAGAATTCTGCGCTTGCATGAATGATGCGGGCACAGTGATTGTGGCCGATGTCTATGCTGCCGGCGAAGCGCCGATGGAAGGCGTGGACAAGGATGCGCTGGTGGAAGGGCTTCGCGCGCGCGGGCATCGTTCCGTCGTGCCGCTGCCCGGCCCCGATAGCCTGGCTGAGATGATCCACGCCATTGCGCGGCCTGGTGATTATGTTGTCTGCCTTGGCGCCGGCAGCATCACCAATTGGGCGCATGCGCTACCGACGCAATTGACGGAATTGCAGTCGCGCGCGCGCGGGCGCTTGGCGGGGGCGATGAAATGATGCCTCAGCCCATCAGCCAAGCCGTGCTGCCACCGCTGCGCGGTCGCGTGGAACGTGATGCGCTGCTCGGTCCGGCGACGTGGTTCCGCGTGGGCGGACCAGCAGATGTGCTGGTCCGCCCCGCCGATCTTGATGATCTGTTGCTACTGCTGCGCGACATGCCTGCCGATATGCCGCTGACCATATTAGGTGCCGCTTCAAACCTGATCATTCGTGATGGCGGTATTGCAGGTGTGGTGCTGCGGCTTGCGCGCGGTTTTGGTGATGTTGTCGTGGAAGCCGATGGCATCATTGCTGGCGCCACTGCCTTGGATGTGACGGTGGCGGAAACCGCTGCCGCGGCCGGGCTGGCGGGGCTGGAATTTCTGGTCGGTATTCCAGGCAGTATCGGCGGCGCGGTGGCAATGAATGCTGGCGCTTACGGCACTGAGATCAAGGATGTTCTGGACTGGGCGGAAATCGCCACGCCTGAGGGATTGCTATGGTTCGATGCGGCTGCGCTGCACTTCGCCTATCGCCATGCGCAATTGCCCAAGCGCGGCGTTGTGGTGCGCGCCAAGCTGCGCGCCACGCCGGGTGATAAGGCAAAAATTGCGGCGCGGCTCGCGGAAATCCGCACCGCGCGCGAGGCAACGCAGCCCGTCCGCGCGCGTACCGGCGGTTCCACCTTCAAGAATCCTCCTGGCGACCGCAAGGCCTGGGAATTGATTGATGCCGCCGGCTGCCGTGGCCTGACACGCGGGGCAGCGCAGGTCAGCGAAAAGCACTGTAATTTCCTGCTCAATCTGGGTGGCGCTTCCGCCGCTGATATCGAAGCGCTGGGTGAGGAAGTACGCGCGCGCGTGCTGGCGCATTCCGGCATTGCGCTGGAATGGGAAATCCGCCGCATTGGAAGGGCGCAGCCATGAAGACGCGCGTGGCAGTCCTTTATGGTGGGCGTTCCGCCGAACGCGAGGTATCACTTTCTTCTGGCCGCCAGGTGATTGCCGCGCTGCAAGAAGCCGGTTTTGCCGTGACGCCTATTGATGTCGGTGATGATCTGGCCGCCGTGATCCAAGCGTTGAGCGATCCGCGGCCCGATGTTGTCTTCAATGCGCTGCATGGACGCTTTGGTGAGGATGGTTGCATCCAGGGCATGCTGGATTGGCTTGGTTTGCCTTACACGCATTCGGGCCTGCGTGCCTCGGCTCTTGCGATGGATAAGGCGGCGGCCAAGGCGATTTTTCGTGCGGCGGGCCTTCCGGTTGCGGATGATCGCGTGGTCACGCGCGCTGAATTGGAAGCGGCGGACCCGCTACCGCGCCCCTTTGTGGTGAAGCCGGTGAATGAAGGTTCTTCCGTTGGCGTCACCATTTTGCATGAGGGTGACAATCGCCGCGCTGCCATTGCGCGAGGTTGGACGCATGGCGATGCCATCATGGTGGAAAGCTTCGTCCCCGGCCGCGAATTAACCGTTGGCGTGATGGGGGATCGCGCGCTGGCGGTGACGGATATTCTGGCCGATGCCGGGCAATTCTATGATTATGAAAGCAAATACGCCACTGGCGGTTCGCGCCATATCCTGCCCGCACGCATGGCGCCGGATGCTTATGCGCAGGCGATGGATATCGCGCTCAAGGCGCATCATGCGCTTGGATGCCGCGGCGCATCGCGTACTGACCTTCGCTATGACGACACGCAAGGTGAACCGGGCCGGCTGATCCTGCTGGAAGTCAATACGCAGCCAGGCCTGACGCCCACATCGCTGCTACCGGAACAGGCGGCGCATTGTGGCATGTCCTTCCCCGCGCTTTGCGCCTGGATGGTGGAGCAAGCCCGCCATGGCGCGTGAACGCTTGGTCACCACCTCTGTGCGGAAGAAGAAGGAACAGGGCAGACCCTCGGCGCTGCGCATTGCGCTTCGTCGTTCGCGTCGTTTTGCACGGCCCGCGCTTTATGGCGTGCTAATCCTTTGCGGCTTTGGCGCCATTGCCTATGGCATCGCAATGGTGGACCCGGCAGGTCAGGCGCGGCGCATGCTGGATCAGGTTGCGATGATTGGTCCAGATCGCAGCATGACCGTGCAGGCGGTGATTGTGGATGGGCGCCAGAACACGCCACTGCCATTGATCCGCGAAGCACTTGGTGTCTCGCGCGGTGATTCCATGCTGGAATTCTCGCCAGAGGCTGCAAGGCAAAGATTGGAATCGATCCCCTGGGTAGCGCGCGCCCATGTTGAACGCCATTTGCCCGGCAGGATTGTGCTGCGCCTGGAAGAACGCCGGCCTTTTGCCATCTGGCAAAACCAGGGCCGCTTCGTGATTGTGGACCGTGAAGGCAAGACGGTGGCGACAGATGGGCTTGATCAATTCGGCCCGCTTCCATTGATCGTGGGTCCCGGCGCGGATCGCGCCGCCGCGCAGCTTTATGATTTGCTGGCGGCGGAGGCAGCGGTGGCGGAACGCGTGCAGGCCATGGTGCGCATTGGCGAAAGGCGCTGGAACCTCCGCCTGCATAGCGGCACGGATGTGCTGCTGCCTGAAGCGGCTGAAGCCGCCGCCATTAAGCGCCTTGCGGAATTGCAGCAGGAAGCGAAGCTTTTGGATCGCCCGCTGGCTGCGATTGATCTGCGCCTGCCGGATCGGCTGGTGGTGCGCACCAATCGTGAAACACCTGAAAACCAGCCGGCGCGCCCGGTCGCGCGAAGGGAACGCGGATGAACCAGCTCACCCGCCTACCCGGCGCTTTCGAACCCGCCGCCGCACCTCCGCGCCGTCGCCGGCAGGCGCGCAGCGGTGTGTTTGGCGTGCTGGATATCGGTTCCACCAAAGTGGTCTGCCTGATCGCGCGCATTGAAAGCGATGGCAGCCCGCGCGTGCTTGGTTTTGGTTGGCAGCGCGGGCGCGGCGTGAAGGGCGGTTCCATTGTTGATTTGGAAGAAGCGGAACGCGCCATCCGCGCCGCGGTGGGTCAGGCCGAGGAAATGGCCGACACAAGACTTTCCGGTGCGATCGTCAATCTTTCCTGCGGGCAACCGGATAGCCGGCCCTTGCATCTGCAATGGGACATTTCCGGCCGCGCCGTGACCGAAGCCGATCTGCGCGCCATTCTGCATGATGGGCGCCGGCGTACCGCCGAAGAAGGCCGCGAAACGGTTCACGCCATTCCGCTTGGCTTCACCGTGGATGCGACACCTGGTGTTGATGACCCGCGCGGCATGATTTGCGATGTGCTGGGCGCGCGGCTGCATATGGTCTCGGCGGCTGAGGCATCGCTCCGCAATCTTGGCGCCTGCCTGATGCGGTGTGATCTGGAAGTGGAAGAATTGGTCTCCGCCCCCTTCGCTTCGGGCCTTGCGACTTTGGTGGAAGATGAAAAGCAGCTTGGCGCCACGGTGATTGATATGGGCGGCGGCACCACAAGCCTTGCGGTCTTCAGCGAAGGGCATCTGGTGCATACCGCGCAAATCCCAGTGGGTGGCGGGCAGGTGACGAATGATCTGGCGACAATCCTCTCCACGCCGGTTGCTCATGCGGAACGGATGAAGACGCTGCATGGTGCTGTGCATGGCGGCGCGGATGATGAACGCGAATATCTGCCCGTGCCGCTATTGGGTGAGGATGAACACCATATCGCACGCATCCCGCGCGCCATGGTGGTGGGCATCATCAAGCCGCGGCTTGAAGAAACCTTCGAACTGCTCAAGGACAAGCTCGACCAAAGCGGGCTTGGCAAGGAAGGCGGCGCGCGCGTGGTGCTGACCGGCGGTGCGTCACAGCTTGTTGGCGTGCGTGAAATGGCCGCGCGCATCCTGGACCGCCAGGTGCGCCTAGGCCGCCCGCAACCCCTGCGCGGTTTGGCTGAAGCCGCCTCTGGCCCCGCTTTTGCGGGCGCGGTTGGGCTTTTGATGTGGGGCGCTGGTGAAGGCCGCCCCGTTCTGGATATCGCGCCCGGCCCGGTGAAGACCGGCGGCGCGTTTCGTCGTTTGATTCATTGGCTGAAGGATCGCGTGTGATGCCCGCACCTTCCGCCACCCCTGCCAACCCAAGCTGCCCATCACTGCGTGAGGAGGAAATGCCATGACCCTGAACCTGACGATTCCGCAAAATCAACATACGGATTTCACGCCGCGGATTACAGTAGTGGGCGTTGGTGGCGGTGGCACCAATGCTGTCAACAACATGATTTCCATGGGCCTGGATGGCGTGGAATTCCTGGTGGCGAATACGGATGCGCAATCGCTGATCCATTCCCGCGCTGATCGCCGTGTGCAGCTTGGCCCGCATCTGACGCAAGGTCTTGGCGCTGGTGCCAAGCCCGAAATCGGCCGCGCAGCCGCCGAAGAAGCGACTGAAGAACTGGCCCGCCACATTGAAGGCATGCACATGATCTTCATCACCGCCGGCATGGGTGGTGGCACCGGTACGGGGGCAGCGCCGGTGATTGCGCGCATGGCGCAGGAACGCGGCATTCTGACGGTTGGCGTGGTGACGAAACCTTTCGATTTCGAAGGCCCCAAGCGGCGCAAATCCGCTGAACAGGGGATCGAGGAATTGCAGCAATGCGTGGATACGCTGATCATCATCCCGAACCAGAACCTGTTCCGTCTGGCGAATGAACGCACAACCTTCCAGGAAGCCTTCAAGATGGCCGATAACGTCCTGTATATGGGCGTACGCGGTGTGACGGACCTGATGATCAATCCTGGCATCGTCAATCTGGACTTCGCTGATATTCGCACCATCATGGCCGAAATGGGCAAGGCCATGATGGGCACCGGCGAAGCTGATGGCGAAGACCGTGCGCGCCGCGCTGCCGAATCCGCGATCAGCAACCCGCTACTGGAAGATATCTCCATGCGCGGCGCCAAGGGCGTGCTGATCAACATTACCGGCGGCTATGACATGACGCTGTTTGAAGTGGATGGCGCCGTAAACCGCATTCGCGAAGAAGTGGAAGAAGACGCCAATATCATCTTCGGCACATCGGTGGATGAAACCATGAATGGGCGCATCCGGGTTTCCGTGGTTGCCACTGGAATTGATGTGGCCGGCCAGCGCGAAGCGGAAAAGCCGAAGCTGGTGGCGATGGGCGGTGGTGCCGCGCAACCTGTCAATGCTGTTGCGAACCAAGCGATCGGCGCAGCACCTACCGGTCCTGGGCTGCCATTCATGCGTCGGGCCGTGCAGGCCGCGCCGGCGCTGCGCCCGGCCATTGTGGATACTGCGCCAGTACCCGAACCCGAAGTGGTACCAAGCCCGGCGCAGGTTGCGGAAGCGCCGGTGATGCTGGCGCCAGCACCCGCTTTTCAGCCGGAAGCGCCGCAGCTTCGCGTACCAGTTGCGGAACCTGTCGAGGCACAAATGCCGCAATCTGCGCCGCGCACCGCTGGACTGCGTGGCCTTTTCGGCAAGGTTACCGGCATGGGTGGCATGATGAAGCGCAACCTCTCCCCTGCGGAGGGAATGCAAGGCCCGGCGCCTGAAATGTCGCAGCCACCGCGGGTGGAACCTGCACCCGCGCCAGCACCACGCTTCGAGCAAGCGCGGCCGACGCAGCAGGATGAAATGAGCCTGGAGATCCCGGCTTTCCTGCGGCGTCAGCGGAGTTGAGAGACCGACGAAAGTTTTATCCGCTCACGAGAAACCTGCGGCGCTATCGATCTAAACAGGTAGCGCCGCTGGGGGCGAATGGTTTGCTGTTGAGCCGTTAGGAGGGGATCAGCGAACGCAACACCAGCATCGCTATCAGCCCTGCCAAAAGCGCCGGCAGCAGATTGCGCCCAAAGGCAAGGCACACCGCAACGCCAACCCCAAGCCCGAAAAGCCGCGCGGCCAAGGGCACATCAGCCAGCGCCCCGGTTGGCGCCATGATCGCCAGCATGACAAAGGCCGCAAGCGTTGCCTGCGCAATCGCCGTCGCCCAGGCAATTACGGGATGGTCACCACCAAGCCCGCCCGCCAGCCACACGCCCGCACTGCGCAGCAATAGACAAGCAACGGCCGTCAGCGCGAGGGCGATATCAGCGGCTTCCACGCTTGCGCCCCCATAAAAAAGCGACGGTGCCGCCAATGATACCCGCCGCCAAAAGCCCCATGGAGGCTGGTAGGATAAAGGTCAGCCCCGCCGCCGCCGCGCCGCATAGAATAGCGCGGCGGGGTGCGGGCTTATTCACATCGGCGGCCAGTAGCAGCGCGTAATAGAGCGGATTGACGAAAAGCAGCGCCGCGCGCGCGTGGTCATCCAACATGCCGGCGACGTAATATCCTGCCAGCGCGGCAAGCCCCGCCACCACCCAGCTGGTCAGGCCAAAGCCCAAAAACCAGGAAAGCCTGACCGAGGAGGCGATTTCGGGAAAGGCGCGCATCGCCGCCGCCCAGGGTGTGACGGCGATGAAGGGAATGGCGGGGATCAGTCGCTTGCGGTCTGCCACGCCGAAAAGCGGCGTGATGGCAATCGCCATGGGCAGGAAGCGCGCATTCACCGCAATGGCGCCCATCACCGCGGGCGCGATGCCGCCCACAAAACCCGTGCTTGCCGCTTGCACCAAAACCAATTGCCCGGGCATGCCATAAATCGCCCAGCACGCCACCAAAGCCCAGCCTGGCGGCAGCCCGGCTTCGCGCACTGCAGCCCCGAAGGCGAGGAAGGTGGCCGCCATGGCCACGCCTGCCGCCCCCACCGCATCACGCGCGCCAAACAGCGCTGCGCCGCGGGCGGAGGTGACGCTACCCATGCGTGCGCGGCGGCAGAACGGCGTGGGGCGAAGCGGCCTTCATGCGCTAAAGCTTCACCACCCCCGCGCCGATCAAGCCTGCAAGCCGCGCCGAGATGGCGGTTTGCGCATTGGCATCCAGCGCCAGCAGGCGATGAATACCGGCGGCGAGTTCCGCCTCTGTTGTCGCTGGGCGCAGCGCCAAGAGTTTTTCGGCAGCGGCAGCGATTTCGCGCGGAGACACCGCCGCGGCGCGGCGCAAATGGGCGCCGGCCGCGCGGCGATCCCTCGGCAAAATCGCGGCATTTTCGGCCAAAAGAAAACCCTGTTCTTCCTTCACGCCATGCAATTGCCGCGCAAGCGCCAAAGCCTGGCGCAGCGCATCACGCGCTGGCGTGGGCAGCGCTTCCAAGCCCCAGAGCAAGCGCACGCGCTCGGCAAGGCTTTCGGTGGTGATCGGCGCTTCAATAGTGATGATTTCAGCCAGAATGCCCGCGAGTGTCGCAAAGGGTACATCGGTAATGGCGGTATCTTTCGGCACCTCCGGCGCCGCTTCGCGGTAAGGCTCCGCCAAGCCGGTTTCTGGTGCGGGTGCGGCTGTTTCAGGCGCGGTAGTGACAGGGGCGGCGCCAAGTAGCGCGGCGATGCGCGCAGCCTCGGCCTCTGGCCTGCCATACCAGGAAAGCGACCAGGCACGCGCCAGCTTCCAGCCCATGGCTTGCAGGGCGCTATCGCGGCCCCTTTCACGATCCCGCGCGCAGCGTAGCGCCGCCCAATCACCGGCATCGGCTTCAATGCCCAGCACGTAATTGCCGGACTCGCGCGCTGCAACATCCAAAAACAGGCCGGCCATACCCACGCGCGGCACGGCTTCCTTGCCGGCGGCTTCAATCGCCTTGCCAATGGCCGCCGCGATTGGCGCCGGCTGGGTTTTTGCTGCTGCGGCGCGCGGTGCATCCCCGGCGGCGGCGAAGGCGAGGAAGGATTTGAGCGTCGCGACACCACGCCCCGAGGCGCGGGCCAGATCAATGTCGTCCGCACCGATGGAGGAAAAAACAATGCAGCGCTTCTTCGCGCGCGTGATCAGCACATTCAGTCGGCGTTCGCCGCCATCGGCGGAAAGCGGGCCGAAGCGCATGGCAAGCTTGCCATCGGCGCCGCGCCCGTAGCCCACCGAAATCATGATTGAATCGCGTTCATCTCCTTGCACGTTTTCCAAGTTTTTCACAAAGAAGGGCTCATCTGGATGTGCGCTGAAAAACGCTTCCGTATCCGGATTCTCGCGCCGCGCGGCTTCAACTGCGTTCAGTATCGCATCACGCTGACGGATGGAAAACGCCGCGACGCCCAAGGTATCGCCGGGCGTCTCCCGCGCATGGGCGATGACGGCTTCCGCCACGGCGCGGGCTTCTTCGGCATTAGTGCCGGTGCCGCCCGTATCAAACCGTCCTTCAACGCGCCGCAGTGAAAGCCCAAGCGCGGCTGAACGCGCGCGCGGCGAAGGCAGAATGAAAAGCCGATTGTCGTAGAATTCCGCGTTGGATGTCGCGATCAGGCTTTCATGCCGGCTGCGATAATGCCAACGCAGCATGGCCGATGGCAGGCCGCGCGCATTGCAAAGCCCCAGAATGCTTTCGACATCCCGCGCCGCGACAACCTCAGCCGTGTCTTCGGCGGCTTCTTCCCCTTCCTCACCCGTCATGCGCTGAAAAAAGCGCGTGGGCGGCATTTGCTTGTCATCACCCACAACCACCACCTGCCGGCAGCGCGCAATGGCGCCAAGCGCATCCACGGGCTCCACCTGGCTCGCCTCGTCAATCACCAGCAGATCAAAGGAAAGCCCGGGCTTCAGCCCATGCGGCGGTGCCAGGAATTGCGCGACCGAAAGCGGGCTCATCATGAAAATCGGTTTGGCTTTTTGCACCGCCAGGGAAGCGCGCAGCAGCAATTCGCGCACCGGCAAATGGCCGCGCTTCTTTTCCATCTCACCACGCAGGACGGTCATTCCCGGCGCGCCATCGCGCACTTCCTTCACGCGCTGCGCATGGGCATAGGCCGCTTCCGCGCGCGTCAGCGTAATGCGCGCGCGATCGGCTTCGCGGAAATCCTCAACCAGCCGATCCGCTGCCGCACCGTCAAACGCCGCCAATTCCGGGTGCTGCGCCATGGCAGCGCGGAGCAAGGCTTCATGCAGCGCGAAGGAAAACACATCCTCCGCCGCTTCGGGCGCGACACGCCCATCAGTCAGGCGCTCAAGCAAGGGCTCTAGCCCCGCAGCCGAAGCAGCGGCGCGGCGCCAGCCAAGCCAAGCATCAACCGCTTCCGGCGCAGACGCCCAATCGCCCAAGCGCGTAGCAAGTGCAGAAAAGGCGGGTTCATCCGCACTAAAGGCGATGCGCTCATCAAGCTGTGTTGCCTGCTGCAATTCCTGAAAAGCTTCGAGTGCGGCTTGCAGCGGCGCGGCTTCTGCTGGTTTGACACCCTGCGCGATTGCCATCAGCGCCGCCGCGCCATGTGTCTTGCGCCACCCAAGCAGGGCCGCCAGCGGCGCGGGATCACTCGCCTCACCCTGCCAGAGCGTGCCGAAGGCCGCACGGCCCATTGCATCGCCTTGGCGCAACGCCTCACGTGCGGCCTGCCCGGCCAGCGCGGCATCAAGTGCCAGCAGCGGGTTTTCGGCATCACGCGCAACGCGTGCCGCGAGCGTTTTGGCATCGCGCCGCGCACCGGACAGAAAACCGAAAACACCGCCCGCTTCGGCAAGCGTGGCGCGCGCTTCCGCAATGCCCGCCACATCCAAGGCACCCGGCAAAAGCTGAGGATCGGCCTTGGCTTTCTGTAAAGCGTCCAGCGCCTGCACCAGGGCTTCCAGCGGCGCCAGATCGCCCGTCCAGGCTTCATGCTTCAGCGCGGCTGCATCATGCGCAGGTGCCGCCGCCAAGGCAGGGTTCAAGGCAAGCGCGCTTTCCGCCGCCTTCGGCCCGGCTGCCGGCCCTAGCGCCGCACCGGCCGCAGCAAAGGCACGAATCCAGCCGGGCAAACGCCCCAGCAGCCGGTCCGCATCGGCGGGGCCGATATCGGCCATCACGCCGCGCCAGGGGCTTTGCGCGCCGCCTTCTGCCGCATAGCCAGCCAGCAGCTTAATCGCATCGCGCCGGGCTTCAATCGCGCCCGCATCCCATTCCGTGACACTCACAACAAAATCCGGCGCCGCCACACCGCGTTGCCGCAAGCCAACCAGCGCGCCGATCACCTGATGCAGCGCAAGGCCCGAAGCACCAACCGTTCCGCGCATCGCTGCCGCATGGCGATTGATCCGCCCACGCAGTGATCCAAGCCGGCGCACCACCGCATCACGATCCGGCTTGGGCGGCATGGGCAGGGAAAGTGTCGCGCGCAATTCATCCAGCACCGCGCGCTTTGATTGCTTTTCCGAATGCAATTCCAGGCAGGCAGCGCCAAGGCCAATACTCTCCAACCGGCGCTTCACCACTTCAAGGGCGGCGAGTTTTTCCGCAACAAACAGCACACTCCGCCCATCCAGCACGGCCTGAGCGATGATATTGCTGATGGTCTGGCTTTTGCCGGTGCCGGGTGGACCCTGGATCACCACATGCCCGCCGCGCCGGACGGCTTCCGCCGCCAAAGCCTGGCTGCCATCTACATCCATCACATGATCAAGCCGCTCCACCGGGATTTCGACATCCACATCGGCGTCATCGGCAAAGACAGGCGGGATCGAAAGTGTTTCTCCACCCACCAGCGCGCGCACCATTGGGTGATCGGCCAGGCCTGGATTTTCCTCAGGCCCCAGGTCGCGCCACATCAGGAATTTAGCGAAGGAGAATAGCCCAATCGCCAGCGCATCGGCATCCACCCGCCAATTCGCGCGTTCTGCCACCAGCGCTGCGACGGCTTCTGCCCAGGCGGTTGGCGTATAGGCCTCCATATCAAAATCCGGCAGCGCGGCCTTGAAATTCACCTTGAGCATTTCGCGGAGCGACAGGTTCTCCGCGATATCGCCAACCGCGCCGCGCAGCTTGAAATTCTGCGATACCCCTTCGCGTTCCAGCGCCACCGGCAGCAGCGCCAAAGGGGCGCGACGTTCGGTCTCGGGTGTCGCGGGATCGCGCCAGATCAGCGCACCAAGCGCCAAGTAAAGCGTGGGCACGCCGGTTTCTTCGCGGGCGGTGCGCGCATCCTGCATGATGTCGCGCAGCCGGCGCACAAGGTCTGTCGGCGGCAATTGCACACGCAGCTTGTCATCGCGTTGATAGTCTTCCCGCGCTGCGTCGGCTTTAGCGGTGCCAACACCTTCCACCTTTACCTTCACGCTGCGTGCGCGGCGCGGCTTGCCGGGGGTTGCTTCCTCAGGCATGGTTTCGGGCGTGGCGGCCGAAGCTTCAAAGCCGAAGGCACGGCCCGCCTGCAATGCGCCAAGGACAAAATCCGCATCCTCATCATCAATGATGATGACACCGCGTGAAGCACCCGGCTTGGGCAGGGATAGCAGCCGGTTGCGCGTGGAAAGATCCAGTAAGCCCCGGCGGGCTTCTTCCAATGCGGCGCGAAGATCCGTCATGCGATTATTTTTTCCGGAAGGCAAAGGTGATCAGCAGCACGCAGCCAACCAGCGCCAGAATGGCCAGCATGCCCTGCACAACTTCGAAATTCGGGGAGTCGCGATGGATGAAGATGGATGCGGCCGCCGCGCCCATCTTCATCAGGGTTTGCAGTATCCATTCCATTGAAACGCCTCTCATCCTTCGGCTGTAGTCGTCTCGCCATTATGGAACAGTCTTGCACATCCCCCGCGGCAGTCGAAGGGTGATTTTCAGGGCGGCGGTGGGCCGGGCAGCATACGGTTCTCCAATGCCTCGATACGGGAAAGGGAAGCCTTAAGCAGCGAAATCAGCTCCGCCACTTGCTGTTCGCGCAGCAGGTCCAGCTTTTCATGCAGCAGGCTGATTTCGGCCTCGGCGCGGATATTCACTTGGTAATCGGCGATGGACCGGATGCGATCTATATCGGCTTGGCGGTTCTGGCTCATCATGATGATGGGCGCTGTATAGGCCGCCTGGAAGGACAGCATCAGGTTCAGCAGGATGAAGGGATAGGGGTCCCAGGCATTGCCGCCAAAGGCCGCATTGGCAATCAGCCAGGCCAGCAATAGCCCGGACTGGATCAGGATAAAGCGCCAGGACCCGACCGTTGCCGCCACCAGATCGGAAAGCCTCTCACCAAGGGTCAGGTCAGGCGCAGGCCCTTCACCGCGCCGCCTTTGCCGAGCGCGCGACAGGGCGGTACGCAAATGGATGTGGCGGCGGTGATGATGAGGTTCGGGATGCTCGGCCATGCAGAATTCCCCCTGCAAAGCGCGCAAGCTGCACCATTCACCCCGTCAGGAACATGATAAAAATCAACTCCGCCCGTAAGTATCCTCAAAGCGTACGATATCATCTTCGCCAAGGTAGGATCCGGACTGCACCTCAATCAGCGTCAGGGGGATCTTGCCCGGGTTTTCCATGCGATGGATGCAGCCCAGCGGCAGATAGACGCTTTCATTCTCCCGCAGCATTATTTCTTCCCCGTCCCGCTGCACAATGGCAGTGCCGGAGACCACCACCCAATGCTCGGCGCGATGAAAGTGCTTTTGCAGGGAAAGCTTGGCGCCTGGGCGGACTTCGATTTTCTTGACCTGGAAGCGATCCCCCATGATCAGCCCTTCGTAATGGCCCCAGGGGCGATAGGCGCGGCGATGTTCAGTGGCTTCCTTGGCGCCGCGCGCCTTCAACTGATCCACCAGCTTTTTCACATCCTGCGCGTGGTCGCGATGCATGGCGAGCACGGCATCATCCGTCACTACCACCACGACGCCTTCAAGCCCGATCACGCCGGTGAGGATGCCTTCACTGCGCACATAGCAATTCTTGGCATCCACCAAGGCCACCGGGCCATGCGTGGCATTGCCCGCAGCGTCCTTCGGCTGAATTTCCCATAGCGCGGCCCAGGAACCGATGTCGGACCAGCCGATGGAAGCGGGCACAACGGCGGATTTTTGCGTGCGTTCCATCACCGCGTAATCAATGCTGATGGAAGGTGTCGTGGAGAAAGCCGCGGCTTCCAGGCGGATAAAATCCCCATCGCGCGCGGCACCGGCAACCGCAGCGCGCACACCCTTCAGCACCTCTGGCGCATGGGTTTCAAGCTCGGCCAACATGGTCGCGGCGGTGGCGACAAACATGCCGGAATTCCACAAATGCCGGCCGGTTTTGAGAAACTCTGCCGCGCGGGCCGCATCAGGCTTTTCCACAAAGCGCGCGATGCGCTTCACGCCATCGCTGCCCGGCAAGGCATCACCGGCTTCGATATAGCCATAGCCCGTTTCAGGCGCGGTGGGCTGCATGCCGAAGGTGACAATCGCCCCCGCTTGCGCCGCCGCAGCGGCCTTGGCCAACGCGGTTTGCAGCGCCGCCACATCGCCAATTGCTGCATCGGCGGCCATGAACCACAGCACCGCGCCGGGCGCCGTTTCCTCAGCGAGCAAAGCCGCGGCGGCGATGGCGGGCGCGCTATTGCGGCCAATCGGTTCCAGCACGATGGCCGCACCCTTGTCGCGCAATTGCTCGGCCACCAGGAAGCGATGCGCTTCATTGCAAACAACCATAGGCGGCAGGAAGCCCGCGCCAGAACCCCGCGCGGCGGTTTCCGCCAGCATGGTCTTGTCGGAAGCGAGCGGCCAGAACTGCTTGGGGTAGCTTTCGCGGGATAGCGGCCATAGCCGCGTGCCGGTGCCGCCGGACAGGATCACGGGCAGGATCAGGGGGGAAGTGGCATTCATGGTCAATCATCGCTCCGCATCGCGCGGGGCTTAGGGATAAATCGGGGCAAAGCCAAGGCAGAGGCTTCGGACGTTTCCCTGGGCGGGCTTCCAGTATAGAGCTTTCCGCCCCATCCAGCCTGAAAGCCGCCTGCCTTGGATAACCCTGTTGCCCCCGCCATTCCCGAAGGCTTCGTGCCCCGCCCTGCCGGGGGGCCGTTTCTGGAACCCATCGGCCCCATCATGATCCGGCGGGATCACGGGCCGCTTGCCTTTGGGCTTCGGATCGAAAAGCGCCATTGCAACAGCAAGGACATGGCCCATGGGGGCATGTTGGCGACTTTTGCTGACCTGGCACTTGGGATCGGCGGCTTCAATCTGGCTGGGGTGACGGGGTTCTTCACCACCATCAGCCTGAATTCGGATTATCTGGCGCCTGCGCTGCTTGGCACCTGGCTGCAATGCGAACCGGTGCTGCTGCGCCGCACCCGCACGCTGGTTTTCGTGCAAGGCGTCTGCATGGCGGATGGCAAGCCTGTGCTACGCGCCAGCGGGGTTTTCGCCCTGCCGCGGGAGCCCGCGGCAGGCGCGTGACAGGTCCGCTTATACCACCGGGCTTTTGCCGCCATCCACATTGATGGCAGTGCCGCTGATGAAGCCGCCCTGTTCGCTGGCCAATAGCAGTGCCATGGCAGCGAATTCCTCGGCCTTGCCGATGCGGCCAATTGGCACGGCCTTGCCTTGTTCGGCCTTCCAATCTTCCCAGGTGATGTTGCGCTTTTCGGCGGCGTGGCGGCGCACCCATTGATCGCTTTCGATAATGCCAACCAGCATGGCATTCACCAGCACATTATGGGGTGCGAATTCATTCGCCATAGCCTTGGTGAGCGCCATGCCGGCCGCGCGCGAGACTGAGGTAGGCGTGGACCCGCCCGGCGGTGCCTTGGCGCCGATATTGAGCACATTGATGATGCGGCCCCATTTGCGGTCCCGCATGGCGGGCAGTGCCAAGCGGCACAGCCGGATGGCGGCGAAAAGCTTGAGGTCCAGATCATCCTGCCAAAGCGCATCCGTTACTTCGAGGAAGCCGCCGCGCTGAGAGGTTCCGGCATTATTGATCAGGATATCCATCTGGCCGAGGCCCTTCACCGCCGCGGCATAGGCAGCTTCGCAGCCTTCAGCGGTGCGGATATCAGCGGCAATGGCGGCAACCTTGGCGCTGGGCGCAGCGGCGCGGATTTCCGCTTCCGCCTTGGCAAGGCTTTCCGCCCCGCGCGCCACAATGGCGACATGCCCGCCCGATTCAGCAAACATTTTCGCCATGGCAAGGCCGAGGCCCTTGGACCCGCCGGTAATAAGCGCGGCGCGCCCGTTCAAGGTGATATTCATGGATCGCTCCCCCAAATGATGGGGGCCATCCTGCCGGAAGTGGGGCGGGACGCAAGCGTTGGGGGGAGTGGAGCGGGCGGGGGGAATCGAACCCCCGACATTCAGCTTGGGAAGCTGACGTTCTACCTCTGAACTACGCCCGCGCCGCTCTCGGGATATACCCGCCAGGGCAGGGGTCAGGCAAGCTCAACCTCTCGAAGCTGCGTCCCGCGCCACCGTCGCCAGCGCATCGGCGCGTTCATTCATGGGGTCCCCGGCATGGCCGCGTACCCAATGCCATTCAATCTCATGCGGCTTGGCGGCGGCCAGAATGGCCTGCCACAAATCAA
>Ga0315907_10002414_pt1 | contig 23549 bp, 30 predicted proteins | sample LakEriMetagenome_3_FD_203525 | JGI IMG/M metagenome (GOLD analysis project Ga0315907, IMG submission 203525) | Freshwater fungal communities from buoy surface, Lake Erie, Ohio, United States - Buoy 12 MA123 | ecosystem: Environmental > Aquatic > Freshwater > Lake > Lake biofilm | place: USA...
ATCAAACCCGATGTGGAGCCACTGGCGGGGTTCGATCGTCAGTGGGGCGGGGTGGAACAGATGGCTGCGCTGCGGTTGGCCCCCGATAAAAACGACACTGATCACCTCCCCTGTCCCTGGGTCGCAGGCCTCAACGCCGCACAACTGGCGCCCCAGGCGGTCGCGCACGATGGCGCCGTTGGGGTATTGCTGGCGGAAGGTGGGAGAGTTGGCGTCAATCATGGTCATCAGTGGCATCCGAATACTCCAACACCAGAACGCGGCGCAATTCCAGTTTGTGTGGGCCGTCCTGGCTGTACTGACGAAGGTAGTGGCGACCCTCGGCGACTACTTCGGATAAGGTTGCAGCATCGCCACCGGCCATCTCCTGATCGTCGCTATCGAAGACGGAGAACTCGTACCGGTCCACAGCCACTCCCGGCGCTGGCAGGGCGGCGGGGCCATCGTGGCAGCCGCTGAAACCTGGGTGCGCCAGGATCGCCTCAGCAAGCGCGGCGGCGCCTAGGCGATTTCCGCCGTCCACTTCCCTAATGATCGCGGCCAGCTTCAGAACGCGATCCGCATCGGGATCTTCCGGCGAGGGCGTGGCCACGGGCTCAGCAACCGGGGCACGCCAGCGGGTGACGGCGGCGGTGATCATGTCGCGCAGGATGCCAATACTGTGGTAGTCGTCGCTGTCAATGTGGTACTCAAACTCGGCGCACAGCTCGGCAACATCGTCAAGGCTCGGCCCTTCTGCCTGGTCTGCATCTGGGGCGGCGCTGGCCTGGAGTTGCGCGTACAGCGCCATGTCGCAGTCGGGGTAACGCACACGCCAGCCGTTAAAAGACTGCACCTTTTGGAGGGCGTCGCGGAAATCATCGGATCGGCACCATGCAACGGGGGCGGTGCTGGGGGTTTCTGGGTTGGTCATCGGTGGCGGTGAATAGGTGGGTGGGTGGTCAGTTGAAGCCTTCAATAAACTCGCGCACCTGCCCGCTTGTGGCCAGGTCTCCAAGCGCCATCCTGCCCATGGCAAGCGGAATGCCTGGGTGATCTGCAGTCTTGGGGTGCCTCCTGAGATCGCTGATCATTGAACTCAGCGCCTGCTGCAGGTGGCCTTGATCCACACAGGCCAGCGCTCGCTTCTTGCACCATTCCAGGTACTGTGATCTGGGTTGCATGGGTTGCTAGGTGGTGGTGAATGGGTGCCGGAGATCAATGGCTTTAATTTCCAAGTTTGACACGCTGCTCTTTGATCCTGCATAGATCGCGCATAGTCGTTGGGCCAACACGCAAGTAGTCAATGCGCTCGTATTGAGTGCCACACTGTTTGTTGATCGCATCCACTACTGACTGTGAGCTGATTATGTAATCAGCCAAAGTAACCAAGCCAACGGATCCTGCCACAAAGACAATCATTCCTGCCGTAAAGCCAATAAAGTCAAGTACAGAGTCTCTCATGGGTCGGTTGGTGGTAGTGAATGGGCGCCGGAGGGACAAGGCGGCGGCCATAAGCGTCAGACGCTCGGAACCGCCAGCGTAAGGACCCCAGCTCCCCTATCCTAAGCCATTGCACTTCCCTAAGCCACTACGGCAAGCTAAGGAAACGCAACAGCCCCATGCCCCCTGACCTGCGTGCCTTCCTGACCCTGCACGCCACCGTGAGCGCACGGGACGAGGAAGCCACCCGCCAGGTGCTGCGGGACGTGGCCACCACGCTGCCCGAGAAGGTCGGACACAAGGTTGTCGCCATGCTCCAGGGGGCGATCAACACCTCCGCACGGGTCTGGCTGCAGAGGCTGGCCTAGGTGGCGGGCCACCGTATCGAAGGGGCGGTGCTGGTCACAAAAAGGGTCACCAAAAGTTCGTTCAGGCGCGAGATCATCGAGGCCTGGGGTGGTTCCTGCGCCTACTGCGGCTGCCAACCTGAGAAGGTGACGCTTGATCATGTGAACCCTAAGGCTAAGGGTGGGACGACCGAGCGCAGCAACCTAGTGCCGGCCTGCGCACCGTGCAACGTGGCCAAGAACCATTGCGAAGTCTGGGGCTGGTACCAGAGCCAGCCCTTTTTTGATGCCGATCGAGCGGGCAGGATTAGGGGCTGGCTGGCTGGTGGTTGATCACTTCATCTTCATGGCCTTGCCCTTGGCCGCCTTAGCTGGCTTGCCCTTCTTGGGCATGGCAGCCGGCATGGCGCCCTTACCGCCCTTGGCCGCCTTACCCATGGCCATCGCGCCTTTGCCTGCTTTGCCGTTGTACATGGTGTGTCCTGTGACTACCTGAGGTTTCCGGATGCGGTGATCAGCGCTTCTTGCTCCTTTTCGCCATTGCCCGCACGATCGGCCTGGCGATGGCGTCAAGGATTGGGCGTTTCTTTGGCGCAGATGCCGCACCTCGCTTGGCGATCATGGATTTCAGGCTCCGGCTTGCACCGGCGGCGGTCCGGTTCTCTGCCGCTGAGCGCAATGGGCTGCGCTTCCTGCTTTGGCCACTCAGTTCTTTGTACTTGGCCTTCGCAGCGCTGACGGGGCTTTTGTTGGTGCGAGCCGGCTTGCCGCCCTTGTTAGTGGCGCGGCTTGCTGCAGCATTCGAGCGCCTGTTGGCTGCGGTAGTTGCTGATCGCTGCGCTGCACTCATCTTGCCGCCGCGCCCCACCGTGTTCGCAATGCCTCCGCCAGCGGCGGTCCCGGCAGCCCGCAACCCACCGGCCCGCTGTTGAGCAGCCTTGCCACCGGCAAAGCCCTTGACCTTCACGCGAGATCCCAGTCCGCTGGTGCCTTTCGACGCCAAGTCACCCGCCCGTGCCTTGTTGGTGGCCCTGCTGGTAGCGGCTTTGGTTTTACCGCCCCCTCCACTGGGAGCGGTATTACTGGCTGCCTTCTTGGTGCCTCCGCTTGCACCACCCTTCTTACCTCCGCCACCGCCGCCACCAGAGAAACGACCGATTGAGTCGCGTTTGTAGGTCCGTGCCATGCGAGTTATGGGGGGGCGGTGTGCCGTTACCTGAGCTTTCCCGGAAACCTGCAGCAGATCGTGCGGCGCCATGTCAATCCCAACCCTTAACCCCCTATGGCGATCCACACCACGCGATGACCGGGAGCTGATCCGCAGCTATGCCGGCTGGCCGTTGTCGGTGACCAACCAGACCGAGCTGACCGCCATCCTCAACCGGGTGGCGCTGATCTCTACCTCTACCGTTTCGCAGGTGCAACGATGGATCGACGAGATCGAGGCCTTGGAGGCGGACTACGCGGACCGGGTGGAAGCGGGACGGGAGCACCTGCTGAACGCAGCAACCTACGAAGGCCCCGCCCCTGGCACCACCCTGACCCGCGACGACCTGAAGAGCAAGGCCGACGTGTTGGAGTGGGATACCAGCCTGTTGCGCGTGAAGTACGAAAGCGGCGGTTCTGGTGGGACGGCAGGCGCCGTGCTCGCCGGTCGTTTGGCGACCTTAAAAGGCCGGATCTTCCAGACCTTGGGCATCCAACCAGTCGGCGGCGGACAAGCAATGCTGGTTCGTAGTTGATGGCCACCGACTTCGCCGAATACGCCAACCTGCGGATGCTCTGGGCGCCGCCTGGGGTGATCACCACCCTGCGCAATGGCGTGCCTGCTGCCGGCCCTGCCGTGGTGATGGAGGCTTTCGTCAAGCCACAGGGCCGCAGCGAGCAGGATCTGCCTGGCGTTCAGGCTGGGTCACTGATGCTTGACGGCTTCATCACCCGCTGGGCCTTGCTGGGCAATGCCAACTGGCTGGTGGCCGGTGCCTCGCTGAGCTGGACGGAAACCGGCTACCGCCCCGCCGGGATGCTACCGGGGGCCACGGGGCAGGCGGTGTTGACGGACCTGACGGTATTGCCCACCCTGGCCGATGGTGCCGAGCAGGGGCAGTTGCGGATTCTGGAGTTTCCCTACGGTGTGGGCGGCATCGGGGCGGAGCTGCGGGAGGCCCTGGGGGACAAGTTCAAGGCCGCCCTATCCACTGCGGTCTAACCCATGAGCATCCGCGTTGAAACCACGGTGACAGGCCCCGGTCCTGGGGAGCTGGATCAGAAGCTGCGGCAGATCACCCGCGCTGCCTTCATTGAGCTGTTCGCCCGGTATCAGGCATCATTCAACCCCCCGGCATGGTCATGGCCACGGGAAACACGGCGGCGGGTGGGCGTAGTCGGCAGCCCGCGCAACATCGTGGACCTGGGCAATTTGCGGCAAAGCGGCACCTACTCATTCCCTGACGCCTACTCAATCGAGGCACGGTGGAGCGCCGACTACGCCACTGCGGTGCATGAGGGGGCCAGGCTGCGCAATGGCACCATCCTGCCCGCCAGGCAGTGGACCGATGCGGTAAATGGCACCGTGCAGGTGTCGGGGATCCCCGCGTACCCACTGGGCGAGAAGCTGCAGCAGCGCATCTCACTGGCCGTGGCGCGGAGCTAGATCCTGTTCGCTGGGCAGTCGTTCAAGCCCAGTCGCTGCCGTGCATACCGTCCGCGTCGGTCGTTGGTGCATTCAGCCATTTCCAACAGCAGTTTATCGCGCTGCTCCGGCTTAGCCTTTTTCGTCAGCGTGCAGTCGGCCAGGTTTGCCTCGCCTTCGGGCCAGCCACACCACGACAGGCGGGCGCCTTCCACGTAGGCGACCAGCCAGGTTTCGCCGGTCGGGCCGTGCAGCACAGAGTCTGCGGTGTCAATGGTGAGTTCCATGGCTCGGTAGTGGTGAATGGGTGCCGGGGATTTAAGACAAGACGGGCCGACCGGCCTGCCTCATCCAGCTTCCAGGCAAACGCAAGCAGCCCCAGCCCCCCCCCCAATCATAAGCCACTGCGCTTTCCTAAGCCACTACGGCAAGCTGAGAAAACAGAACCGCACCATGCCCCTCCCCTTTGTTACCGCCCCGCCAGAAGTCACGGTCGAGGACGTGGGGGACACAACCACCGGCATCCTGCAATTCCCGGTCTTCAACTGCCTGCTGACCGGTGAGCGGATCCTGGTCGATGAGATCGACTACCAGTCCACGGTGACCGAACAGACCCACCGGCTGGCCCAGATCATCCGCGAGGCAGACGATTTGCCCGAGGCTACCGCCAATCTGGTGGCCGCCCGCCTGATGGCCCGCCATATCGGCATACCCGTGGTGTTGGAGCCCTTAGAGGATCAGATCCGCCTGCGGGAGCACCGGCTGATCAGGGACATTGACAACCGCCTGTCAGCCCAGAACCAGGCGCAGGTGACCCGGCTTGTCACCGCCGCGATCGTCTACCGGCTGGGAGAGGTGGATCCCGATTGCGCCGCGTGGACCGATGCCAAAACCTTGACCCTGACCGAAGGACTCCGCAATGCCATCTACTCCTTCATGCTGAAGGAGCAACGCGGCGGGGCGGCGCCGGCTGACCCCGAGGCGGTCCTGCAGGCGATGGCCGACAGCCTGGGAAAGCCCGACCTGCCCCAACCGACTGGGGTGCAATCTTCTGGCGACTCAACGACCTCTGGCCCCACAACCCCGCCTTCACCCGCGAGCGATTCGCCTGGTGCCCCGAAACCTTCATCTGGGAGGCGCTTGAAGAAGGATCCCGTCTCCTGAGGGAGCGGCAGCACGTAGCAGAACGGCCAATCGCTAACCTCACCGCGTGGTACGCCAACGCTCACCGGGACCCGGACAAGCGGGCCGAGCCGTGGGCGATGGAGGACTTCTGCTGGTTCCTACCGCCGAAGGTGGGCGAGGAAGCGACTGCCGGGCCACCTGCGGAGGCCGGCGCGGCGATGCTGGCTCTTTGTGAAGGGCAGCAGGTACAGATTCCAGGCTTTGCGATGGCCTTCTACGACGCCCTTGCTGCCGCCGGGGAAGGGGTGAACCCACCCACGCCACTGGCCCTGCTGGCGGACGATGCCCTGCTACTGGCCCCGGTCGAGCATCAGGACGGCTGGCGCGGGCTGCTGTTGGCCGAGGATACCGCCGCAGGTCAGGCGCGGGTGTTCAGGCTGGCGGATGATCCGCAGCGGGTGGTGACGTTGCTTGTGCCATCCGCTCCTGATGCTGCAACGCCAGCATGGGCGGCGGCAGGCTCATGGCTGCCCATCGCTCAATCTCCCGGTAGCAATCCTCCACCTGCTGCGCTGCCGCCTGGATCGTCTGGTGATAGCCCAGGCTCCAGCGACGACCAGCCCACCACACCCGCGCCTGATACGGGCGTTGTGCATTGTGGGGGCAGTAGCTGACGCCGCGAGGGTATGAGGCCATGCCCCAGCTTTCCAGCCTAAGCCGCTGACAGGGCTTAAGCCATGGCGGAACCCTGCGAGGTAACGCCCCGGTATAGCCGGCACGATCATGACCACGCAATGGCATCAGGCCTTTGACTACCGGTTTTTTTTCACGCCTCTCAAGTCTTCAGCGGTAGACCTCACTCGCGTCAACCTTGGCCCGCTTGGCGTTGGCAAGCTCATCGACAACACCACTATTCAATCCGCAACCGCCAAAGTTCTCACCGCTGGCACGGGTGATACCTTCGCTTTTGGAGTTGGCACCAAAGCGGTAACGAATGCCGTCACAACGACCAGCCTCGCTACCCTGACCTTTGATGCCGCCCATGGCATCACCGTGGGTCGGCGGATTGTGGTCGAGGATCTCCCTGCTCCCTTTACCACCCTCAACGGCTCGTTCGTGGTTACGGCTGTGACTACCACCTCCCCGCACACCCTGTCTTACGCCCTGACCGGCTCAGCGATCACCACAGCCCCCGTCGCCGCTGGTGTGGTGTCTCCGTCGCTGCTGCTGGATGGCACCGACCACCCGTTCCAGTTGAAGGGGCTGACCAATGCCCAGCCCAGTAACACCACGACCAAGGAATCCATCACCACCTACGACGATGAGGCTGCGGGCTATGCCACACCGATCGCAACCGCCAAGGACAAGACTTGGACACTGAGCGGCGCGGCCAGTTTCGACTCCTCTGCGTGGCGTGCGATGCGGCTATGTGAGGAGCTGAACCTTAGCGAGAAACTGATGGTGGAGTACGCCTTGATTGGCCCTTACAACGGGCATCAAGTAGAGTACGGGTTTGGCGTGTTTGAGAGCTACCAGCCTGCGCAGGAGGCCGGCACCGTGATCAAGTTTACGGTGAACCTGGCTGGCTACGGCAAGCCGGGCCTTAAGCTGCTGTGATCAGTGCTCCGGAAATTCCGGACAACTGATTTGATGGGGCCCCGGCAGTGCTGGGGCTTTTTTGTGGCTAGGGCATGGCGTCGCTGGCAGCCATCAAAGCGTCGTTTGCGCTTAGGGTGCCGTAACACAAATTTGCTGCGGCATTACACTCTCTGCCCAGCGACTTATGAAGAACAAACATCCCGACCGGCGCAGGCCCCAAAAAAGCATTAGCTACAAGTTTGTGAACTAAGAAAGTTTTCTTTTTACCTTCTTTGCACAAGTCAACATAACAATAGCCATCGGGCCTTTGGCTTGGCCTCATGATTCGTTCAGCTAATATTCTGAACCTAGATGGCCCGTTAGCGCTGCTTCTTTTTTCGCTTCGAACTTTACCCAACGAAGAAACGGAGTAGCGTCCTTCGTAGCCAACCACTGGCAGCCATTGCTCTTCTACTTGACTCTCCTCTTTTAGCTTGTAAAGAGCTATTGCCCGAGCAAGAATTGCATCCCGAGAAAGACCGGTTGACTGCTCAAGATTTTTAAGGTCTGCCGCAAGTTGGCTGGACACGCGAAGGGCGAGAGTTTCTTTTTTCATGTTTATGGTGGCTTGGGAGTGCTGGGGCTTTTTTGTGGTGATTATGGCTCAGCGTTAATCGGCTCCCCAGCCCGCGCCAGGCGCTTGGCCCAGGTGTCGCCACCCTCGCGGCCCTTGCATGGGTTGATACAAGCGGGATCGTTGACCGCGTTGCACACCAGGCCGGCAAGGTCAAGCTCTGACGCCTCCTTGCCGGTGGCCCATCGCAACTGCCCGTCAAGCCAGCGGGCGCCGCAGCGTGGGCAGGAGCGGAAGTTCATGGCGGGGGGGGGCTGGTTGTGAATCGGTGGAAAGGGCTTGGCGGATAAGATCCCGAGCGTTAAAGGTCTTGGGAAATCTGTTTTAGGTTTTCCTGTAATACGTGTTCAATCAGCCTAGACGGTATATCGGCAGTGGCCGCCCATGACTGAAACGATGCAACCGCTTGCTGTATGGCTAATCTTTTTAATTCAGTAAATTTTGCATCTCCAATTTCAGCGTGAACTAAAGTATTAAATTCCCTGTTTTTGAAGTAGCTCATTTTTCTATCCAAATCAATCAGGTTATTGTAATCCGCTTGGTTAGTAACAATCTTTGGCTTCGGCTTTGATTTAGGGGGAGCACTGGGATTGACCCTATTCTTAGGAATTTCTTTATCAAGATAAGCTACTTTTTGTTTTATGGCATTTAATCGCATCTTTTTAATATCTGTTTTTTTGCGAACATTTTCCCGTATCTTGAACTTTAATCGGTTTAAATTGTGTTGGTGGGTTTCAGGTAGTTCCGCAAGTATTGCGTACTGCATTGTGATTTTATCGTTTAATTTGTCCCATTTTATTTGCATGTCATCTATAAAAGCGGATAGCTCTTCAAGGGAGAAGCTTTAATGTCATCGGCAAAAAGTGTTACCGCTTTGCGCTCCCAAAAAACCGAAGGCTGGTCCGACCGCTTAATTGCATTACTTGCAACTATTGGTTCAGTCGGACAAGTCCAAACATCGACAGCAGTTTTTTTTGTCACAATGGCCCGTTCGCGGTGGTGGCTCTCGCATTCTACCCCGTCCCTAAGCCGTTTGGAAAGCGCAACGCCACCCAGCCCCCAAACCGCTTGCCGCAGCCTGCCGGGAAAGCTAGGGCATGACGCTACCGACCACTGCCCAAGGCATCTACGACCTACTGGCGGCCGATGCCGTAGTGGCCCCGGCGTTGGGCACCTACACCCCACGCGGCGGCGCGGCGATCCCTGCCATTGCCGTGGTGCGGCGCAATGAGAAGCTCCCCGAGGGGGTGGTAGTGGCGGGCCTGGAGGTGGTGATCATGGCCAACCCCGACTACAACACCGAGACCTACGCCACCGGCGAGACGGGCCTCAACCCACAGTTCCGCCTCTACGTGTCCGAATGGTCGCCATCGGCCAACATGACGGCCCTGCAGTCGCTGGCGCAGCGGATCATCAGCCTGCTGCCCGGTTGCCGTGCGGTGCCGATCGGCGGGGATGCCGCAGGCGAGGGGCTGGGGGTGCTTGATCAGTACGCCATCGCCTGGACCAACCCCACCCAGTACGTCGTGACGCCGGGGACCTGATATGGCAGGGGGTGAATGGGTCGTCAGAGTTACCGCCGATGTGAAGGGCGTGCTCGATGCTTCGCGGCAGATCGGGCAGGCGGGCAAGCAGGCGGGGCAGCAGTTCAAGGAAGGGTTTAGCAGCGGCGATCAGACGATCACCGGGCTGCGTGGTCGACTGAATGAGCTGAACCAGACCCTGGAGAAGTCGGTCATCGGCTCCAAGGAGTTTGTCGCAGCGCAGAAGCAGATAGCGCAGGCGCAGGCGCAGGTAGATGCTGCCATGGCAGGCGGGACCACCGCGATGAACGGCTTTAGCAAGGCTGTAGAAGGCGTGGCTTTGCAGGCAGCCGCGTTTATTGGCCTATATCAAGCAATCACCTTTGTTGGTCAAGCTGTCACCGAACTTGACACCGCAGGGGCGGCAGTTCGCACCCTTGGGGTTGATTCCAAGGAATTAAGTGCCGCCATGTTGGATCTTTCCAACGAGTTAGGCAACAACATAAGCCAAGCCGACTTGGTAAAAGCTTCTTATGATGTAGTGTCAAGCGGTTTTAGTACAACCGCGCAAGCTGTTGACATTCTTAGGGCATCCGCCCTAGGCGCAAAGGGGGGATTTGGAGAAATTGGTGATGTAGCTAAATCGGTATCAGGGATCATAAACGCTTATGGGTTGACATCAAAAGACGCTGCGGCAATTGTTGATAGCTTTGTTCAAACTCAAAACGATGGTGTGATCACCGTTAGGGAATTTGGTGCAAACGTCGGCAATGTTGCAAGTATAGCTGCGGCGGCTGGCATTTCTTATCAAGAACTTGGGGCCACTGTCGCAACGGCAACAAAGAAATTTGTGCCAGTTGAGCAAACGTTTACAGGTTTGCGGCAGGCAATTACGTCAATACTGAAGCCGAGCGCAGAGGCTAAAGCGCTGGCCGCAAGTTTGGGAATTAGTTTTGATATTGCCAGCCTTAAGGCTCGCGGCTGGGGCAATTTCCTTGCTGACGTGCAAGTCAAAACGGGAGGCGCGGCTGACAAGATAGCAATCTTGCTGGGTTCCGTTGAAGCGCAAGCTGCAATACAACCGCTTTTGAATGATGAACTTAAAACTTACAACGAATTAATAGCCAATCAAATAACAAAGTCTGGTCAGGCAAAAACCGCAAGCGAAATTGCATCTGAGACATTGGCAAACGGCTTTCTTCGGGTTGTCAATGCTACTCAAAATTTAGCCGGCCAAGTTAATACAGCACTGCCTGGCGCGTCAAAACAATTTGCTGACCTTGCTAAGGCTATCTCTATTGTGGGAAAAATATCAGAAATAGTAGGGTCAAATATTGGCAAGGTCCTTGCTACGCCTGTTGGTGAAGGATTGCAAAAATTGTTAAACCCTTTTCGAGGCTTGTCTGAGCTATCAAAAATACCTGGACTTGACAAACTGCTAAATGGCAACAAAGAAATAAACGCTGAGCTTGATAAGCAACTACAATCGCAAGCTAAGATTGACAAACAACTTGCAGATCAGAAAGCAGTTGAAGGTCAAATACTAGGCATTAAAAAAGATAAAAATCTCCAGGATCAACTCGCCAACGAAAACGCCAGGAAACTTGCAAGTGCCTACAGCGACCTTGCTAAAGCGCAGATCGACCAACAGGTAAAGGTCAGCCAAGCAGGTATCAACCTAGGCCAGGCGCTGATCGGATTAGAGGATTCGCGTTTTAGTATTATCCGGAATCGCAATAACTACGAGCTACAGCAAGCGCAACAACGCGGCGCAAGTGAAGGCGAGATAAATGCAATTAAGCGTCAAGGTGACGAGATTGATAGGGCTGCCCTTACGTTCAAGTACAACGCATTAGTACAGCAGCAGGAGTTGCAAAGGGTTCTGCTGGCATTGCAGCAAGAGCAAGCACAGCTTGACGCCGGTTCAGCAGCGAGTAGCGCAAAACTAGACCTAGAAAGGGCTGTTTTAGATTTGAAAGCTGCTCAATTAGCAAATGATACCGTAGCAGCCGCAAAGGCAGAAGTTGAGATACAAAAAGCTCAGCTCAGCCTACAAGCCGCCAATACCAAGCTAGAAACTCTGACCAAAATTCAAGCGGTAGAGTCGCTGATCGCTGGGGTAACCAACCAAACCGCCCAGAACCAGATCAAGGCCGAAGCTGCCGCCAAGAACCTGGCCTTGGCCGCCGATGGCACCTTTAAAGCAGCCAGGGGCACTAGGGAGCAGTTCAACAGCTACCAAGACTCGTTCTTGACACCCCTGAACCAAGCCAAAACCTTCCAGGGCCTGATCCGAGACACCGGCCTACAGGTAAAGGACACCGGCAAGGGCTACTACGAGATCACCGGCTTCATCGGTGATGCCGACAAGGCCACGGGCCAGGCCAGGAGCCAGACCGCAGGGTTGGCCAGCAACATGAGCAACGCCGCCGATGCTGCCCGGTCGTTCTACAACTCGCTGAATGCCGCCGCCGGCCTGCCCCCTGCCAGGTTCACTGGTGGCCCGGTGGATGCGGGCGCCACCTACCGAATCAACGACGGCCCGAGCGGGCTCAGCCTGGGGCAGGAGTCGTTCCTGTCAGCATCGGGCGCCCTGTCCCTGATCAACCGCCCCATGAACAGCCTCTGGACGGCACCGTCAAAGGGCACCGTCATCCCGGCCCACGTGACCAGCCGACTGAAGGAAGCCGGGGCTTTGGGCGGTGCGGGGGTACTGCGTGCGGGACCCGATCCGGCAATGGCGCATCTGGCGATGGCAGTTGGAAACCTGAGCCAGGAAGTAGCTGAGCTGCGGCGCAAAGCATGGAACGTATCGGTAGATGTTCGGGGGGACGGGTCCGCGTTGAAGCTGCAGCAGACGATGCAGCGAATCCGCTGAGGGTGCCCTGATGAGCATTCAGCTCAGCTATGGCGGATCGACCCTCACCCTGCGATACCTCCAGGCGCAGCCGTTTGGCTATGCCGAAGCGGAGACTGAGCAGGGGCTGACGGCGCGGCGCTTCACCGTGGCGGGGCTTTGCACACCGGCGCAGTGGGTGGCGTGTTGCAGCATTTTCGATGCCTGGCAGGCGGCCAAGATCCTCGAAGCGCCCACCCTGACCAGCCGAGCGGTAGGTGCCACCGTGTCGCTCACTTGTGCCGCCCATGGCCGCAGCGTTACCGGGCTGGGGTGCTGGTTTACCGGGGCCCCAGCGGGCGAGACAACAGGGGCATGGGTGAAGGTCAACTTCACGCTGATCGACGCGGCGCAGCAGTTGGCGGTTGTGCTGCGGCAGAACGAAAAAGGCAGGCTGGCCGGCGATGCTTTCCTGCCTGCCTACGGCACATTTTCGCTGGGGGCCACCAGCCTGGCGCTGTTGGAGCAGCCGGAGGCCTTCGAGGATGGCCCAAGCCTGGAGCCGACCTCTACGGGCGGTTTCGTGACGCGGGGCCCGTTGGTGGCGAGCGAGGTGCGCAACGTGAAGGGCGTCACCGATGCCGCCGGCTGGACGGCGATCAAAGCCTGGTTCACCAGCACCATCGCCAACCGGCCTGGCCCGACCGACTACTGGCCAGTGGATGGCCTGAGTCTGGAGCGGGACCGGATCGTCAGCGGCGGGGTGGTGGTTGATCGCTACATCGTCAGCGCCAAGCTCAAACGGAGGGCCGCCTGATGCCCGCAGGCGTCATTGATGTCCGTGCCCAGGTATTCACCAACCTGGGACCCGTGATCAGCGGTCAGCTATCCGACGATCCGCTGCAACCTGGGGTGGGCCTCCTGCGCACGCAAGGGGAGGTAGTAATCAGTGGCCTCATCCAGCCGGCCAAGGGCACCGAGATCACCCTGGGGGTGCGGCTACCTGGCAACACCCTGACGCGGTTCCCAAGGCGTCTGCGGGTGATCAAGGCCGAGGGCGACCCGATCGAAAACCAGACGACGTTGACCGTTGGCTGCCTGCTGGCCCTGAAATGGGACCTGGTGAAGGCTGAGATTTACTACGCCGATGAATACCCCCAGTGGACACCAGTTGAGCCCACGGCAGCAGGATCTACGCCAAACATCTGCCACCTGAGCAGCGTAGTAGCCACCTGTCTAACCCGTTGCGGGATCACCCAGGCGGGCGGCAACCCGGTGATCACGGGCGCCAAGGCGGTGGACAGCATCGACCTATCCGATGGCTATCTGGACATGGCCAGCCGGATCATTGGCGAGGCGGGCCTCTACGGCTTCATGGATGCTGCCGACACGCTGCGGTTGCGGCAGGTGCTGACCCCAGCCAGTACGGGGCCACTGCTGGCAATGGGTGATCTGATCACGATGGAGCCGATCGGTGATCCTGCGGCGCCTGATGAAATCCTGGTCAACTACACGGCGGTTGAGGCGCCACCGAACTACAAACCGAAGAATCCGGACGACAAAGCGGTTACTTGGAACACCGATGACCAAAGCCAAAACGGGCCAAGCTATGCAAGGAATTGGACATATCAAAAAACCATCAGCCCGGTGCAGACTTATGGGATTGAATATCAACGCACAGTTGGCAACGCCAAAGTAACTTTCCAGGACTCTGTTAGCTTTGTTTCTGAGTCGGTAAACCAGAGCTTTTATAGGACAATCAGCTACAAGGACAAGGACGGCAAGACCCAAAAGCAAGACGTACTTTTTAGGTCAACATCAGACACAACCACTTGCAGTGCTGCTGTAAATCCAACTGAATGGAAATCAAAACGAGAAGGCGGTAGTAATTACACCCCCCTTGCGCTGCAAATTAGAGCGACCAGGGTTTCCAAATCTTACAAGATCACAGAAGATGGCCCGGTAGAAACGCGGCAAGTAACAGAAGAATACGAGCCATTGACCGCCTTTGCGGGCGGGCTTGCTATCGAAAACTACAACGGCGTCAACATCGCCCAGGGCAACTTCTTGATAAGAAAAACCGTAGTCGATAAAACAGAAAATAAAGCATCTGATAAAACGCTACAAAAAACTACTGTCTACCAAGCGTGGGGGGCAACGTCTTCGGGCAAGACGATTGCTTCGGCAACAATGAAAATAGCTAGTAAGTTTAATGATACTGCCAGGACCGCAAGCACGATAGCAATGCTTAATCGGATGAGTGCTCTAGTTTGCAGCGGTAGCGAAACGGTAATCAATATAGGGCGCGGGCAAATTCCCGTCCCACCCAAGGAAGTTGACGAGCAAAACAACAAGCTGGACAATATTCAAAACGACGTAACCACCAACAGCAGCTTAGACAAAACAAACCCAATAGGCGAGTCAATACCTCAATCGGTAACCCTGCAGTTCGGCCAGGGCGAAGCGAGCAGCACGGGCACATACGACATGCAATACGCCCCAGACAGCTACCTGCGGCCCGCTGACGGTGCCGGGGACAATGACACCGGCATGACGTTTGTCAATGGTGCCAGCAGCGCTGCGGCCTACACCTACGGCAAGGTTGCGCACGCAATCCTGTCGGGGATGGCCAACGGCAAGTCCATCACCACCGAGTTTCGCAACATCCCCAGCGAGCCGCTGGCGGGGATCTTCATTGAGGCATCAGGAACCATCGGCAAATTCCGGGCCAATGGCATCACCTACGCCTTTGATGCGCAGGGGCTGGTGGCCGGCTGTGACGCCATGCTCGACGGCGGTGCGGGACTGGTGGCCGGCGGCAGCGGAGCCGATTGGTTCCCCATGGCGGTACCAGCCACCAACCTGTCAACCCTGACCCCAGCGGTAAACAGCACCCCAGCGCTGGCCAACACCATTGCGGCACCGGGAGGGTTTGACCCTGCGGCACCGGGCAACATCTGGAGCAGCCTGGGGACTGCGGGCGCGGGGAGTGACGTGTATGCGGCGGCGGTGACCAAGGCTGCTGTAGTGGGATCGGTGGCGGAAACGGTCCGACGCGAGAGCGTGACCCGATCGCTGAGCTGGCTGCTGACGGCGGACTATGACATGCGGCCGCAGACGCTCTCGCTGGTAAGCGTGACGATGAACTACGGGACACTGCGAAATGTGTTCCCGTTGTTTGCAGGTGCCGGATCTGGTGTTATTGCAAACCTGTCAGACGAGATCATTGCCGAATTGTTGCTCGCAGGCACCGGGTCTGGCGTTATTGCGAGCTTGTCTGACGAGATCATTGCAGAGCAGGTTTTTGCAGGTAGCGGATCTGGGATAATCACGGATCTCTCTGTTGAAATAATTATAGAGCAACTTTTTGCCGGCAGCGGTTCTGGAGCCATTGCAACGTTATTAGCTGAAACCCTTGAATTGTTTGCAGGTAGCGGGTCTGGTGTTATTGAGGAAACACCAACTCTACCTAACCCAAATTTCTCACTTGTTTCGCTGCAACTTCACTTTGAGGGAAGTAACAACTCAACAACCTTTACCGATTCTAGCAGCAATAACCTAGCCACGTCCAGCGTAGTAAATGCCACAATAAGCACGGCTCAAAGTGTGTTTGGCGGGTCGTCTGGTCGATTTGTCAGCAATCAATACATTCAATACACGCCTCAGTCGCTGCTTCAGATGACTGGAGACTTTACTATTGAAGCACAGCTCTATCCTTTAAGCTCTGCTGACATGATAGCGGCGTCAAGCTCAGCAGATAGCAATACTCAAATTTTCCGGCTTAATGAAAATGGCGCAGGACGGCTGAGCTTCTATCTTAATAGCACGCAAGTGTTTAGCTCAACTACTGCAGGCATCACGGCAAACACATGGCAGCATGTTGCTATCTGCCGCCTTGGCAGTTCTACGCGGATGTTTGTCAATGGTACGCAAGTAGGAAGCACGAATACAAGTTGGACAGGTAGCTTCCGAATTGATGTAATCGGTGCATTCTTCGTTGGCGGTAACTTATTTGGCGGCACAGGATTTAATGGACACATTGACGAACTCCGCGTGACTAAAGGAGCCGCTCTTTACACCGCCGATTTCACCCCACCATCGCAACCGTTCCCGGATTCCTGAGCCCTAGTCAAGCTTGATTTCCGTCCTGGAAAGTTGAAGCAGATACGGAAGCCCCATGCCCGCTGCAATGCTCCAGACCCCCTACGAAGCCGAGCGCTTGTTTGCTGGGGACTATGCTGGGAAGAAAGCCCGCCTATGCCTGGCGACGACTACATCAGGCTCCCCTAACCTCAGCTCGAACACGGCAGCCTGGGATGCCGTAGAACGCAGTGGCAACGGCTATGCCAGGTGCGAATGGACCATCCCGACAGGCAGTTTCAACAGCACCACAGACCGTTTTGAGGCGGGATCTCAGTCATGCGTGTTCACTGCATCCGGGTCAGCGCTCACCTGGAATGCTGCTTACCTGGTGATCGGCACCATTAGTGGCGGTGTCACCACTTGGGGCACGGGCGTGTCTTTTGTGCTCACCGAGAGCCCCAGTATCAGCCTGGCAGCAGGGGCGTCTCGTATCTACACGGTGCAGTTGTTCACCGATGGCTTCACGGTGACGGCCTGATCGGGAAAGCTCCCATAAGCAAGGGCACCTATGGACGTACTGATCTCACCTGATGCGTTAGCCAGGCAGGCTGCGCTCACCTACGAAGGTAAGACCTTCAGGATGTTCCTGGCACTGAGGGGGGGCACGGTGTTGACCCAGGCCAGCCTGATCAGCGCATGGAATACGGTGAAGCTCGCGGCGGGGAATGGCTACGCGGAGGTGACCGGCACGATCGGGACCGGCAGCTTCAATAGCGGTAACGCCAGGTACGAGCTGCCGGCATTCGCCACCATGCCGCTAACCCCGACCGGCAGCGGGATTACCTACGACGCCATCGTGTTGCAGGTTGACAACCGCACCTACCCCGACCGGGTAGTTTTGCTGCCGACGCCAGAAACACTGCAAGCCGGGCAACCAAAAACTTTCCAGATACTGGCAGCGCTGGGATGAGTCTGATTGTTGACATCAATTCGGTGCCGTGGGAGATCCTGGAGCAGGTGAAGGCGCGGCTTCTGAGGAACCGGGCGAAGAAACAGAAACAACAGCCCGAGAAGGGTAAGGATCTGCGGCGGGTGATGCAGGTGGATAATGGGATACTGGCAAAGCAGCGGTGGGAGGAGCCGAGCTTTATTGGTGGGGGAGACGATACTCCGTTTATATTGATAACCAAGCAATTTCTCCCGCAAAACTTTGCTTTTAATTTATTTATAGACGACGTTTTTGTTGCTGAAATTGATTTTACCGAAACAAATATTTCAAAAAGCTATATAATATTATGGGCACAAGATGACGATGTTGTCGCCGTAGTAAAGTCTATACATGGCGACACTGCAGGCTGGATCTATTTTCCTTTTACAAACAATCAAGTATTGGTTACAGTGGACAGGGTTTATGTAATTATTATCCTAAGTCAAAACGCACCAACATATAATAGTTTGATTAAACTTAAAACAGAAGTAACTTACACAACTTGGGCGTTAGACTTACAGGGTGCTATCGAGTCCATCGCCCCAAATAACCTATCAATTCGGGGTGGTTTTGTTAGGGAATCAGCTTTGCCATTTCAGCCAAGCATTCCGCCGACAAGCGATAGTTTTGCAATTGGCAATTTTGAAAGAGTTAGCCCAAATCTATACTACGATTACAATTTTTGGTGGGTAGGTATTGGCATTTATGGAATTGGAGACACGGAAACCTGGAGCTTTATGTTCCCCGATGGCTAACCCACCCCTACCCGACTCCCTCGAAACCCTGGTCGAAACCGTCCAAACCCGGCAGCTTGCCAACCGCATGGCCGCCGCCGAACGGGAGCAGGAGCGCCGCCAGCGACCTAAGCCACAGGGCAATCGCTAAGCCGGAAAGCTCAGACGTAGTTGCTCGCGGGCGTGATGCCCCGACCAAATGAAGACACGTTGGTTTGATCTGCTGCAGAGCCCTGAGCCTGGCAGCGAGGGTGGTGGTGGAGTCGGCGGAGCAGGTGGCGCTGGCGGTGGGGGTAATGCCGCAGGAAGCACTGATCCCGCGACTGGCGGTGGCGAGGGCGAAGGCGATGGTGACGATTTGTCCCGCGTCAGGCACACCCTTGATCGTGAACGAGAAATCAACCGTGAAAACAAGCGCCGCATGGCCGCCCTAGAGGCCCAGCTACGGGAGCTGTCCAACACCAACCCTGAGGCAGTACGGGCGGCCGAGGCCAAGGCACTGGAGGAGCAGGCGCGGCGGGAGTTGATCGAGCAGCAGGCCAGGATCGCACAAGAGCAGATGGAGGCTAAGTACAGCGCCCAGCTTCAGCAGTCAAACAAAGAGCTCATCGCCGAACGTGAGGCACGCGAGCGGCAGCTTGTGAAGCAGCAAGCCGAGAAGGCTTTCCTCAATGCCAAGGGACGGGTGGAGATCAGCCCCCTCGATGGATCCACACCTTTTGATAGTGTCTGGGGTCGGTTCGGCACTAACTTCCGCATCGAAGACGGCGCCCTGGTGGTCGTTGACGCCAAGGGCAATCCTGAAATCGACTCCGTAACCGGCCTGCGGTACGAACCGACCAAATGGCTAAAGCGGCTGCAGACGGATCCGTACTGGGGCCTTCACTTTGAGCCCGCCATGGGTAGCGGAGGCGGGGCACGCTCCGGACGTGATGGCCACATGAGCAGCAGCGGAGTAGATCTGCTCACGGTGCCTGCTGGTCAGGCAATTTCCACAGCGTTCAACTAAGCGGCTTAGGCGGTCGGGAAACATCCGGCAACAGGGATCTGCTGATGGCGTGATGCCTAAGCCGATCCCAAATCAAGCAGCTCGGCGTGATGCCTTGCGGTGAACCTTTCGGCGTGATGCCACCCCCCCTCCTGACCTTCACCTGAATTTTCCCGATGGGACTCACTATTCTGGAGGCCGCCAAAACTGATGAAAATCAGAAGCGGGTGGCCGTTATTCGCGGTCTTGCTGAAAGCGAGATGATCAGTCTGGTGCCCTTTACCAATGTGATGGGCGGCCTGGACTACGGCACCGAAGACGAACTGCCTGGCGTCGGTTTTCGTGCCCTAAACGAAACCTATGACCCCAGTTATGGTGTCATCAATCCTCAGTACGAGCGACTGTCCTACTTCGGTGGAGACATCGACGTGGATATTCAAATTATCAAAAACAAGGGCCGACAGGCCAGGGCTGATCAGATCACGATGAAAGTGCGCTCAATGCGCCTTACGTTTGAAGATTACATGATCAACGGCGATGTTGCGGTTGACCCTCGCTCGTTTGACGGCCTTAGAAAGCGGCTCCCGACCGACTGCTCTCAGGCCATCAATATCAACGGCGCCCTTCCGCTCACTGGTCTTGACGAGCTGATTGACGCGGTTGATGGGGACAACAAGGTCCTGCACATGAACAAAACGATGCGGCGGCGCCTTACTGCTGCCAGTCGTAATTCCGCCATCGGCGGATTCATGACCTATGAGCAGGATGCCTTTGGCCGTCGGGTCACCTACTACAACGATGCTCGCATTGTGGTGACCGACACCAACGCCCAGAACGTACAGATCCAAGGCTTCACCGAAGCTTCCAGCAGCACCAGTATCTACTGCGTGTCCTATGGCGACATGGAAGTTACCGGCATCCAAGGCCCTGATTCCGCTGGTGGCTACGGGATTGACGTCAAGGAGTTCGGGGAAGTCTCCGATGCTCCTGTTGATCGCACGCGAATCGACTGGTCAATCGGCCTGGCGATCATGAACGGGCGCAGTGCTGCTCGCGCCTACGGGATCACCAATGCACCGGTGACAGCCTGATCATCACCTTTTTATCCATTCTCTGATTTCTTGAGGTACTGATTCATGGCACGCGCAACTGGACTGGCCCCCCGAAGGGGCTATCAACTGGACGCAATGACCGTCATGGTCGGCGAGGTCAAAGCCGGCGCCCGTGGCCGTCCTCCTGAAACTCGCACCGGGGCCGCTCGGTTGCTCACTACCAACCTCGCAGCTCAGAACGACTGGAAGCTGGTGGCCTATGGCCAGTCCAGTAACTCCGCTGGCGGCTACATCCTGCAGGCGGCCCACGTTGCTGAGGGTGCTGCCCTTGGCTCCGCTTCCGCCTACGCCAACATCGGCGTGATTGCGATTGGAACTGGGCAATCCAACCCCAACGAGGTGGTTGTTGGCGGCAAACAGATCCGCGATGCCGTCCGGGCCGCTGGATCGGTGTCGGGTGACGTGCGGGTGGCTGCGGTCCGGGTGCGACCTGGCACCGGCAACCTGGCCATCAGTAACGTGGCGCTTACTTCCAACGTGGTCACCATCACGTTGTCGGCTGCTCACACCATGCTGGTGGGTGAGGTTGTGACGGTGGGTTGCTCCAACCCGCTGGTGAATGGCACCTTTGCAATCACGGAAGTGACCTCGAACACCTTCAAATACCCCAGCGTTCAGAGCAACATCACCAGCGCCTCGGCGACTGGCACCGTGACCAATGGCGCCGCCGTACCGGTGGGTACCAACACGGTGGCACTGGTTCCTAGCGACTGACCTGCTAGGCGATTGACGATCACCCAGGGCCCTTCGGGGCCCTTTCTACTAGGAGCCCCATGAATTTCCCGATCGGCTACGGCCACGAAGTCAGGCCACAACAAGCAGCGGTTGAACCTGAGAGCCAGGGACCTGCCGCGGATCCCCCTGCAAAGCCCACCCAGACCGCCCATGACCGGAAACGGGCGCGGGTGACGGGCGGCAGGTTTGCGGCGGATGACCCGGCGACGCCAGTAGACGAGGCGTGGGCGGAAAGCTAGAGCAGGACCTGCGGCCTACCGCTACACCCAGGAATCTTGCATGGCTTTTCAGTTTTCTACACTAGCCCGCAACGCGGCGCTAGACGCCATCGAAGCAACAGCAGGGACGGCGCCGACGCTGACAATTCGCACAGGATCCGTCCCCGCCAACTGCGCAGCGGCTCGGACTGGCACCGTGCTGGCGACGCTGGTACTGCCGTCCAACTGGATGGCGGATGCGTCTGGCGGCACCAAGACCATCGCAGGCACATGGCAAGACCTGACGGCTGATGCCACGGGCACGGCTGCTCACTTCAGTATCGACCAAGGCGCAACCTGTCACATGCAAGGCACGGTGACGGCCACGGGCGGCGGCGGTGACATGACCCTCGATAACGTGTCGATTGCGACGGGCCAGCAGGTGAACGTAACGGCGTTTACCCTGACCGCTGGTGGCGCTTGATGGCGATAGACCTCGCATTGAGGGCACATATTTATGATCCTGCTTAATTCCACATCCGACAAGCTCCGACTGGTCACCGGGCAGGCGGGCAATGTTCGCGTCCATGCGGCTTTTGCTGATCTGGCAAGCGGGGCGGTGACGGTGGGGCGGCTGAATACCGCTATTTCTACCGCGACGACGACTGACGTTGTGGCAAGCCCCGGCGCTTCGACTTCTCGCGCCGTGCAGTTTGTAAGCATCTGGAACAATAGCGCTACGGATGCAAATAACATCACCATTCAACACACCGATGGAACAACCACATCGGACCTGTATTCGATCTCGCTACCTGCAAAGTCTGGAATCGTCTATGTCGAGGATGAAGGCTGGACTGTAACCGGCAACTCGCGGCCAACAAATATCCAGGTATTTTCAGCCAACGGGACGTGGAATAAACCGACCAGCTTTACCCCTGCAATCGTTATAGTTCGCGTCTGGGGTGCAGGTGGTGGTGGTGGTGGTGGCGCGTCGCTTGCCACGGCGACAACGACCAAAGGTGGCGGAGGTGGCGGAGGTGGCTGTTTTGTTGAACGGATTTTTCGAGCAAGCGACCTTGCTAGCAGTGTGAGCGTCACGATCGGGGCGGGCGGCGCGTCCGGAGCGGGCGCAACGGCGGGCGGTTCGGGAGGTGATGGTGGCGCGGGTGGTAACACAACGTTCGGCGCATTGCTGACCGGGTACGGCGGCGGCGGTGGCAGAGGCGGGCAAAACTCGGCGCTTGCAACAGGCGGCGGCGGCGGGGGGGGTGGTCATTCTGCGGGAACATCGGCGAGCGGCACCAATCCGGGAACAGGAGGGCAGCCATCGACCGCCGGTCCAGGGTTTGATATTCAGGGCATCAACGGTGTTGCTGGCACGGGGGCCAACTACTACGGGCATTTCGGTGGTGGCGCAGGTGGCGGGTCCACCAATGCCGCTACCCCTAGCGCAAATTCTGGTGGTGGGTCGCTATATGGCGGTGGTGGCGGTGGTTCTGGTGGTTCCACCAGTAGCGTCCCTGCCGTAACCCTTGCAACGACTGGCGGTGGGCCTGGTTCGGTTGTTGGTGGCGGCGGCGCGGCTGGCACATCAGGCTCGGCGCCTACAGCGGGGGAAGCGGGATCGCCAGGCAACGGGATTGTCGGTGGCGCGGGCGGCGGCGGGGGCGGTTCTACCGTGCAGGCGTCCACAAACGGGGCGGCGGGGGGCGCGGGAGGCCTTGGTGGTGGTGGCGGTGGTGGCGGTGGTCGTGGCAGCAATCCAGGTCTGGGTGGTGCGGGTGGTGTCGGTGGCGACGGCTACTGCGTTGTGATCTCGTGGTGAAGACATGATCTGCCTATCATCCACCTCCGATAAATTGCAGGTCGTCACGTCTAGCGCAAACGCGGTGCATGTTCACGCAACTTTTGTAGACATGTCTGGATCGGCTGTCACGCCGGGGCGGACAGATGCGAACATTGCGGCGGCGACCGTGACGGATGTTGTTGGTCAACCGAGTGCATCAACCACTCGCAAGGTCAAGTTTTTAACTGTGTTCAACGATCACGCGACGGAGACGCAGGACATCACTATTCGCCACACCGATGGCACGACCGAAAGTGATCTGTGGGCTGGTTCTGTAGCTGCGCAGACCAGCGTGATGTTTAACGAAAAGTGCGGATGGAAAGTATCAGATCCGTTCCCGTCAGCCAACATTCAGACTTTTGAGGAGCCAGGCGGAGTGTGGGCCAAGCCCACTAGTCGGCGCACTGGCCTGACCCTGATCCGGTTATGGGGTGCAGGTGGTGGTGGTGGTGGTGGCGCGTCGCTTGCCACGGCCGTTGTCGCAAAGGGTGGCTCGGGCGGTGGTGGCGGTGGTTGCATCAGCCAAATCTTTCAGACAGACGAGCTACCAGACACTTTGCGTGTAGTAATTGGCTTGGGCGGGATTGGCGGCGCAGGTGGGACCGCAGGTGCGGCGGGTGGGTCGCCAACCGGCGGTGGTTCATCGTTTGTACGGTCGCCCACAATGGTTTACATGACCGCGCCTGGAGGTGCGGCCGGCCAAGCTGGGCAGAACGCTGGTGGCAACGTTACCCAAGGTGGTAGCGGTGCTGGTATCCACGGCACCGTC
>Ga0315907_10002415_pt1 | contig 23548 bp, 24 predicted proteins | sample LakEriMetagenome_3_FD_203525 | JGI IMG/M metagenome (GOLD analysis project Ga0315907, IMG submission 203525) | Freshwater fungal communities from buoy surface, Lake Erie, Ohio, United States - Buoy 12 MA123 | ecosystem: Environmental > Aquatic > Freshwater > Lake > Lake biofilm | place: USA...
TTTCCTCGTCGGATTTCCATTGATGATGATGCTGGTGCCCATACATTTGCTTTCCGGTGTGATCATCGGGCTAATTGCGGCAAAGTCCTTCTCCACTAACCTGCGAAGTCATTGATTCAGTACCACAACGCGAACAGAAAGATACCCATCATCGCGAAAGCCAATCCGACTTTCAGCGCCACACCGACGGCCATGCCGATCCAGGTGGCGAATCCGATTTTGCCGGCTTCGCGCATGCTCTTGCCCTGCGCGGTTTCCACCGCCATGACGCCCACGAAAGGACCGAGAATGAGTCCGGGCAGGTTGAAAAAAATCATGCCGAACAGGCTGCCCAGACCGGCGCCGAGTATGGCCATCTTGCTGGCGCCGGCACGTTTCGCACCGAGCGCGCTGGCCAGGAAGTCAATGGCGACCGAGGCCGCCGTCAATAAGCCCAGCAGGATCAGCACCAGGACCGATATCTCCTTGAATCCGCCCACCCAGGCCGCCAGCACCATGCCCACGAAGGCCAGCGGTATGCCCGGCAGAACCGGCAGGAAAACCCCAAGCAGGCCGATGATGATCAGCGCGGCTGAAACGATGTAGAGAATCTGCTGGAGTTCCGCCGTCATCACTTGTAATCCCGGTGGCAATTATCGCAGCTTTGTTTGATTGAGCTGATCCCGGTTGCGAGGTCGGCACAGTTGTCGATGCCCTTGGCCAGCTGCAGGTCCAGTACCCGACGCAAATCGGCGGCATAGCGGACGAATTGCTGGTCTTGTTCGGCCAGGGATTTGAAAGCAGGCTCGATATCTGCGGCGATAATCCGCATCGGCAGCAGCTCTTTCTGGATATCCGGAGCACTGCAGCGATTGTCTTTGGCCAGCTTGTTGAGGGCCATCGCGTGCGCGGCCTGGACGGCCATGACGCCGCGGGAGAATTCAGTGCCTTTGCGCAGTGCTTCGATGGCGATGCTGGTACAGACAGCGCCCATGATCAGGCCGACCAGCAGGACGATCAGGAATTGCAGGGGTTTGTTCATGCCGGATTCTCCGAGAAATGATTTCGTCATACTAAAGGATAGCGCGAAGGCATTACAATAGTGCAATGAATACCCAATATGAACGCTTCGCCGGGGTCGAACGGCTGTATGGAAAAGGCGCGCTGCAGCGTCTTGGCGCGGCCCATGTCGCGGTCATCGGCATCGGCGGTGTCGGCTCTTGGCTGGTCGAGGCGCTGGCCCGTTCCGGAATAGGCCGCATGACTCTGTTCGATGCCGATGATATCTGCGTGTCCAACAGTAACCGGCAAATGCATGCGTTGGACGGCAACTTCGGCCGCAATAAGGTCGATGTGATGCGCGAGCGCTGCCTGGCCATCAATCCTGAGCTTCATATCAACGCCGTTGCCACATTCGTGACGCCAGCCAACATGGCCGAACTATTGGCGGATCCGTTCGATCTGGTCATTGATGCCTGTGATGCCTTCCGGGTCAAGGTCGAGCTGATTGCCTGGTGCCGTCGGCGCAAGCAGAAGTTGATCGTGGTCGGCGCCGCAGGCGGCCGCACCGATCCCACACAGGTCCGCGTCCGCGACCTTGCAAGGACTGAGCAGGATGCCCTGCTGGCCTTGATCCGTCGCAAATTGCGGACCGAATTCAATTTCCCGAAGAATAAAGACCGCTATTTCAGCATTCCGGCGGTGTATTCACTCGAGAACGTTCAATACCCGCAGGCTGACGGCACGGTCTGTGGTATTCGTCCGGCCACCGATCCCGAGGGTGGTTTCAAACTTGATTGTGGCGATGGACTAGGTGCCGCTACGCATGTAACGGGGGCTTTTGCATTTGCTGCTGCCGCCAAAGCCATCGAATTGCTGTTAGGCCGCAAGTCCAAATAGGCGCTTGGCATTAAGCCCGGTCTGCCCCGCCACTTCAGCCACCGACATGCCGCGGATTTCGGCAACGGCCTCGGCCACACGGACCAATTTCGACGGCTCGTTGCGTTTTCCCTGTTCGCCGGACATGGGTTGGTCGGGCGAATCGGTTTCCAGCAGCAGGAATTGCAGTGGGATTTCCTGCACAATGGCGCGCAGACGCGTGCTGCGCGGATAAGTGATGGGGCCGCCGATACCCAGCAGAAAGTCCATGGCCGTTAATTGGCGCGCCTGCTCCAGACTGCCCGAGTAACTGTGGATGACGCCGCGTAATGGACCGTGTTGGCGCAAAAGTTGAATGACCTGTTCCGTAGCTTTGCGGGCATGAATGATGAGCGCTTTGTTATGTATTGCCGCCAGACGCAGATGCTCCACGAAGATGACTTCCTGTCGCCTGCCATCCAGACCGGGCACGAAAAAGTCCAGGCCGCATTCACCCACAGCCACGCACTCCGGGCGTTTCAGCCAGTCGGGCAGGGCATCGAGATGGGTATCGGTGTGTTCGGCCAGAAACATGGGATGCAGGCCATAGGCGGGGTGTAAGTCCCGGTGCTTGGCAGCAAGGTCGGCCAAGTGCGGCCATCCGGCCTCGGAAATGGCCGGGACGATGAAGCGGCCAACGCCAGCCTGCTGCGCACGGGCCAAGGTTTCCTGAAGGTCGCCGTCAAAATCAGCCACATCCAGATGACAATGGCTGTCAATCAGGTTCATTCCGCAGGCGGCTCCGAGTCTTTGCGCTTTTTCCAGCTTGCCAGAAGCGCTGTTCCAAGGCCCAGTAGGATTTCATCGAATGGAATCAAAGGTAATAGAAAATCCGGTGAAACCAAGTCAAGCACAAATACAACAAGGAAGATTTTGAACAGTGTAGGAAAGCGTAGCTTTGAGAAATAGGCAACAATCGGGGCGATCAAGGACTTCAGCATGCAGGGCTCCGTGAAAACGCAGTGAATGGCCCCATTTTGGCACAATTTAGGGGGGGAATATGGGGTAAAATAGCGGTCTGATTTTTGACGAGGAACCCCCCCCCATGGCCCTGACCCCGACCGACCTGTTCGACATCCGTTCCATGCTCACCGAAGAAGAATGCATGATCCAGGATGCCGTGGCGCGTTTCACCGACGAAAAAGTGATTCCGATCATCGGCGATGCCTTCGACCAGGGTCGCTTCCCGAAAGAGCTGGTACCTGAAATTGCTGCCATGGGTCTGCTCGGTTCCTCTCTGCCGGAAGAATACGGTTGTGCGGGCCTCAATGGCGTCAGCTATGGGCTGATCTGCCAGGAACTGGAACGTGGTGATTCGGGTATCCGCAGTTTCGTCTCGGTGCAGAGCTCGCTGTGCATGTATCCCATTTATGCCTATGGCTCGGAAGAGCAGCGCCGTAAATATCTTCCGGGCATGGCGCGGGGTGAAATCATCGGCTGCTTCGGCCTGACCGAACCGCACGGCGGCTCGGATCCGGCCAACATGAAAACCCATGCCAAGAAAGATGGCGGTGATTGGGTCATCAATGGTGCCAAGATGTGGATTACCAACGGCAATCTGGCCGATATCGCGATCGTCTGGGCGATGACGGAAGAGGGTATCCAGGGCTTCATCGTGGAAAAAGGAACGCCGGGCTTCGTGGCCCAGGAAATCAAGCACAAAATGAGCCTGCGGGCTTCGGTTACCTCAGGCCTGTTCTTCGACAATGTGCGCATCCCCGACAGCCAGCGCCTGCCGAACGTGAAAGGCCTGAAAGGCCCGCTGGGCTGCCTGACCCAGGCCCGTTACGGCATCACCTGGGGCCCGATTGGCGCCGCTCAGGCTTGCTTGACCGAAGTGGTCGAATACACTAAAACCCGCATTCTGTTCAATCGCCCGCTGGCCGCCAATCAGGCTATCCAGATTAAGTTGGCCGAGATGGCCCGGCGTATCACCATGGCCCAGCTGCTCAGCCTGCAGCTCGGCCGACTGAAAGATGCCGGCAATATGCAGCCTTCGCAGGTGTCCTTGGCCAAGTGGAACAACTGCCGCATGGCGCTCGACATCGCCCGCGAAGCCCGCGATATCCTTGGCGGTGCCGGCATCACCACCGAATACTGTCCGATCCGTCATGCCTTGAATCTGGAATCAGTCATCACTTATGAAGGTACCGAAACCGTGCATCAGCTGGTCATCGGTCGCGAACTGACCGGTATCAACGCGTTCTGAATGTAATACGCAAGAAGGATTTTGCATGAACGCCGCCCTGATTCCTGCCCGTCAGAAAGATGTCAACCGCGCCAAGGTCTGCGATGATAATTTCATCGCCTTCGTGCAGAACTGGCAGGGCGAGGTGTTTGCCAAGCCAGCCCCCGAAGAGCCGATTCTGGATGGCAGCGCCTGCAGCGCCAGAGATTTCGATGAGCTGTTCCGCTCCCAGCTGATTTCGCGCCATCTCGATCTAATGGCCCGCGTATTGCGGGTGCAGCAGAAAGTGTTCTACACCATTGGGTCCAGCGGGCATGAAGGCAATGCCATGGTCGCCCGGCTGACGCGCCACACCGATCCGGCGTTCCTGCATTACCGCAGCGGCGGCTTCATGGTCGAGCGTTTCCGCAAGCTGCCGGGTATGGATCCGATCATGGACTCAGCCCTGAGTTTCGCCGCCAGCAAGGATGATCCGATTTCCGGCGGTCGGCATAAAGTCTGGGGCAGCAAACCCTTATGGGTGCTTCCGCAAACATCGACCATCGCTTCGCATCTGCCGAAAGCGCTCGGTACCGCTATCGCGGTGGAGCAGGCCAAACGCATCGGCCATGAGTCGCCGATTCCGGATGATTCCATCGTGATCTGCTCGTTCGGTGATGCCTCCAGCAATCATGCCACGGCACAAACGGCCTTCAACACCGCGCAGTGGACGGCCTATCAGAAGCTCCCGGCACCGGTGCTGTATGTCTGCGAAGACAACGGCATCGGCATTTCAGTGAAAACACCGACCGGCTGGATCAACAATGCCTTCCGCAGCCGGGACGGATTGGATTATTTCTATGCCGATGGCCTGGATATCGCCGAAGGTTACGGTCAGATCCAATGTGCCGTGAATCATTGCCGTCAGACTCGGCGTCCGACATTCCTGCATCTGCGCACGACCCGCATCATGGGTCATGCCGGTACCGATTTCGAAATCGAATGGCGTTCGTTCGAAGAGCTGATGGCGGTTGAAGCCACTGATCCGCTGCTGCGTTCGGCCGAGATCGCTCTGCAATCGGGGTTGATGTCGAAGCCGGAAGTGCTCGAACTTTACGAAGCCACCCGGCGCCAGTGTTTTGCTGCGGCTGAAGATGCGGATAAACGCCCCAAGCTGGAAACCCTCGAGGAAGTGATTGCGCCGCTGGCGCCGTTCCATCCGGAGGCGGTCATGGCCGAGGCGGTCCGTGCCGATTACGCGGATAAGCGTCTGGCCGTATTCGGTTCTGAGGAAAAACTGCCGGAGAAACTGCCATCGCGGCACCTTGCCCTGCAGATCAACAGCGCCTTGCATGACCTGTTCTGTAAATATCCGGAAACCCTGCTGTTCGGCGAGGACGTGGCCCAGAAAGGCGGCGTCTATACCGTCACCAAGGGCTTGCAGAAAACCTTCAAGGGCGCCCGTGTGTTCAATACGCTGCTCGATGAAACCATGATTCTCGGGCTGGCCCAGGGCTTCGCCAATCTGGGCATGCTGCCTTTGCCGGAAATCCAGTATCTGGCCTATTTCCACAATGCCTGCGACCAGATCCGCGGCGAAGCCTGTTCGCTGCAGTTCTTCAGCAATGGCCAGTACCGTAATCCGATGGTCATGCGTGTGGCCTCGCTCGGCTATCAACGCGGATTCGGCGGCCATTTCCACAATGACAACTCGATCACCGCCTTACGCGACATTCCCTCCCTTGTGGTCGGTTGTCCCTCCCGCGGCGATGATGCGGTGACCATGCTGCGGTCCATGACTGCGTTGGCGAAGGTCGATGGCCGGGTCTGCGCCTATTTGGAGCCGATCGCCCTGTACATGACCAAGGACCTTTACGAAACCGGTGACGGTCTCTGGCAGACCCGTTATCCGGCGCCGTCCGAAGCTATGGAAATCGGCAGCGAACGCACTTATTTTCCGGAAAACAATGATGTCGTGGTATTCACCTTCGGCAACGGCGTACCGATGAGTCTTCGTGCGGCACGACAGATCGAGGACAGCCTGCAATGGAAAGTACGCGTGGTCGATCTGCGCTGGCTGCAGCCCCTGAACGAGGCCGCTATCGCGCGTCATGCTGGCGAGTGCAAGCGCATTCTGGTGGTCGATGAAGGCCGCCGCAGTGCCGGTGTGGGAGAGGGCATCATCACCGCCATCGTTGAATCCGGCCATGGCGCAAAGCCCTTGCGCCGTATTGTCGGTGCCGATACCTATACGCCGCTGGCGGGTGCCGCGTTCGCGGTGATTCCGGCCGACGCTGACATCGTTAACGCCGCCATCGATTTGGTCTGAGTTATTTCTTGACCGGTGTAGCCGTGGTCGGAGCCACCGGTTTGGCTGCAGGTTCCGGCGCCTACTTCGGATAGCCGAATACCCGCCGCAGCATGCGTTCATTGCCTGCGATTTCCGCCACATTGGTTTTGACGAACTGGGCGGTGCCGAGTTCGGTCAGGACATCAATCAGGGCCGGATTTTCATGCAGCTTGAGCATCGCATTGGTCACGGCCGTATGGAAAAAATGTCACCAGCGTTTTATTGGTTTATGCCAGCACGCCCGGGGGGTTCGACGAGTACGAGGTACGATTATTCGAAAGTCTGGCCGATGAGGTAACGGCAGGTCTTGCCAAATTCGGCTTGTTCGAGGAGACGGGCTCAGGCGGCTGATACGGCTTCGCCGACCATCACAGAACCGTCAAGCGTGGATTCCGGAGGTATTCCGGCATTCAGCACCGCAACGCCCATCGAACCGTCGTAGCTGCTATTGGCAACCCGTCCGACCTCTCGGTTTGCCTGGAAAAGTGGTGCGCCAGGCTGCAGATTTTTACCGGTAATGACAAACAGCCCCCGTTTGCTTTTTCCCAGATAATGCGTGCGGGCAACGATTTCCTGCCCCGGGTAGCAGCCTTTGTTCAGGCTGAATGCGTTGATCTGCTGGAGACTCAGCATATGGGGTGTCCAGATGTCCTGCAGACTTTCATCAATCCAGACCCAACCTGCGGCCATGTCGATTTCATGCCATCGTTGCGACGCTTCGAAATCGGAAGCGCCCGCCTTGCTGCCCAGATGGAGTTGCCGCGATGTTTCCCCCTGACCGATCTGAAGCAGAAAACCATCATCCAGACCGCTGCCGATAAGTTCTTCCGGTGTTATCGGCATACCGATGCTACCCGACAGGTGGAGGGACATCTCGATTTCAAACCTGACTTTCGAGCGGAACACGAAGCGTTTCAGGCCGTCAATCAGCAGCTGTGGCGGAAGCGCCGGCAGTATGAGCAGGAAATGGCCATCCTCAATCCGAATGACATAAAATAGCGCAAATACCCGGCCCTGAGGGCTCAGCCAGCCGTTGTACTGCCATTCCCCGTCTTTGAGTGCATTCACGTCATTCATGCACTGCGCCTGCAAGAATGCCTGCGAGTCCGGACCGGTGGCGTGGATAACGGCGTGTCCAGGCAGACGAAACCCTTTAGCGGGACTGAAATTTAACTTGAATGGCATGGCGCGGGGATTTACCATAGGAGGATGAATAAAACACCCCATTCTAGCGATAATCTTGAGCCGGCGTCAGCCGCCGAGGTTCTGCCTGAAAACAGCTTGCAGCCCGAGCCGGTTCCCGAAATCGGCGGCCGTGGCGGCCCGGATCCTACTCGTTACGGGGATTGGGAAAAGAACGGCCGTTGCATCGACTTCTAACCCTGACCGGTAGCTCCTATGTCCGCGCACAAACGCCCCCTATCACCGCATCTGCAGATATACAGCAAGCAGATCACCTCTGTGATGTCCATTCTGCACCGGATCACCGGTGTCGTTCTGGCCATCGGCAGCCTTGGATTGCTCTGGGTCTTGGTAGCCCTGTCGCTCGGCGATGCTGCTTTCAGCGCGACACAGGCCTGTCTGTCCTCCGGTCTGGGGCGTTTTGTGCTGTTTGCCTACAGTGCCTGCCTGATGTATCACTTTTTCAACGGCATCCGCCATCTGTTCTGGGATGCCGGCAAAGGCTTTGCAATCCCGGATGTGTACCGTTCGGGGTACGCCGTAATCGTCCTTTCCGCGGTGTCGACCCTCGGCATCTGGTGGCTGGCCTTGCAGGGAGGTGCGGCATGAGCCTGCGTGATCCTCTGGCCACCGCCCGCGGCCTTGGTTCGGCCAAAACCGGTTTCGGCCACTGGTGGGCGCAGCGTGTCAGCGCCGTGGTGCTGGCTTTGCTGACCCCGTTCGTCGTTTACTGCCTGGCCCGTTACGGCATCGCCGATTATGCCGCGCTGAAAACCCAGTTCGCCAATCCGCTGTTTTCCGCAGCCTGCATTCTCTACGTGCTGGCGCTGTTCTGGCATGCCCGTCTCGGCCTGCAGGTCGTGGTCGAAGATTACGTCCATCACGGCGCATTCGAGGTCATTCTGCAGGTGCTGGTCAAAATCGTGTTTTCCTTCGCTGCCGTGGCTGCCGTGATCGCCATCGTCCGCCTTGCTTCGGGTTCCTGAGAATTTTATGAGTCAAGCCTACAAAATCACTGAACACCATTACGACATGATCGTGGTCGGCGCCGGTGGCGCCGGTCTGCGTGCCACTTTCGGTCTGGCGGCCAAAGGCCTGAAGACGGCCTGCATCAGCAAGGTGTTTCCGACCCGCTCGCATACCGTGGCGGCCCAGGGCGGCATTTCCGCTGCGCTGGGCAATATGGGCGAAGACGATTGGCGTTATCACTTCTTCGATACCGTCAAAGGCTCCGACTGGTTGGGTGATCAGGACGCCATCGAGTACATGTGCCGTGAAGCGATTCCCGCCATCATCGAGCTCGAGCATTACGGGGTGCCGTTCTCGCGCACCGAAGACGGCAAGATCTACCAGCGTCCGTTCGGTGGCATGACCACCCGCTACGGCGAAGGCCCGCCGGCCCAGCGCACCTGTGCCGCGGCCGACCGCACCGGCCATGCCATTTTGCATACGCTGTACCAGCAGTCGCTGAAACACGATGCCAAATTCTTCATTGAATACTTCGCCCTCGACCTGATCATGGACGAGGAGGGCGTCTGCCGCGGCGTCATCGCGCTGGACATGGCCGAAGGCACAATCCACCTATTCCGTGCCCACGGTGTGGTGCTTGCCACTGGCGGCTACGGCCGCGCCTATTTCTCGGCGACTTCGGCACACACCTGCACCGGTGACGGCGGCGGCATGGCACTGCGTGCCGGGTTGCCGCTGCAGGACATGGAATTCGTGCAATTCCATCCGACCGGCATTTACGGCGCCGGCTGTTTGATCACCGAAGGTGTGCGCGGCGAAGGCGGCATCTTGCGCAACGATTCCGGCGAGCGCTTCATGGAGCGCTATGCGCCCAGCGTGAAGGATCTGGCACCGCGCGACATGGTCAGCCGCTCCATGACCATCGAAATCCGCGAAGGCCGCGGTGTAGGCCCGAAGAAAGACCACATCCACTTGGACCTCACCCACCTCGATCCGGCCGTGATCCACGAAAAACTGCCCGGCATCTCGGAAACCGCGAAGATATTCGCCGGCGTCGATGTCACCAAGCAGCCGATACCGGTGCTGCCGACCGTACATTACAACATGGGCGGCTTGCAGACCAATTATCACGGTGAAGTGGTCACACTGAAGAACGGCGATCCCAACAGCGTGGTTCCCGGCCTGTATTCCATCGGCGAAGCCGCCTGCGTCTCGGTGCACGGGGCCAACCGTCTGGGCTCGAACTCGCTGCTTGATCTGGTGGTGTTCGGCCGTGCCGTCGCCAACCGCTGTGCCGAAATCATCAAACCGAACATGCCGCATAAATCCCTGCCGGCGTCCAGCCTCGACAAATCCCTGGCCAACCTCGATAAATTACGTTTTGCCAATGGCTCGACGCCGACCGCGGAAATCCGCGACACCATGCAGCGCATCATGCAGAACGATGCCGCCGTGTTCCGCACCGGCGAAACCCTACAGCAGGGCGTATACAAGATACGCGAGGCGTTCAAAAGCTTCGGAGACCTCAAGGTCTCCGACCGTTCTTTGGTCTGGAACTCGGACCTCATCGAAACCCTGGAGCTGCAGAACCTGCTCGGCCAGGCCGTGGTTACCATGGTTTCGGCTGAAAACCGCAAAGAATCCCGCGGCGCGCATGCCCGCGAGGACTTCAAGACCCGGGACGACGAGAACTGGATGAAACACACCCTGACCTGGATCGATGACAAGGGCGATACCGTCATCGACTACCGTCCGGTGCATCTGAACACGCTCAGCTCGGATGTGGCTTACATCCCGCCGAAAGAACGCAAATATTGAGATGAGACGCAATCATGGCTGAATTTACCCTGCCGGCAAACTCGAAAATCACCAAGGGCACGCACTTTCCGGCCAAATCCGGCGGAAAGAACCTGCGTAGCTTCAAGATTTACCGCTGGAATCCGGATGATGCCGCCAATCCGCGCGTCGACACCTACGAAATCGACCTTGATCAGTGCGGCCCGATGGTGCTGGATGCGCTGATCAAGATCAAGAATGAAATCGACCCGACCCTGACCTTCCGCCGTTCCTGCCGCGAAGGCATCTGCGGTTCCTGCGCCATGAACATCGACGGCAGCAACACATTGGCCTGCACCAAGGCCATTGATGAATGCGGCAAAAAGGAAGTGCCGATCTACCCGCTGCCGCATATGCCGGTCATTAAAGATCTTGTGCCCGACTTGTCGCATTTCTATGCGCAGTACGCCTCGATCAAGCCCTGGATCCGAACCCAGTCGGCCACGTCGGCCTCCGGTGAGCGGCTTCAGTCCAAGGAAGACCGCGCCAAGCTCGACGGTCTGTACGAATGCATCCTATGCGCCTGCTGTAGCACCAGCTGTCCGAGTTACTGGTGGAACGGCGACCGCTACCTGGGTCCGGCCATTCTGCTGCAGGCCTACCGCTGGATCATCGATTCACGTGATGAAGATACCGGTGCCCGGCTGGATGAACTGGAGGATCCGTTCAAGCTTTACCGCTGCCACACCATCATGAACTGCGCGCGGACCTGTCCGAAGGGTCTCAACCCGGCCAAAGCCATCGGCGAAATCAAGAAACTGATCCTGCAGCGTCACGGAGCCTGAGATGGGTAAGCCGCTGTTCTGGTCAATCTGGAGTCTGCTGGTCTGGAACTGGCCGGGCTGATGCCCTCCAGCGAAGAAAACCCTGAAATCAAACGCCTGCGCTGGCGATGCCGGCGAGGTATGCGCGAGCTCGACCAGCTGATGTTGCGTTATTTGGATCAGCGTTGGCCCACAGCGGATGATGCCGGAAGAGCGCTTTTCCTACAGCTGCTGGACTGCGAAGACGATAAGCTTTGGCGATGGTTCATGGGGCGCGAACGCCCGGAGAATGCCGAGCTCGATGCCATCGTCTCCCTCATCGCCGATTTGCCTGCCTGAATGCCGCATGCCAACGCATGCGCATCATTTGGTCTTCGTTGTGTTCATAACTGCCGTGGGCTGCCTCTTGATTTCGGATCTCAGTCGATTCTGGCGGTATGTCCTGTTGCTGGCAGCGGTCTTGGAGACCCTGAACGGATTTCATCGAATCCGAGATTTTCGGCCATTTAGCCTCGACTGCGACGGTTCCGGTTGTTTTTGCGTGAACGAGGGCAGTGGCCCAATGCCGATATCCGGTATGCGTTGGCAGGATTTCGGATATCTTGCGGTTCTTCATTATTGTCGGGAAGGGCAGCCCCGAAGTGCTGTCTGGTGGCTGGTCGGCATGCCTGAGCCGCAACGCAGGCAGCTGCGCCTTTGGATGAATGCACCGGCAACGGGGAAACCAAAGGAACTGCCAAGTGTTCTCGTAAACCCAGTAATATAGAGCGATGTTTCAACCCCTGACCATCGCCATCGGACTCCGCTACCTGCGCGCCAAGCGCAGAAATGGTTTCATTTCCTTCATTTCGCTGGCCTCCGTATTGGGCATATTCATCGGAGTCGTGGCCCTGATTACTACCATTTCGGTCATGAACGGCTTTCAGGAAGAGCTGCGTAACCGCATATTGGGAACCGTGGCCCACGCCACCATCGAAGGCGTCAATGGATCCCTTTCGGACTGGCAAAGGGCGGTAGAGGTTGCCGAAAAGGATTCCCGGGTTCTCGGTGCCGCGCCGTATGTGCAGACCGAAACCCTACTGCAGGCCCAGAGCAAACAGGGCGCGCTGCTGCGTGGCATCCGTCCGGAAATGGAGGGGCGGGTGTCCGAATTGCCCCGGAAAATGGTACAGGGCCGCCTAGATAGCCTCACGCCCGGCGCATTCAACATCGTGCTCGGCTCCGAGCTTGCCGCGGCGCTCAATGTCCGGGTCGGTGATTCAGTCAATGCCTTCGTCAGTGAGTCGGTGGCCACACCCTTCGGCTCGATGCCGCGCGCGAAACGGTTCACGGTCAGCGGCATCTTCTCGGTCGGCGCCCAGGAATACGATTATGGACTTGCGCTTGTCCACATCGAGGATGCACAGGCACTTCTGCGCATGGGCGATGACGCGACCGGCGTCAGGCTCAAACTTGACGACATCTGGCAGGCCTGGTCGGTCGCCCGGGATCTCGCCAACCGCATGGAAGGCGTCTATCAGGTCCGTGATTGGACCCGTGACCATGCCAACTTCTTCCGTGCGCTTAAAATGGAAAAAACGGTGATGTTCATCCTCCTGTCTCTGGTAATCGCCATCGCCGCATTCAATCTGGTGTCATCGCAGGTCATGCTGGTGCAGGACAAACAGGCCGATATCGCCATTCTGCGAACCCTCGGCATGTCGCCGGCACAGGTCATGCAGGTATTCACCGTGCAGGGTCTGGTCATCGGTCTGGTCGGCGTGGCACTGGGCACGCTTGGCGGCGTCCTGCTGTCGAATAATCTCGGTGTTCTCGTGCGTTTCATTGAATCCCTGACCGGCAACGAGCTTCTTCCTGCCGATGTTTACTACATCAGCGGCGGTGTTCCGTCCGTGGTCAATCCGACCGATGTGTTCATCATCGTGAGCGTTGCGATCATCATGTGCCTGCTGGCCACCATCTATCCGGCCTGGCGCGCGGCGCGTACCAATCCGGTCGAGGCTCTGCGCTATGAGTGATGTCATCCTGGAGGGTTCGAATCTTGGAAAAACCTATCGCGAAGGTGATCTGGTCACTCCGGTTTTTTCAGGAATAGACGTCCAGGTTCACGCCGGTGAGTCGGTAGCGATTGTCGGTGCTTCGGGTTCGGGTAAAAGCACCTTATTACATCTGCTGGCCGGTCTCGACCGTCCGACCGAGGGTGAAGTGCGGTTGATGGGTGATGACCTGTATCGGAATACCGAAGCGGAAAAAGGCCGACTGCGGAACCGATACCTCGGTTTCATCTATCAGTTCCATCATCTTCTGCCGGAATTCACCGCGCTTGAAAACGTGATGATGCCGTTGCTGATCAACGGCACATCACCGTCCGAGGCCGTCTTGCCAGCGCAGGAGTTGCTTGAGCAGGTCGGCCTCTCGCATCGTTTGGCGCATAAGCCCGGCGAGCTTTCAGGTGGTGAACGTCAGCGGGTTGCCGTGGCGCGGGCGTTAGTCAACCGACCTGCCTGCATTCTTGCCGATGAACCGACCGGAAATCTGGATGAAAAAACCGCCGATGCGGTATTCAGTCTCCTGATGGATCTCAAGCGGCGTTACCAGACGGCACTGGTCATCGTCACCCATGACCACCGGTTGGCGGATAAATGCGGGCGTTCGCTCGAACTGTATCTCGGCCAATTGCGGGATCGTCCGAGGTGAGCCCACGGGCGCAGCCCCTTCTGCGCCCCCTCAACCTGTTCGCATTCGCCCTCGGTATCGCTGTCTTACAGCGTTTTCCTGCTTTACCTGACCCCAACATCTGTTTAATTCTGATGGCTGCAGCCGGGCTGCTGTTCATCGCGTTGCGCCGGGCAGCGGTACCCGCAGCGTTCCTTTTCGGTCTGGCATTCGCAGCCTGGTGCGCCGGTATAGTGCTTTCACAACGGCTGCCCATGGCCGATTCGGGCCGGCGCGGTCACGTCATCGTCGAAATCACTGATCTACCGCAGCGCCGTGAGCAGCAATGGCAGTTCGAGGCGAAGATACGCGACAGCGCCGATTTTCCTGAACTCATCGGGCAGCGTGTCAAATTGACCTGGTACCGGACCAAAACCCCGCTCAGCTCCGGTGATATCCGGCATTTTGAAGTCACCCTGCGTACTCCCAATGGGGTTTACAACCCCGGCGGATTTGATGCCGAACAGCGTGCACTGCAGAAACGCTGGGTGGCGCAGGGTTACGTCCGCATGGAAATCGCCCAACTCGGAAAGCATGCCACGATTGACCGCTTCCGGGATGTTCTTGCCGGCCAGGTCCGGAAGCAAATCGGTGATGCACGCGCCCGATTCGTCCTCGCATTGGGGATGGGCGACACGCGTCTGCTGCAGGATGCGGATTGGGATCTGCTGCGACGAACAGGCATAACCCATCTGATTGCCATTTCCGGTTTCCATGTCGGCATGGTGGCTTTGGCGGCGTGCTGGCTCATGTTCGGGCTATACCGGCTCTATCCGGGACTCGGACTCCGATTACCCTTGCCGATGGCCACGTCCTTGATGGCAATGGTCTCGGCAAGTCTGTATACGGCGTTTGCCGGGTTTGCTTTGCCGACCGTTCGGACCGCATTGATGATTGCGGTGCTCATGGCTTGCCGTCTGCTCGGACGCCATTGCACGGTGACCCATGCAGTGGCCCTGAGCATGGCGGCCATCCTGCTGTGTGACCCGATCGGCATTCTGGCGCCGGGATTCTGGCTGAGTTTCGGCGGCGTACTGTTTTTGATTGCATTCATGCCACGGCATGGCAATGAGAGCCTGCTCGGGCCATTCCTGCGCGCGCAGTGGGTAGCCTCCGTCGGCTTGATGCCGCTGTCACTGGGGTTCTTCGGCCAGACCACCGTGCTTGGACCGTTGGTCAATTTGGTGGCCATTCCGTGGATCAGTCTGGTGGTAGTTCCCTTGGCCATACTGGGTTGCCTGTTTTCGGGTATTCCGGTTATCGCCGAAGGCTTCTGGCAGGGCTCTGCAATACTCATGCAGGTCCTCTGGACGCTATTGCAATGGATTGGGCAGCTTTCCTGGTCCAGCCGCATACTGCCGGAATCCGGCTTGGCGGCGATCATTGTCGGACTGGCCGGTGCCTGTCTGCTTCTGATGCCTCGGCAAGTTCCGGGTTACCGACTGGGCGCATTGCTGATGTTGCCGATGCTGTTTCCGAAAATGGATGTCCTTCCGGAAGGGCAGCTGCAAGTGGCCATGATGGATGTCGGTCAAGGGACGGCGGTCCTTGTGCGGACAAAACGGCACGCGCTTCTTTACGACACCGGAGCAGGGGTCCCAGGCGGGTTCAGCAGGGGACAATCCACGGTTTTGCCGGCCTTGCATGCGCTCGGTATTGAGCGTCTGCATACGGCGGTCATCAGCCATGGCGATAATGATCATGCCGGAGGTCTTGTAGCTGTCCGGGAAGGGATTGCGGTTGATCGTATTCAGGCCCCCCTGGGGGCGTTGCCGGCGGAGGTACCGCACGCGGAGTGCATTGCCGGCCGCCATTGGCAATGGGATGGCGTACATTTCGTCTATATCTGGCCGATAGACCGACACAGCGGGGATGATAATGACCGATCCTGCGTACTGCTCGTTCGTGGTGGTGGTCGCAGCCTGCTGCTGACCGGCGATATCAGCGCGGCTGCAGAGACGCAGCTGTTGACGCATTACGGAGAATTGCTTCGCTCGGAGGTGGTGTTGGTCCCCCATCATGGCAGTGCCGGATCCTCATCGGAGGCATTCATCGCAGCGGTGAAGCCGCAGGTCGCCTTGATCTCAAGTGGGTTCCAGAATCGATTTCGACACCCAAGGCCGGAGGTGCTGGAACGCTATCGGAACGCCGGAGCACAAACCGTCAACACCGTGGATAGCGGATGGGCGGAACTGACCGGTACACCCGATGGCTGGGTGTGGTCGCGGCAGGCACGCCATGACGACCGCCGGTACTGGTTGCGCAACGCGCAGGAAGCGTCCGTAAAGGGTTATTAAACCGGCAATTTCTCGCTATTCCCGCCATCTCGGGTATGCTATTAAAGGAGTGCATTCGCAGGTTGAAGGATTATGCTGGAACTACTGATGTCGGGCGGCTGGGTCATGCTGCCGCTGTTGATTCTGACCGTTGTGGCGACCGCCATCGCATTGGAACGCTTCTGGACCCTGCGCCGGTCGGAGGTCATCCCCCATGGTATCAGTCAGGAAATAGACCACTGGTCCCGCGGCAAAACGCTCGAGATCAGTGAAATCCAGCGCCTACGCCAGGATTCGCCCATGGGTGAACTGCTGGCAGCGGCCCTGCTGGTGCGCCACAAGCCGCGGGAGGTGATCAAGGAGCGCATTGAGGATGTCGGCCGGCACATCACCCATGATCTGAACCGGTTTCTGCCGACCTTGGGCACTATCGCCTCGGTCGCTCCGTTGCTGGGCCTGTTGGGCACGGTCATCGGCATGATCCAGATGTTCCTGACCATTCTCAGCACCGGTGTCGGTGATGCCAATCAGCTGGCGGGCGGTATCGGTCAGGCCCTGATTTCGACGGCGGCCGGCCTGTGCCTGGCCATTCCGGCCCTGCTGCTGCATCGCTATTTCCGCGGCCGCGTTACCGGCTACGTGATCGAAATGGAAAAGGTGGCGATGAATCTGCTCGATGTTCTTGAAGCCCGGCAGGCGGACTGAGACCAATGCGTCTGGATACCGCTACCGGCGATGACGATGTCGAAATCAACCTGACGGCGTTGATTGATGTCGTTTTCACCCTCATCATCTTTTTTGTGGTCACCACCAGTTTCAACAACCGCCCGGCGCTGAAAATCACCTTGCCCAGCAGTGCCGCCAGTCAGGTGGAAACGCAACGCCAGCCGCTCGTGGTGCTGATTGACCTGTCCGGAAATTATTATGTGGGCAATAGTGCCTTGGTCCGGAGTGATCTGGCTAGCCTCAAGGAAGCCATCCGCCAGCAGGCCGGCACCGATACCGAACGCACCATCGTCATTCAGGCGGATGCCAAAACATCGCACCAGTCGGTGATTACCGCCATGGATGCCATAGGCCAGCTGGGCTTCAGCAAATTATCGATTGCCACGACGCCGGAGAAACAGGATGAGCGCTGAATCCGTCACGGGAGTCTGGGCGGTTTACCGCCGGTTGCTCGGCTATACCGGAAAATACCGAGTTTTCCTGATCCTAGCCTTCGTGGGCATGATTGTTGAAGCGCTGGCAGCGGGCGCATTCACGGCGCTAATGAAACCGATGGTCGACCAGACCTTTGTTGCCAAGAATCCGGAAGTGCGCTGGGTTCTTCCATTGTCTATTCTTGGATTGTTTGTACTGCGGGGCATTGCCACTTTCGTGACTGATTACGGTATGGCACGGACCGGCCGGAGTGTCGTTCTCGATCTGCGCCAGCAGATTCTCGATAAATTCCTGCGTATGCCGAGTGAGCGCTTCGACCAGGAACCGATTCCGGCACTGGTCAGCCGTCTGAATTATGACACCGACCAGGTTTCGCAGGCGACCAGCGAGGCCATCAAGATTGCGGTAACCGATACGCTGACCATTCTGGTCATGATCGGCGTCATGCTGATGCAGAGCGTCAAGGTCACTCTGGCGGTATTGGTCATCGCGCCGATCATCGGTTTTATTTCCTCGAAAGTGGGAAAACGTTACCGGCGCATCAACCGTGGTATCCAGGACGGCGTGGGCAAGATGGCGCAGGCCGCCGAGGAAGCGCTATCCGCCCAGCACGAAGTCAAGATTTACGGCATGCAGGATGCGGAGCGCCGGCGTTATGCCGGCCTTGCCCGCAGCAATCTCGGCATGCATCTCAAAGTCGAAGCGACCAAGGCGACGGCCTCGGCCACCGTGCAGATCCTTGCCGCGGCGGCGCTTGCGGTCATTCTTGTGGTCGCCGGACAAGAAGCCATGCAGGGCCGTATGACTGCCGGCGCGTTCGTGACCCTGATGACTTCGATGATGGTCCTGTTACCGTCCCTGAAACGCATTACCAACGTGCAGAGCATCATCCAACGCGGTGTTGCGGCTAGTGACCGCCTGTTCGCTATTCTTGATCAATCTGATGAGCCTGATACGGGGCGTCGCGGTCTTGAACGTGCTGTCGGTGAAATTCGCTTTGAAGCCGTCAGCGTCCGCTATGCGCAAAACGGGAAGGCGGCCCTATCCGAAATCAGCTTTACCGCCAAACCCGGTACCGTCACCGCAATCGTCGGCCGTTCCGGAAGCGGAAAGACCAGCCTGATCCGGCTGATCCCCCGATTTTACGAGCCCAGTGTCGGCCAGATCCTTCTGGACGGGATTGATATCCGTGAGCTAAAGCTCGCCGATCTGCGCCGGCAGATTGCCCTGGTCAGCCAGCAGGTCATGCTGTTCGATGATTCAGTCATGGCCAACGTGCGCTTCGGCAAGGCGGGCGCCAGTGATGCCGAAGTCTGGGATGCGCTGCGTTCGGCCAATGCCGAGGAATTCGTACTCAAGCTCCCTGACAGCGTGAATACCGCAATCGGGGAGCGTGGCGGCCGCCTCAGCGGCGGGCAGAAACAGCGTCTTGCCATTGCCCGCGCGATCCTGAAAGATGCGCCGATCCTGATTCTGGATGAGGCCACAGCGGCGCTCGACAATGAGTCCGAGCGTCTGGTGCAGGATGCCTTGGCCCACCTCATACCGGACCGGACCACCCTGATCATCGCGCACCGTCTCTCCACGGTCGAGCATGCCGATCAGGTTCTGGTGCTCGACGAGGGCCGACTGGCCGAGGTCGGAACCCATGCGGAACTGCTGCAGCGCGGTGGGCTCTACAGTCACCTGCACCAGATGCAGTTCAGGGATGCGGATGGCGCCTGATGCGCGGCCTTGAATCCCGACTCAATGCCGTCTGGTACGCCGGTGCACCGGCACCCTGGGTGCTTCGCGTATTGGCGCGGATCTATGCGGCGGGTATGGCATGGCGCAGACCAATCACCGCACAACGCTTGCCGGTACCAATCATCGTCGTGGGTAATTTCACGGCAGGCGGCACCGGGAAAACCCCGGTCATTATTGCCTTGGTGGATTATCTGAAGGCCACAGGTTATACCCCCGGAGTGGTCAGTCGGGGCTATGGCCGCAGCGGATCCGGTCCCATTTCCGTTGTGAAGAATTCCCAGGCATCGGTAACAGGCGATGAGCCGCTATTGATTGCACGGCGATGCGAGGTTCAGGTCCGTGTGGATGCCGACCGCCGCCGTGCCGCCGAATTCCTGATCCGAGCTGGATGCAGTGTCATTGTATCCGACGATGGGCTGCAGCATCAGCGTTTGCCACGCAGCCTCGAGATCGAAATCATCGACGACGCCCGAGGCTATGGCAACGGCTTGCTGCTGCCGGCCGGGCCCCTCCGGGAATTGCCGCGAAAAGTCGATTTCCGCATCCGTAACGGCAAGGGCACAGATGATGCCGATGCCTATGGGATGAAACTCAAGCCGGGATTTTGCCGAAATCTGGCATCCGATGAAGTCCGGGCCTTGTCGGATTTCGCCGGAAGCAGGGTGCATGCGCTTGCGGGTATTGGCAATCCGGATCGGTTCTTCAACATGCTCCGGCAATCCGGCATTCAGATCATTGAGCATGCGTTCCCCGACCATCACCGTTTCGTTGCCGCCGATGTTCCGGAAGGACCGGTGCTGATGACCGAGAAAGATGCGGTCAAGGTACAAGCGGTAGGCCGGCAGGACCTTTGGTCGGTTGCCGTCGATGCCGTGCTCAGCGTTGCTTTCTATGCGCAGTTCAACCGCCGATTATCGGTGGAGGGAGACCCTCATGCTTGATTTCACCGTCGCCATTCCGGCCCGGTTCGCTTCGACCCGGCTGCCGGGCAAGCCATTACTCACTATCGGCGGCAAGCCGATGATCCGGCATGTGGCCGAACGGGCGCTGGCGGCAGGCGCGCGCGACGTAGTGATTGCCACCGATGATGTCCGTATCGTCGAAGCACTGCATATGGATTCGGTGACGGTCTGCATGACTTCGCCGGAACATCGCTCGGGAACCGACCGTGTGGCCGAATGCGCCGATCAATTGTCCTGGCCGGATGATCGCATCATCGTCAACCTGCAGGGTGATGAACCGTTCGCCCCGGCAAGGAGTATCCGGCAATTGGCGGAACTGCTTGCCGAAAGCGGAGAGCCGATGGCCACATTGGTCACCGAAATCCGGGATCTAGCAGAATTCAACAATCCCAATGCGGTCAAGGTGGTAATCGATGCGCGGGGCAGGGCGATGTATTTCAGTCGTGCACCAGTGCCATGGCCGCGCGATATCCCGGGAACACTGCCCGTCCCGGTATGGCGGCATATCGGCATTTATGCCTACCGCGCAGGCTTCCTGAAGCAGTTCAGCGCGTTGCCGCCTACAGTGCTTGAATGTTGCGAGTCCCTTGAACAGCTGCGCGCCCTTGAAAACGGTTTCGGTATCGCCACTGCCGCAGCGCTTGCCGAATTCCCGCCGGGTGTGGACACTCAACAAGACCTGGATCGCGCCAACGTTTTCTGGGCGTCTCGGGAGGAGTAACATGAACCGGGCTAGGAGCAGGACATGAGGTCGCGGCCGTCCGAGATGCGGAGTCCCTGTGGATTGCCGACAGTGCCGGAAACCATGTGTACCGGTATTTCTTCGAATCCCAGTCTCTCTCACGCGTCAACATCCATTCGGCCTGATTCCTGATGAGCGATCCCGCTGACAGCGCATTTGACGGTCGACTGTTCGCAGGCGACCTGTCCTCGGCACCCGGCATTTACCGCATGTACGCCCCTGACGGCGGCGTGCTTTATGTGGGCAAGGCCGCCAACCTGAAGAAACGCGTCGCCAGCTATTTCCGTGACGATCTGCCTTCCCGGCGCATCGCGCACATGGTCAAACAGATTTCGCGCATGGAGGTCACGGTTACCAGGACCGAAGCCGAGGCGCTGATTCTAGAGAATCAGCTCATCAAGTCACTGAAGCCGCGCTACAATATCCTGCTGCGGGACGACAAAAGCTATCCATATATCGTCATCACCGAAGAAACCTGGCCACGCATCGCTTTCCACCGTGGTTCGCGGACATTGTCCGGCAGCTATTTCGGTCCCTATCCGAGCGTGACTGCCGTAAGGACCACGCTTGATCTCATGCAGAAGATTTTCCGGCTCAGGACCTGCGAGAATGCAGTATTCCGCAACCGTTCACGACCCTGCCTGCAGCACCAGATTGGCCGTTGCAGCGCTCCCTGCGTCGGACTCATCGGTGCCCGTGAGTATGACGCCAGCATCAAGCGTGCGGGCATGTTTCTGAATGGCCGCAGTAAAGAGCTAGTCGATGATCTGACCCGTGCCATGGATGAAGCCAGTCAGCGGCTCGAATTTGAAACCGCTGCATCCCTGCGCGATACCATCAGCGGCATCCGTACCGTGCAGGCCAAGCAGTATGTCGAAGGCGATCAGGTCGATATGGATGTGTTGGCGGCTGTCATCGAAGACGGAACAGCGTGCGTCATGAGCCTGAGTTTCCGCAACGGCATGAGTTTCGGTACGCGCGCTTATTTCCCCAAGTGCAACGGGGCGGAGCGTCCGGAAGAGGTGCTGTCGGCTTTTGTCGCCCAGTATTATCTCGAACGTTCACCGCCGCGTGAATTGATTCTCAGTCATGCCATTGAGGATCAGGAACTCTTGGAAACGGTACTGACAGAACTCGGTCGTAGACGCGTGGAAATAAAGGATTCTGTGCGCGGCGAGCGTGCCCGCTATCTGGCCATGGCCATGCAGAACGCCCAATTGGCGCTTGCCACTGAACGCCATGGCAAGCTGGCGCAACGTAACCGTCTGCATGCGCTCCAGGAGTTGCTGGGTATGCCCGTGCCGCCGCAGCGCATCGAGTGTTTCGATATTTCGCATACCCAGGGTGAAGCCACGGTCGCCTCGAATGTCGTATTCAATGCCGAAGGTGCAGTTCCAGGCCAATATCGGCGGTTCAACATCAATGGCATCACTCCCGGTGATGATTACGCGGCGATGCAGCAGGCGCTGCAAAGGCGATTCAAGCGCGCTTTGGAGCAGGGCGTCATGCCGGATGTGCTTCTGATCGACGGTGGGGAAGGGCAGTTGGCGAGGGCTCGGACGGTTTTGTCCGAGCTCGGCATCGTCTCCGTGGTCTTGGTCGGCGTTGCCAAAGGCGTGGCCCGGAAAGCCGGTGACGAGACCCTCATCCTGCCGGACGGACGGGAACTCAAGCCGGGCGCCGAATCGCCGGCTTTGCAGTTGATACAGCAGGTGCGCGATGAAGCACACCGTTTCGCCATCACCGGACATCGCGGTCGGAGGCAGAAAACACGTGATACGAGTACACTAGAACGTATTGAAGGCATCGGTGCCAAACGCCGGGCCAGTTTGCTGAAGCATTTTGGTGGCTTGCCAGGATTGAAAGGGGCGGGAGTGGAAGAAATCGCGCGAGTCGAGGGGATTAATCAGGCATTGGCAGAGCGTATCTATGCGCAGCTGCACGGAATCGATTTGGTCCCCTGATGGCCATCACCATTCCGACCTGGCTGACCCTGTTCCGGATCATCACCATCCCGGTGATGGTTGCCGCATTTTATTGGCCACACCCGCAAGGGCATATCATCACCACGGCGGTATTCGTACTGGGCGCCCTGACAGACTGGCTGGACGGCTGGATCGCACGCCGTTTCAATATGGGTTCGGCTTTCGGCGCCTTTCTGGATCCCGTGGCCGACAAGCTTGCGGTCGTCATTACGCTGTTCATCATCGTCCAGCGCCATCACACGGTGTATATGGCCTTGTTGGCGGCCGTCATCGTTGGCCGTGAAATCACGATTTCCGCCCTGCGCGAATGGATGGCGCAGATCGGCGCCCATGGGCTGGTCAAGGTCGCGGCTTTGGGCAAGATCAAGACCATCTTCCAGATGGTGGCGCTGGGATGCCTGTTATTCCAGGAGGATCTGTTCGGATTGCCCATTTTCCTGATCGGCCAAAGCCTACTCACGATTGCTGCAGCCTTGACCCTGTGGTCGGGCATGGATTACCTGCGGGCCGCATGGCCAAGCATTCAGAAGTGAATTGTTCATATTGAGGGTTGACAGAAAATCGGGGAAAACCGATAATAGCCTTGCACGCGGGAATAGCTCAGTTGGTAGAGCACGACCTTGCCAAGGTCGGGGTCGCGAGTTCGAGTCTCGTTTCCCGCTCCAGTTTCCGAAAAACCTCGGTCCGCCCGGGGTTTTTCATTTTCCGGCCTAGAACTTTTCGGGGTTTTTCGCTAGAATTCAAAGCCCACCGGCCTGGTGGCAGAGTGGTCATGCAGCGGCCTGCAAAGCCGTGTA
>Ga0315907_10002418_pt1 | contig 23531 bp, 46 predicted proteins | sample LakEriMetagenome_3_FD_203525 | JGI IMG/M metagenome (GOLD analysis project Ga0315907, IMG submission 203525) | Freshwater fungal communities from buoy surface, Lake Erie, Ohio, United States - Buoy 12 MA123 | ecosystem: Environmental > Aquatic > Freshwater > Lake > Lake biofilm | place: USA...
ATTAATTCGTTTATAATTTCGTTAACGAAATAATCTAAGATGACTATTTAATATGACAGCAATGCGGCCCAACATGAACTTTGACAATGAACACAAAGAACATGTACCATATCAAAACAAGAAACCAATAGATATGAAAGCTGCATATGAACGCATTATGAAAGGCACCGGGTCGGCTGAATCAGTTCGTCCTCGTGCCATTCGTAATGAACAAGCCTACAACAAATGGTTTAAAACACAATAACATGAAAACATTTTTATTGATTGCAACAGCATTACTATTGAGCACGTCGACACCAACATCGCACATAGCAACCTGGTATGACTTTCACGGACAGCGAACAGCATCGGGAGCAAGAATGCATCGCGATTCCTTAACGGCTGCATACAACTCGGCACGATTCGGCACCAGATTAGAAGTAACAAATCCAGCAACGGGCAAACGATGCACCGTAACGGTTAATGACAGAATGGGCATACATTCAATTAACCGAATAGATCTAAGTTGGGCTGCATTTGGTAGCATTGCATCACACAGTAAAGGACGCATACAAGTAACGGTTAAACGTTTAGATTAACGGTTGGATATGTGAAAAATATTTCTTATATTTAATGTATAAAAAATAAGAGTTATGAGAATAAGAATCAATCAAATTGAATGCCGGTTTAGTCAAGGACGTTATGAAATTATTAAATGGCAACCTAACGGTTATTACAATAAACAGCAAGAGTACATTGATAACGGTTGGGAATTAAGTGGAGGCATGTATCGATTAAACAATACTAGTATCAGCGAAGGATGCTTTGTTAATCCGGAAACATGTTACACCCTTGCAACATTGCATTATGATAATGGTGAAGGATGCTGTGATATGCGAACCGTTGGACCAAGACTATTAGATTTAAGTAAATTAGAGCGTACCGATTTCTTTGCAGTATATGAATATGCAGAGGATCGGATACGAGAAGAAGAATTAGCACGGGAAGAAGACGTAGAATTTTAAATCAGAATAAGATGAAACAATCAGCAGCAGAGTATTATTCACAGTATTATTCACAATTACAAGCTAAATAACGGGTTATAGGTGTGTAAAATTTACGATTATGGAAAATAAAAATAGTAAAGAAATAATTGATTTTATTAACAAATTGGACGAATTGTGTTGGCAATATAAAATTGAAATTAAACCAACTAATCCAGTACCTAATGACGAACTTCCAACTATATCTATTATAAATGGTGATGAAGTTGTAAAATTAGTTTATATTGATGGTGATGGAAATGGTAATGGTAAGTAAATTTTATTACCTATAACGTTACTCATGTATAAGCAGTTTAATATTATTTTACTATGGATTTAAGAACGGAATTAATAGAATTTCTTCGAGTGAATAATTGGATGTCGCTTGAAAATGAAGCAAATGCAACAGGAGTTGTTGATGTTTACTTAAAGACTTACAAGATTGATTTAAGCGATAATGAATTGCTTATACATGATGTTATAGGAAGTGTTTGTAAGGATTGTGAAAGTACAGATACAAAAATAGTAAGCGAATTAGAATACGATGATGGTTCGGACGAGCCAAATACATCAAATAACTTAATAACTGTAAAGTATCTGTACTGTAACAATTGTGGGGAGCAACATTTCCTATAACACAAAAGCAGATGCAGTTTTAATTGCATTTGATGACTGTTATCCGCAGTTTTAATTGCGGAATTTATTAACCTTTAAATCAGAATAAGATGACAAGAGAAGAAAAAGAAATGTTAGAAGAAATAAGAGAAGCATTAAGTGATATATCAACAACAGTTCATGTTGGTCAAAATGATAGTTTATTAACTGCTTATACAAAAGCAATAGAAAAGTTAACAAATTGTGAAATAGTTATAAGGCAAGTAATAGACAAAATTGATAACCTTTAAATCAGAATAAGATGAAAGTAATAAAGACAACACCTGACTTTTTACCTTTAGATAAAGTAGATTTCACAAAAGAACAATTGATTGAAATGTATAATGAAGTATTTTCTAGTACACATAGTGATGGTTTTAAGATTGCAGAAATGAAAGACTTATTGTTTGACAAAGACTATTGGTTTATGGAATCAAGAAAAGAAAATTGGGAAGAGAATCTAAAAATCAAACTACAAGAGTTTGGTATCAACCTTTAAATCAGAATAAGATGGTACTAATATTTGCCCACATAGGTTTTGCTCTGTGGTTTTATGTAGGATACCGATATGGAAAATCAAAATGTAAATCAGAATAATATGTCATACTACAGAATCAAAATAGAAGAACGATACAACGGCGAGAAGTTGTACATCCCACAATATTGTAAACTCGAAATAACCGGAACGGTGTTAAAACGACAACGGCTTGTATGGTACAACATACTTAACGCTGCGGATCATGTAATATTGTCTGATACGACATCAGCTGCATACAGCAACGAAGCTGCGGCCATGGAAGTTATTGAAGCTCACAAAAACAAAGATGCTGTGGAATCTGGAAGAAAGATTAAATCAACAACATATAAACTAATTGATTGATCCGGATAGCCCAAACTAATTAGTAACGCAGCAACGGCACGGATAATGCTTCTAACAAATAATCTTAGTAAGAATGATAATAACAAAGACAATGCTAGGAATAAGCATAATAGCCATGCTAATCATAGCAACGTATGCAATAGGCCGAATAACAATACCCATACTAGATCCAAACTGGCGCCTATTTAGATCAACCATGCGCTACATGATCGTGATGTTAGCAGGTATAATAGGCATAGCAGCAGCAGGATTAATAGCAATAACATGCATGATGGGATATGCAGTAGGCGAAGCCGTAATGCACTGTGTTGTATAATTACTAGTACCAGTATCCGACGAGGTAGAAGAGTCTATGATTTAAATGCCCTCTTCAGCATCCCGTTACGTTTAACGTAAAATAACAAGACACAACGGGCGATTTTTAGTCGATATTGTGTCTAGTAGCATCAGACAGGAATGGTTATATATATCTCCCTCCCTATACAACATTTTGACGGGGCATAGACTCTTTATTACAAGGCCAGGTATATACTTGTATATTTAGACGCCTAGATGTTCTTAAACGCAGTATATACACGTTTTGTAATTTCCAACCTTTCTGGCTATTTTTAGACGAAGTGGCTCTTATTTTTAGTTTGATATACGGTTTGATTTTTAGATGAATATTCTTATATTTAGAATGGTATGGCCTCTCCTCCCCAGCTATTTTTAGACGTCATGTTCAGATCACTAGCTATTGAGCGTACGGGTTGCGTTGTGCGTATGTACATGTAGTGCAGATTCTGGTGAAATCACTAGCTAGTGAGAGACGTTATTTTTAGATGGAGTGATGTTATTTTTAGATGAATCTTCCCCTCCCCGGCTATTTTTAGACGAAATAAGGCTATTTTTAGACGAAATGCTGGTTTGATTTTTAGTCCAGGATGCATCTATTTTTAGAAGAACCTGCACTATACACACGTTACATTTGCTGACCTAGCTATTGAGAGACGTTATTTTTAGATGTATACCCGTATCCTCCCAGTTTATTTTTAGTCCAATACCCGTCTATTTTTAACGTTATTTTTAGATTTGGTTGGATTCTATTTCTAGATTTCATATTATATAAGTAGAAATAAGAAGGAAGGTTGATCCAACCAAATGCCGTAAGAGAGCGACCAGAAGGATCATGATAAATATTGTGTTGTTCCCATGAGAAAGGAATGAACCAAGAGAGTAAAAGTTGACAAAAATCAACTAAAAGTAAATGTGATAACTCTACAACACAGAGGACTTCTCATCCTTAATAAGAGCCGGTAACCACAAGCATTATGGCACGCTCAGAGCCAGCCTTGCTAACACCTCCGGCTCTTTTACATAGTCAGGTGGCGGAATTGGTAGACGCAACGCTTGGAAAGCGACTAGGTACGAGTGGATTAGTTATCCGGCCGTGGGAATCCTAGTCATATAGGTTCGAGTCCTGTCCTGACTACACAATTGCAAGTGGAGGGTAGATGCTCCCGAGTGAGTGCAAGGCTCACATACATATCTCTCGGTTAGGTAAGGCAGAGATCACGTCTCTGTGTATTGATTAGGATCTCGGGTTTCTCTCTCTTATTCCCGGGATCCTTTTTTTTTTGAATAACTTTTTTCAAACTTTTTTTGCAAATTGCTTGACACGCATGGGTTTTATTCTTATCTTTATGTAAATTAAAAATAAGAGATATGTATAGTTTAGATTGTGATTATTACACAGCAGAGTTTTCGACGATTGGAGACTTAATTTCCCACATCATGATTTCGGGCATGGATCCGAATTATGAAATTACTAAAAATGGCAAAGGCATCGGAGAGACCGCTGCCGATTTGTTACAATTTTAAAAAAAAGTTTAGGAAAAGGTTGACTCGCATCGATCTTTTCCTTATCTTTATATAAATTAAAAAGAGAGATATATGAAAAAAGCAGCAAAAATTGAGTACGGAATTGAAATTGTTAAGCCTTGGAGCAAGGCAATGTATGACCACAATGATCGAGTTGCAGAAGCCGTTAGAGTTAAAGTATTTGAAATGTGGACCAATGGGATCGATGCGAGTGATGTTGATGGCGATGCAGATTGGGAATATGCAGCTACTCCGGCAATGATAAAAATCCAGAAGGCTGTATTATGCCATGGTTTTGGATCGGGGTTTGACGTAGCAGAAGTTGCTAGACGAGTTGAGGAAGAAATAGAAGATGCTCCTTATTACCGGCTTAAGGATATAGCTGAGGATTTAGCATTAGATTTGAAACAAGGGTTTGTTGGCTTTTAGGGCCAGCAAACTTTTTTACAACTTTTTTTAGAAAATGCTTGACACGCATTCTAAAAATGCTTATCTTTATATTATAAAATTAAAAGAGAGATATGAGTAGAAATCATCAAACCGAAATCAAAAAGTGCCAATGTTATAATTGCGGCAAAGTAACCCAGCGAGTTTATAATTTTAGTTTAGGCAAATGGGCAAGAGCATTTAAATGCAAATGTGGCAGTGAAAGTTTTAGATGGTATAATTGGTAAATTGAGATATATGACACAGCAAGAAATCCAGAATCTGATTGTAAAAATTGACAACCGCATTGAGTTTTTGAAAACTGACAAGACAGTTTGGACAATGGCTTGGGCGGGTAGCACGTATAATCACGGACCATATCTCCGCCGGTTAGAAATAAAGCGACTAAAAGCAAAGAGAAAAAATTTAGAAAAAAAGTTGCCTAAAAATTAGGATCGCATTGAAATAATCGGTATATTTAAGTATTAATTTAAAAAGAGAGAAAAATGACACAAGTAATTCAAAAAGGAGGCCGAATAGGAGAATCCGGCCGGGTAGTTAAAGAATTTGCAAATCACGAAGAAGCAAAAGCTTATGCTAAAAGTCGCCGGGCACATTTAACGCCGGGGGAACGTAACTATTACAAATATTCTTTTGTTGTAAAAAAAGTTGCCTAAATGCTAGGATCGCATTGAAATAATCATTATATTTAAGTATTAATTTAAAAAGAGAGATATGAGAGTAAAATTCACAAACACAATTACAAAGAAGGTAGAATTTGGATCAATGATTGAGATATTTGATCCTCAGCATGTTGTTGTACAAGCAGACCGGGGTGGCCGTTACATTATCAATCCAAACTCAGATTACAATATTGGATTCATTCCGAATGAGGAAGCGGATCGTAAGTATGCAGCAGCATTGGATCGCAAAGTTGATGAGTTAGACGCTTTAGATAAAAAGTCTGAAAAAAGTTGCTAAAAGATTAGGATCGCATTGATTTATTCCTTATATTTAAGTATTAATTTAAAAAGAGAGAAAAATGAGAGAAAGAGAATTTAAAGTTGACATCTTAATGGCAGCAGACATTGCCATGTTTTTGGAAGGACTTTTGGAAGCTGAGTTCAATGAGGAATTTGATGCAACAGAGCCATGCACAGACACTTACCTGGATCAATTTATGCCTAATGGCTTTGTGCCTCGCCCGGATTTGATTGAGGCACTTTTAAAGTGCGGAGTTGTACAACCATTTAATAAGTAGGATATGAAGAAGTTTAAGTTTGAAGAAAGGATCCCGGCAACGTTGATTCAGAGTTATGAAGTCGAAGCTGAGACTGAAGAAGAGGCATGGTTAATGGTAGCTGAAGGCAAAGGATATGTAGATTGCATTACCCGGGAAGATGAAGGTGTTCCACCGGAACTAGATTTATATGACACGGAGGACGTTCCATAAAAAAAGTTTAAACTTTTCTTGGAAAAAGGTTGACACGCATTGATTAATTCATTAAATTTAAGTATATAAAAAAATAAGAGATATGGCAAAGAAAGCAAAAAATTCAGGATTCGAAAGACAAGCAGCAGTATTGGGTCAGTTCACCCGAGATGCAAAGACAGGAGGGAATACCAAAACGGTAGACCAGGCATTAGCGCAGGGACGCAAGAATGCAGAGTACCGAGCTAAGCAGGCAGAGCCGGTAAGAGTATCATTTTTATTCTTAACCACAGGAAGATGAAAGTAGTAGCATGCACATTGGCAATGGCGGTCCTAGTATTGATGATCGCCAGTTGCGTTAAAATAATTGTCCAATCAGTTAACGAGTTACAAAAATAAGATGAGAAAGAAGATTCACGTAAGCACAGGAGCAATAGTAACAGATGTAGCAAGCACATTACGCTATATGCAGGAGATTAAGAAGCCTGCCGCATTCACCCGAGAACAAGAGAAGGCAGTAGCTGCGGCAGCGGCAGCAGGAGACCGAAAGGCTGTTAATGCTTTGGTAGAAGCCAACCTTCGCTTTGTGGTGCAAGTAGCCAAGCAGTATCAGGGAATGGGATTGCCTTTGGAGGATCTTATTGCCTTTGGTAATATTGGATTGTTCGAAGCCGCAGAGCGTTTCAATCCGGATAAAGGTGTCAAGTTCATTACCTTTGCGGTATGGTATATCCGTGCTGAGTTGCAAAAGGCATTGAATGACCTTTCCAGAGTTGTTAGGATCCCTAGCCACAAGACAGCAACCGAAGAGCAATACGTTAAAAGCATCCATGCTCCGGTAGGTGATGACGAGAACAAAGAAACCTATGCGGATCGTTATTTGGCAGCAGACAGCACCAAATCAGCACGTGACACAGCAGATCTCCAGTATGACCTACAAAGAGCATTGAACCAACTCAAGCCGAAGCAGGCCGAAGCTATTACACGCTTTTATGGCATTGGCAGGGAGTATCCACAGTGCATGGATCAGATTGCTGAGGAGATGGGAGTAACCAATGAGCGCGCAAGACAGCTGGTACGTGGTGCCGAGTTGGCATTGGCTAAACTACCAGGAATCCAATTGCTAGAACAATACCTGTAACTTTTCTGAAACTTTTTCCGGAAAATGCTTGACACGCATTGATATTATCCTTATCTTTATATTATAAAATTAAGAGATATGAAAAAGCCATTTAAAAGACTCACAGCAAAGCTCCAGGTAGAGCAAATCGAAAGAAAGCGTTTACAGCAGCATTTAGCCGGTGTATTGTTTGTTAACACAGTATCATTAAATTAATAACTAAAAAAGAGAGAGATGGAAGAACTAAGAAGAATGATCCAGGAGCTAGGAGCTCAAATGAATGAATCCGCAGAGAGTGCATTGAACCTAGCAATCATAACCGGAGACGAAGATTTCGCAGCATTGAGCCTAATCATACCGATGTTGATGAAAGCCGTATCCCGCGGAGAAGTAATGGAGATGGCTGCGGTATTGGCAAAGTTTGCTGAGGCAAAGACAAGCAAGACTACGGCGATGGATTTGAGCCGCGAAGCAATCAATAACAGTATTAACCTTAATTAATTAACACGATGGGAGCACCACAAATCATTTTACTAGTTCTAATAGGACTTCAATTGTTGATCACAGCACACTTCCATGGACGCCCTAAAAGCGGAGAACACAACATCTTCTATAAGTTGATAGATGCAGCAATCTTCATTTGGATCCTATCCGCCGGAGGATTCTTCGGATAAAAAAAGTTTAAAAAAAGTTTGCAAAATGCTTGACACGCATTGATTAATTTATTAAATTTATAGTATAATTAAAAAATAAGAGAGATGAAAAAAGAAAATTTAATTGCACAGTTAGAGGGAGTAAAGGCGCTAACCTCAGTAGTATCAATCGACAATGTAATTGCACTTATCCAGCAATTGGAGCCTGAAATTGTTGTCGAAACGAAGTTGGGCATAACGCAAGAGTTGGCAGAGGAAATTGCAGATAAAATTGAGCGATGCTTAGATTACAACTCTGATGATTTTGTTGACACCGCCAGCGCCGAATTTGAATTGGATTACAATAACACAATCCGCCTAGACAGAGTTGATGTTGACACTAGAGCTATTATGGAGCATGTGACGAGTGCACTTGATGAGTTTGTTGTTGAGGAAGAAGATGGATTCATTCAGGCTCAACAAGAAGCAGCGGAAGAAGGCATCTTGACAGATGTAGTAGAGTTGGAGCGAGGAGACAATCCGCATGACACAGCCTATGAGGCGACACTAGCAGAGTAAACATATCTCTCAACATAGTCCAGGGTCGGCAGAAATGTCGGCCCTTAAGGACGTGAGAAACAATCAGAGATATGACAAGACAAGACATCATCGCAACAGCAGAAGCCTTCCGGGCAAAAGGGTTTATAACAATATTGGAACAGCAAGGAGTCGACTTTGCTATCCTCGATATGGACAACATCTCGGATCCTAATGACGGATACCTCAACCTCGCAGTTGCTGGATTAGAGCCGGGAGAAGCTTTATTGTTCGTCGACGGGGAGTTTTCCGGCCTATAAAAAAGTTTAAAAAAAGTTTGCAAAAGATTAGGATCGCATTGATAAATTCATTAAATTTATATAAATTAAAAAAATAAGAGATATGATGAGAGTATTTGAAGCAGTAAGAGTAAAAGGCAAGTTAATGGCAAAGTGTGTAGCAACAGGAGAGTTTGCTCCTAAGGATTCAATCCGACACATCCAGCTATTGAATGCTGAGAAGAATCAGCAGCAATTGTTAGTAGCACCCAACGGTCGTGTTACAAGAATTGATGCACCTAAGTCCACAAAGGCTACAGCACCCGCTAAGATGTCTTTCCTCAATGTGATTGAGAAGCGTGACCCAGCTGTGATGTTTTCTAACTTGGAGCGTCTGACTAAAATGGTAGGGCGAGGCATTCAACCTAGCTTAGTGCTTACCGGTATGGCAGGTGTCGGCAAGACTCACCTAGTAAAAGACACGCTCAGACAAATGGGCTTGAAGGAGTCCTCAGACTTTGTTCACTTTAAAGGTCGTGCTACCGCAGCCGGATTGTTTATCACGCTATATCAGAACTCCGACAAGATAGTTGTGTTGGATGACTGTGACTCTGTATTCAAAGACGATGATGCAGTGAACATCCTCAAAGCGGCTCTGGATAGCTATGACACACGCAAGATATCTTATATCTCAAGCAAGCCTCTTAAAGACGAGTGGGGCAACCCGGTACCAGCTCACTTTGAGTTTACAGGTCGCATCATATTCATTAGCAACATCAGTCAAAGCCGATTAGATGAAGCAATCCGAAGCCGTAGCTTTGTAGCAGACATCTCAATGAACACCACCCAAATGTTCCAGCGCATGGAGCAATTGATGGAGAGCATGGAGCGTAGCATTCCTTTGGCAGCGAAGCAGCAGGCATTGGAGATTATGAAGAGCCTGGATGCAAAGTATGCCGGCATTGAAGTTAATCTCAGAAGCTTCATCAAAGCAGCAAGGATATGTGCAATGGGCTTTGACAATCCTGAGGAGATGGTAGCAGAACAAATCATCTCGGTAGAATAGAAATCATATCTCTCAAATAGGAAACTGGGGTTGACGCTAAAATGTCGGCCCTGGTGGACTATATAAAAGCACGTCAAAAAAAGTTCGAAAAAAGTTTGCAAAAAGGTTGACTCGCATTGATATTATCGGTATCTTTATTTTATAATTAAAAAGATAGAGATATGAAAAATTCAATTAAAGTTATCGCAGCATTATTAGCAATCGCAGTTACAGTGTTAACATTAACCACAGCAACGGCAGTAGCATTCTTAGCACTTAAGTCAATAAGCATCCTAGTAGCATTCCTAGTAGTACCGGTAGGAGCTATAACGACACTTATCTCAGCAATTATGATTGCGGCTTATGCAGATAGCAAGTTAGACTAATTAACCCAGCAAACCAAAGTAATCAAGTAACCAATATAAAAAGAGAGAGTATGACAAAGAAAGAAATGATCGCAACCATCCAAGCCGTAGAAGCAGCAGCATTCCTAGAGTGCAAGAAGTCGCAAAGAGATTATGGCAAAGAGTCTCCACTGCATCAGTCAGCAAGAAGCCGCTGGTGTGCCATTGACGGCCTCCTGAGGCAGTTAGGTATAGAAGCAGACTTCACATTGCCAGACAGCCGAGAAGCATTTGCAATACTATGTGAGTTGGCATAAGCAGAATGCAATATAGATTATAGACCGATGGGGTTCGATGGGGGGTGGGTAGCCCCCCTATACAACTACCCCTATAGCCCCCCTTATTTGACCCCTATAGACCCCCTTGTTTAGGGGGGGTGGGGGAGGGTTTCGTTAAGGGGGTAACGACCCCCTGATTGATGAGGGAGGTTATATATGTTTTTCTAGCACGGGTAAGATTTTTGCTATATAGGTGCTCTTTATTAGGATATGCGGTGCATATAGCCAACCAAGATCCCAAGATCCTCCCTATATAATATAATCGCATCTATCACCCTATCAATTACTCGAGCTCGAGTAAAGTACCGGCCGTCTCGTTTCCAGCATTTATGCGGAAACAATATTTATTTGTATATGATACGATTAAAATCACTACTCACGGAAATCTCTCTAGGCGGCGCTACTCCATATGCCACACAATTCCCATGGGAAGAATGGGGCGATTCATTGCAATCAACGTTTGATGCTGACGGCGTTGAGATTGAGTTGAACATGACGCCACAAGGCTATGATGAATGGGGATTTGCCATGGTTACCCCGAGCACGGATGGACGCGGTTTTACGGTAGCACATTCACGTAGTGCGGCTGTGGGACGCGTGAATTACCTGCGTCTAATGAGTACTGTGGCGGAAGCCTTGTTGGACTTTGTGGCCCAATGGCGACCTGAGGCAATAGACGTTACGGGATCGGACACCACATCCACGGAAAAAGACTTGCAAAAGACTCGCATCTATCGAAGCTTATTGGCTGCGAATAAAACACGTTTAGAGACAGCTGGATACACTGTATTAGATACCAACGGAAAACTGTTTATAGTGCGTAAAAGCACGGCGGATTCTACTGGTATTGAAGATGAGTAATATATATTAATAAAGGAACATGTAATGGACAAACTAAAAGACATTCTTGCGGAAAATATGCGTCGCTACAACACCAAGAATTTAACAGAACAACCTGCGACGGCAACACCTGCTTCGACTACAACAACGGCACCATCTAACTCGGCCACACCGGCTGCAGCGACAACACGTACGAGCGGACCACCTGTGTATCCAACTATAAAACTTTCTCCGGAAGATCAAGCGCGCGCAGACGCTAACGCCAAGATTAGGGAAAAATTCTTAGATAAAATAATAGACGCTGTAAATTATATAAAAAAACCACATCTACACATAACTCCCAATCAAGCCGCACAATGGATCCGAGATGTATCCGGAAAATTTCTTAGTAGATTAGACCATTATTCCGATGCGGCTGAATGGGGTGAAAAAGATCCCAATTGGAAAAGATTTGACAAGTATTAATCTGATAATTACATGCATGTGCGGTCCTCGGTGAAACCGGGAGGACGCACTAATGCATTAAAATCATCGTTTACAACGTACTAATACCTTTTCATAACTTCTTATATTTATATTAAAAGGAATCATCGTGATAAAATTAAAAAACATACTTAAAGAGGGCTTTGCTTGGGAACGTAAGGCAGATGGGTCTTTACCTACTATTGCTGATACTACTGCAGCATATGAAGCCAAACTACGTGAGGAAGCAGAATTAAATATGCCGGATATGGACGAAGAAGAAGTTGATGAAGCTGCGAAACCGGATTATATTGATGCTGATGGAGATCGTGATGAAACGGAATCAATGAAACAAGCTTTTAAAGATAAAGAAGCTAAAGAGTCTGATAAAGAAGAAAAAAATGAATCTACTTTAATTAAAAAAGGCGGATTGCAAGAAATGCGTGAAATTCCGTTAGAACAAAGAATTCTTCGCAATCTTAAAGGTAATGATTATATCTTAAAAGAAACATTCAAGAAATAAAGAGCGTCTGCTACCTTAGGCGAATATAGTTAAGACCTGGTGTGAAAACATCAGGTTTTTTTATTGTTTAATATTTATTAATATGAATAAGTTATTTGCTTTTATTATCGGTTGTACCTTTATGGTTATTGCTGGGTTTTGCGGTTTATATGAAATATTAACATACAAGGGGCAATATGTCAGCAGCAGTAAAGAAAGTAAAAGGAAATAGTGTAAAAGTACATATTAAAAAACCAAAGGTAAAACGTCCGGGCATTCATGCAAAGACAAAAACAAGTCATAGCAAAAATGCGACTAATTACGTTAAACCTTATGTAGCACAAGGAAAATAAATGTTTGAAAAATTAATTTCTACTCTATTAGCATCTCGAGATCAGGCGCATATCTTTCATTGGCAGACAACTGGAGAAGGTTCGTTTGCTGCACATATGGCATTAAATGCATATTATGATGCTATTCCTGGATTAGTAGATGCATTAGTAGAATCATATCAAGGAAAACATGGAATATTAACAGGATATGTTCCGGCAGAACGATTTGATTCATATGATGCCGCAACAACTCTTAAATATTTTAAGGCCTTAGCATTGTATGTAGAAAGAACATATGATAAACTAGATCCAAAAGACACATTTATTTTAAATCAATTAGATGCTGTTAAAGATTTAATTTACACTACCGTATATAAACTAGAAAATTTAAAGTAATCATGAAAATTTTTGATTTTAAAAATCCGAGTCACGTACAAATTCTTCGAGAAGAAATTCAACGAACTAAACGTATTTTGCGAGAATATAATGAATCTAATGAATGGTCTCAGATGCCAGAAGAATGGCGTCGTGTACTTTTATTATCAGCGGATGCCAATATGGGGTCAGATTTTGCGGATGAGTATGTAGAAACAGATTGGATGAAAATTCCAGATTCTATTACTAATCGCATTGATATTTCAAAATATACATTACCCACAAATTATGCTAAATGGAAAGTAGCAAAGTTTATCGAACAAAATATAGATATGAATAAACTAGATCGATATCAGCCATTATATACTGGTGATGTTAATCATGCTCCAGATCATGTTATTGATATATTAAGAACAGGCAATCCATCTAGATGGTATACATATAAAGTTCTAACTAAAGTGGTTGAACAAGGAATTCAACCTAATATGGATGATTTCAAACCAGATCCACCGTATAGATCTAAAGATGTTGGTGGTTCCGGAATTGGCGCTATGATACAGATGGATAAAGAAGCTGGCAGAAAATATTACGGTGGAGATTAATGAATCAACCAACATTCATAATGATAAATGTTAAATTAAGTAACGGTGATATTTCTCGTCAATTTATCAATATGAATCGTATTGTCAGAATATATGAAAATAAAAATAAACAAATTATTTTGGAACTAAGTGATTACGAAGAATTAATATTAATGGATACCAATCTCGACGTATTAATGGATCGTTTCAAGTAAGTTATATATTTATAATAAATAAAAAAAAAAGGTTAATATGACATCACAAGAAATCTATGAAGTAATGGAATCGCATTGGTTAACGTTTAAAGAAAATCATGATCGTTTTCAAGCAAAAGGCGTAAAAAAAGCAGCTACGGTTGCAAGAAAATCAATTAACGAATTAAAAAAGTTAGCAACAAAATATCGTTCAACGCAATTAGCAGAAACTAAAGCAGAAAAATAATGATACGTTCAGTGCATCAGATTGTCGAATCTACGTTAAAAGCAATATTAACGGAAGCTCCTCCTCAAGAAACGGATAACGCACCATCAACATCCGCAAATTCGCTATTTACTCCAGCAGAAGAAAAATTTCTTGGTAAGTTTGATGCATATGGAACACAACAAATTGGTATCATTTATTCTTTATCTGATATCGGTGTACGAGAATTTATAGGTAGAAGCGGTAAAGATTTAAATATCACACCAAATATCCTATTAAGTTTACTTAGAAAAAATGCAATACGCATTGTTCCTTATACAGGTTGGGGTCGTAATAACGATTATACTATAGAATTACAATTATCTTTAGATGATGTAAAAGGATTAGGTGCTGAAGATAAAGAAAAAGTTGAAAAAGGTGAAGCTAGCGCAGGAGGAGGCGCTGGTGTTGCACCAACAGAGCCACCTGCAGGTGCACCAGAAGTTGCTTGGGTAGTTCGATATGGTGATATTTTAGTTGAAGCAGCAAAAATTACTAAAGCAATTCTGAAAGACCCTGTTCAAAAAACAAAAAATATCAAATCATCAGCTGAAAAAAACAAAAAAGCTGATAAAGATACCGAGAAAAAATCAAAAAATATCGGAGTGTCAGATATAAAATACAAAATGATTGATAAACTACCTAAACAATTTGTTAACTACCTAGATCGTATCATAAAAATGATACAAACTGATATATTAACAAATGATGATAAGGAACGTATAATAGGTGATATATTAAATATGTTGCAAAACAAATTAAAATTGACACCTAGACAAATACAGCAATCATATGAATTTTATAAATCACAGAAAAGATTGCAAAAATACATGGAAAAACTTTAGGTTTTATCATTTTTTTTCTATATTATTTGAATAAAGTTATATTAATTTAAATTTAAACAAAAATGAGTTATTACACAGCAAAAGTACAACTTATCGATGTAGTTGATACGCCAAAAGGACCAAAAGAAAAACGAATTACTGAAACTTATTTGGTAGAAGCTTTATCTGTTACAGAAGCTGAAGCTAAAGTTGTTAAAGATTTTCAAGGTTACAATTTTGATTTTGAAGTTAAGGCAGTTAACGCAAGTAAAATCATTAAAATTTTAGAATAATGTCATATAAAATAGGACAACCTGTCATTGTTACTCAAGAAGATGCAAATCGTGTAGCAATTATTCTAGATAAATTCATTGTTAATAAAGCAACTATGTATGATATCTTGTTTGAGAATCGTACGGCTATGACAATGGTCAACACAGCTAAATCTAAAAAAACATATATCAACAAAGAATTAACCGAACGTCTTTGTGATACAAAAATTGTAGTTCCTACAATGAATTACAATGAATTAGCAGATGCAGATCAATTACCAATTGTAAGAGCATAAAAATTTTATCATGTTAAATCAGTTACAAGAAAAAATTCAACGTTTACTTTACGGAAACGATCCAGAACATGTTCGTAGAGATAATCTAAAAGCAGATACTGATCCAGATTACATGTTAAATAGTCCTCAAGTTGTAGGATATAATACAACTGCAGAACAACAGTATTTATTTCAAAATTTAATTATCGGATTTGATCCGAATAATAGCAATATTTTGGATATTGGTTGCGGACGATGCGATTTATATGGTTTTATACGAGAAATGTATCCTAATGCCTTATTTGGATATAACGGAATTGATCATAATCCAATTATGACTGATTTAGCTAAGCAAAAGTACAATTTAGACATACAGCCTAACTCGTTTGAGAATGCAAAACTAAATAATCATGATTGGGTTGTAGCATCTGGATATTTTACACAAAGAAAATGTGATTCTGAAGATGCTGATCTCATGAAAATGTTTGAAGATATTGATAAAATGTATAATTTAGCAAATCAAGCAGTTTCATTCAATTTATTATCTCCAATCAATAATAAGATTCATGATGGATTCTTTTATGTTCATCCAGGTTTAGTTATGGACATGCTAATAGAAAAATATCGTTATGTCAATGTTCGACATAATTATTCAAACGACGTATACACAGTAACAATTTATAAAATTCAATAAAAATGACACGTAGTATTAACACCCCATGGGCTATTTCGGAAAAATATCAAAAACGTTATGGCAATGTATGGACAAATTTAGATTTCGTATTTGCTGAAAAAATTTCAGAAGAAATATTTAAAACAGATCCAATGAATACCAATATTGGTGAACTTTGCATTTACAATCAAAAACTTCAATTAACATATAAAGATCTTATCAATTATTCAAAATTTGTGCAGACTGCAATGGATGAAGCTTATGTATCTGGTACTAAATCTGATACATATGATGTTCGAATCAAATCGCAAACATTTACTTTGCAACGTCATGAATTAAGAAAATTAGCAGAAACTTTAAATGAAGCATTGATATCTTCGGTTCGTGCTTATGAGCTTGGTTTATATTTATAATAAACAAAGCGGTGTATAAGTATAAGTTTTCATATCGAGCTGATTCTTCTGCGGAAATTGTTGGTACGATATATGCTACATGTTTAGATGAAGCTATAGAAATTATAGCACAACTTAAACGATTACTTAAACATCAAGTTGTTGAATTGTTTAATATTGAAAGGGTAGAATCATGAAAACAATATTCTCACACATCAATATAAACTATGCAGAATGGCAGTATTTCAAGATGTTAGAAGATGCGGATAGATTGCATTATTTATTTGATATTTATGAAGTTGAACATCAAAAAGGTATTGGAAATATAGATTTATCTAAGTTCTTTCAATCCGTTAAGGATACTTTGCTTAACGAAGCAAAAAGAAATGAAGAGATGCAACTTCATGTAGAAAGCCTTAATCAAAATACACAACCAGATCAAGAACGTGTTGATGTAATGATTGATGATGAATCTATTATGTTGGAATCCAATAGTCTTCGTGCTTTACGGTTTGTATCTAATAAATTTATAGAATCTGGATATATTCTCTGCAGAGATCGTAACATGGAAAAAATGTTTCGTAAAGACAAAGTTACTAGATACTTACGAATATTTAAGATAGTAGATCAAATATCCAGTATATGCACTAATTAACGTGTAATGGCAAAAAAACAAAAAATTTCAGACAAATTACAAGCTAAATTTGATAAGCCGCAATTCCGAATAGGAGATGCGGTTTTCTTTTCTTGGCTAGGACAAAAACAATATGGTTATGTTATACGTATTAAAAAAAATACTTGGGGCGTTCAATACAATGTGGAATCATGCAGTGGAATTAAGTATCCGTGCGGCATCCAAATTCAGGGGCAAAAGACGAACTATAACACAGGATATATCTTCTTCGAAGAAACGAAGTCATTGGGAGATGCCGAGCTCATCAAACGCATTCAAAATACCCCAAAACACCGAAGAGCTACAACAGTTTCTATCAACTCCGCAGGGTCAAAAGATGAAAGCTCAATATGCAATTCGAATGGCGGAGGAGATGATGCAAACGACGATTCTAAAACTAGAAAAACTAGAAAAAAGCGATCTACCAAATCAGATGTTGTTTCACCTAGCACTTCTGGAACTGGCAGAAATAATACAACGAAACGAAAAGTTGTTAGAAACTCAGAGTTAGACTCGGCTATTGAAAAACAACGTAACTTTTTAAATGGATTTGTTAAACGTTAAATTTATTTTTCTAACATGCTGAAGATCAATTTGGATAATCGTTGCCTTTGCGGTTCAGATTTATTTAACCACCAACTACTACGTCCTGCTTCTTTAAGTTGTGCATATAAATCATCTCTCCAGTATTTCAATGATAATGGTTGATCTTTTCTATTATAAAGTTTAGTAGTATTTCGAAATTCAATATTTCCTAAATTACGTAATGCATAAAAATCATCAATTGCATTTCTAACCTCAGGTGATATAAATCCTATAGAACGTCCGCCCCATTTTTTACCACTACGTAATTTATATAAATAATCAAAACCTTTATCTTTATCTTTTTTTGTTAAGTTGTCAATTTTTTTAACTAATAAAGAAAATTGTCTAGTCCAATCTCTGCTTAATCCATAAGATGATGACCATCTAGGACTTATTAATTTTTTTGTTGCTAATGTTATAAAATCACGATCAGATAATATTGAATTTCTTAATGTTATACTCGGCAACGCATTATAATTAATTCGTTGTTGTGTAATTTTAACACCAGTACTAGTTTTTGTTCTACGTTTAGCATTTGGATATGCAGCTTTTAAATCATTCCATAAATCAGAATCTTTATCATATTTTTTTAAAATATCATATGCATCATCTAATGTAAGTTTTCCTGAACGTAATTGTTCAAATGTAGATTTAATTAATTCAGCAGTCATCAATTCTTTGACACCGGGATTTCTAACTAACATTGCTTCATATTTAGCAATTTCATCATCAGTTAGTCCAGCTTGTTTTAATTTTGATGGATTATCTAATAATTCTTTTATCGCACGGATATGACCTTTTTTAGATTTTAATGTCCACTTGCTTATAAGTTTGCTAATACGTTTACCACCCATATATGCTAAAAATGGAATTTTTAATTTTGCAGCAATTGCTACTAATACTGAACCAATAATTGCTGTCCATGTTATAGTATCGAGTCCAATTCCAGATCCCGAATCAGCTGGCGGTTGTATTTCATTGATTGCAGATTTGTGATATTTTTTTGAATTCATATTATTTTCCTCGTGCAAGATTTTTTCTTGCTTGTTGAATATATTGATCGATTTGTTGAGATGCTAATTCAGCTTGACGTTGTTTGAATTTATTCTGAACATAATCAGATGTAAATGCATAATCATACGCTATTGTCGGAACAACTACTTGAGAACCAACAAACCAAGTACCTTTTTTTGTGCCTTTTGTTATCCAATCGACTCCCTTTAAGGAATATGGATTAAGTTTTCCAGATTCAATACCTTTAGCAGTCATATCCATAAGTTTTGATTTAATAGCATCTTTTCGCATTGCTACTTGTATCAATGCCTCTCTTTCTACTTTCGTAAGTGTATGTACAGCTTGTTTATTTGCAAGTTTCGTTACAATATTTTTTATAAACGGTTTTATTGCAACACCGGCTTTAGCAGCTAAACGACCTATGCCAGGTAGTAATGTTAATGTAGCTATTAAACCAGCTTCATAATATTGTCCTTCCTCCCAAAGATATTTAGCATCCAATAAACCTAAACCACCAGATAAAAACGGACCAATTATGGGAATAATTGAAGTTACTACTGAACTTGTAAATAACATTTCATGCCGGAACTCTTTCCAATTTTCTTCATCTCTAGTTTTCCATTGTTCCGGATATAATTTATATGCAATATCTAAAGCAGTTTGTGTCATTCTACCAGTACCGGCATAATCACCAAAACGTTTATCTGCTGCAGATGTTTTATATGGATCTGTTTGAACATATCTTAAATCTTCCCATGGTACCAATTGTGTTATGATAGTATCCCATTGAGATTGTGGGATAACGCCGGTCATTAAATGATCTGCTACATCTAATCGATCGTTTAACGGCATAAAAGATCTAAGATACGCAGCAATTCCCGCACCACCGGTTAATTTTTGTAATTCAGCACGTACTTTTTGGTATTGTTGCAAATCGTGTATGTTACGTTCAATTACTTTTTTAGCAAATTCTTCATCATCCAAAACATATCCTTTAGAATCATAAATTAATTGTGCAATTTTTGCAGCATTCCAAGGTGTTACTGTTGCTGATTTTTCTTGTGCAGATAACGGCTTTGATTTTATTGTTGATTTGGGTTGTTCTGATAATGAAACACGGATAGACTCTTCTAAAATTATATCCGATAAATTTATTTTTTTTACATGTTTCATATTAATAAATATCCGTAAAAAAAGTTTATATGATATTAGGACGTACGGATTTTTTTTCTTATATTTATAGTATAATAAGAGAGTATTCATTTAAATTTTACCGTTATGAAAAAGTTATTTTTTATTGTAGCAATCACAGTGTCTAACATTATTATTGCACAAACCGATCATAAACAACGACAAATTGATCTTTGGTATGAAGGATTGAGGAATGACAGTGTATTTCTTTCACAAAACAAAATAGATGAGCAAAAATTAAGATTGGCAATTTTAACTGAGATTAACTCACAACGACAACAACATCATTTATCTAAATTAACTATTGCATCTTTGCAAGAATGTAACAAAGCTTCAAAATTTGGAGATTCACTTATTCGAGAAGGTATTCTAGGACATAGTAAAGATCCGTATTACAGTGAAATTTGCATTGCAACTACTATTTCTACAGGTGATTACAAAAAAACAGAAGGTATTTATGTTTATTTAGCAAAAGATTTAGTAAGCATATGGATGAATTCTCCAGGACATAGATCTTGTATATTAAATCCTGTAAATAGCGTTGCCGCAGTAGGTAATGCTTATGGTCCGATATCGGGAAAAGAGTGGGGTCGTACTTTTAGAAGTGTTGTAAGATTTTTTTAATAAAAAAATGGGATAGAATCAATCTATCCCATTTATACTATTTAAAATATTGGACATGGTACTGGTTTTTTAGTACTCATTGGATATAATACAACTCTGCCTCCTCCCTGTGGTGGTGGTGGTATTTCTATACGATTCCAAATTAAACTAATTCTCCATTTGCCTTGACCAGAATATTCTGCTTCCGGTTCTTCTGGTGGTTTTGGCATTCCTACTAATACAAATGCTCCAAAATTAGATCTATATGGAGCATATATTTTTTCGTATTCGGCTTTTTGTGATGGATCTAATTTTCCCTCGGCATCAAATTTCCATCGTATTCCATTTGGTCCAAAAGCTCCATTAGCATCCTTACCATATTCGGCACCTTGATTTGGTTTTGCATCTGATTGTTGTTTTACTATTTGTAAAGCTTTAGTATCTGGATTTGTATCTATAGCTTCTCGTAATGCCGTTTCAATTGAAGCTATACGATCTTTAACTAGTATTTCATTATTTGCAGCAGAAGATACTTTAGCTAATGTCCCCGGCCCAGTATATCTTGTATATACTTTACTAGTACTAGCACCGGCATTATATTGTATTTCTGTCAAAGTTACTCCTTCAGATTTTAATGCATTAACGGCTATTTGTAACGTTTCGGCAATTTTTGATTTTTGTTCTGCGGTGAGTTGAGATTGATTATCACCAAAGAAATTTTGAGATTCGGTAGTATTACCTTTTGATATATCTGGATATGTTACTGCTTGAATAATAGGATTCTTAGCATCAGCTTCCTTTTCTGTACGAATTACGGTACTAAATTCTGTTGCAGGTGCAATTATAATTTTATCTACTCCTTTTATTCCTAGACTAAGTTTTTTATCTTCTTTTCTTTTTTCTAATTGTATTTGAGCTGCTTTTAATAAATCAATTTTATCTGCATCGGTGATTGATGCAATTGCAACTTTTGCAATTTTTTCTGTTGTTTTTCCGGTTTTATCTTTTACTTGTGCAGAAAAATTAGAAATAAATTTTTGCATTTCTTGAATATTACCTGGAAGAATTATTAAAGTAAATGGATTTTGTGGATCGTTTCCGCCGACAAATTTATATCTATCATTTCTACTAATTTGCCTACATAGATTAAGTAACGAAGGAAGTTGTTTTTCAACATCTACGTATACATTTTTTGATTTATTCGTTTTTAATAGATCGACTAGTTGTTGAAATACAGGTTCCAATTTAGCGTAATTTACGCTTACTGAAATATTTTTTCCGCGAAATCCAGATTCATCAAATTTACGTTTAACAATATCAAATGTATTAATAATAACATCTGTATTTTTAATAAAATTTTGATTACTGGCATCAGTTACACCACGCCAATATTGTAAAGATCTTCGTGCTAATGGTTTATCTTTTTTAGCTAATTCAATTAATCGTCCAATTACGTCATTATATACCGGAGATTGTTTTACATCTGCAGAATCTGCTAATTCTTCAATAGATTTTGGAATAGCATTTGGATCGGTAGTCGCAGCTGCTTGTTCAATTAATTGTTTTAAAGTTCGAATTGATTTAGAATCTAAATTTTTAGCTCCAAATCTTAGCATATTTTCTGCTAATAGTTTTTCTAAATTCATATTGTTATTATTCCTTTAAGGGTTCTTTTAATAAATATATGATAGTAAAAAAATCATTAAATTTTGATTTTTCATATAATTTTCTTATATTAATAAAAAAATACTATGATTAGACACGGCTATTGTTGCATCAACATGCAATTATCATCACAAGGCATCCGTACCGGGCGCACAATGATTGACAGAAAGTTTAAACTTGGTGGTATGCAACTTGCTTCGGATATTGCACTCGCCAATGCACGAGACTTGTTACCTATCCTGCAATGGAACGAACAACACGGCATTCGTCTATTCCGTATTGGTAGTGAGATATTTCCTCGTTGGAATCATTATGAATTACAAGATTTGCCGGGCATTGATGAGATTACTCAGCATTTACGTGCCGCAGGTGATTATGCACGTGCTTATGGTCATCGTCTTACTACACATCCTGGTCCGTTTCATATCTTAGGTAGTCCTGATCCAGTTGTTGTTGAGAATTCTATCGTTGGTCTTGAACGACATTCTGAGATGTTTGACCTCATGGGTTATGCTCCTAGCTTTGACAATCTTATTAACATACATGTAGGTGCGACTTATGGTGATAAGACAACGACTATTGCACGATGGATTCAGAATTGGTATCGTTTATCCGATTCTCTTAAACAGCGTCTCGTTCTAGAAAATGACGATAAGGCGTCCATGTATTCAGTTCGTGATTTGTATGAGCGTGTGCATTCCGAAATTGCAATTCCTATTACGTTTGACTATTGGCACCATACATTCAATACTGGTGACTTATCCGAACAAGAAGCATTTTTTATGGCTCGTAGCACTTGGGAGCGACATGGTGTTACTCAATGCACACATTACTCCGAGTCTCGACGACGCGAGGCACAACGACTCATTGAAGGTATCTGTGATAAGCACGGCATTGCTTGGGATGATTTGCCGAAGTGGCCGACATTTGCCAAGATGTACAAGGAGTTTAGCAAGATCAAGGAGCAAGCTCATGCCGACTTTATTTTACAGCTTCCTGACACTTATGGTGTTGTAGATCTTGATGTTGAGATTGAGGCTAAGGCTAAAGAGCAGGCTTTGATGAATGTAGGAATTGACTGTCATAAATCATCATTAATTTTAGGATAATATATTTATATATGATAATTTAAAACAAGGAAGTTATGGCATATTACAAATTCAAAGCAAAAATTACTGATGACATCGATGATGCAATTAACATTGTACAAATGGTTGGAAAAGCACTAAATGAAGGCAAGACAGA
>Ga0315907_10002422_pt1 | contig 23487 bp, 34 predicted proteins | sample LakEriMetagenome_3_FD_203525 | JGI IMG/M metagenome (GOLD analysis project Ga0315907, IMG submission 203525) | Freshwater fungal communities from buoy surface, Lake Erie, Ohio, United States - Buoy 12 MA123 | ecosystem: Environmental > Aquatic > Freshwater > Lake > Lake biofilm | place: USA...
TCGGTCGCGAAGACCACTTGTTAACCTCGTACCCAGTAGAAGATTTGCCTAAGGAAGCGGTTAAACTGGAGAGAGTCAAAGCGTATCTTTTGCCAGATGGCTGACAAAATGCCTGAAGAGCTTCTTAAGAAGTTTGCCGCAGACCGTGAGGCCAAAAAGGCTCCTAGCGGTAAAGAAGTGAGTGGGTCTGAAGAAACTCGCAAGCGTGCTAAGGCCAAAGCACAAAAGGCTAAGGAATCTATCTTCCGCAAGTGATCCTTTAGGGTCTCAATTACCTGTTTGAGTGTGTAGATGGCCAGTTCGACCGAAACAAGGAAGAGGTTCAATGAGATCTTAGAGGCGTCCCGCACTCAGGATCGAAGCAACCAGGCGTCGACCATGGTTGTTTTGAGCCATCTACAGCAGATGACCCTTCTCATGATTAAGAAGGGTCTGACTTTTTATTGTGATCAAGATACATTTAAAAGCCGTACACGTTTTCTAGACGACGTTATTGCTTTAAATAAGCTTGATATACGTTTTCCAGCGATTATTAGGAACTTTTTAATCGACGGCTGTGGACTGTTTTACTTCAGACCAGACCCAAAGCTTAAGTATCAGATCTACTTCTTCAACAAAAATCAGTATCGCGTTTACCACGATGTAAACGGAGAGGTTGAAGAAGTCGTTATTGTCTACAGCTATAAAGTTAAAAACGCGAATCTTGGTTTACCTAGCAATAGCTACGGACAAAACAAGCGTTATGTACGCTTGACCATCACAGCTGACGAAATTAGCGAAGTTGAGACTGATACTGAGTTAAGTTTTGATTTAGAGCCTGGAGCTATTCTGACTCCAGCCAAAAAACGACCAAATACTCTTGGTTTTATCCCTGCTGTTGAAGTTTTAAATAAACCAAACGCCAGCGGAACTGAGGGTGAAGGCGAGTTTGACCCGTTTATGGAGCAGATTGTGCTCCATGACGAGATGACTCGGAACATCGCAAAGAATATTGAATTTTTTGGGAATCCCACGCTGATTAGCTCACGTCCTCGGAGTGATCTGGTCGAAGCGAGTGACGCCTCCAGTACTTTTAGGCCGACTATCAGCAGTCAGAGCGGTTTTTCTGGGGTCGATAGTCCTTCGACACGCGTAAGCGAGCCTTTTGGTGCCGGCATGGGCGGCGGTCTTCGCGTGCCTCGCATTATTGCGAACGTGGAACCCTCTGACCGCGTGGGTTACATGACTCCGGACCCAGTGAACGGAGATATGAACCGGTACGCTCTCCTTCTGCGAGAGGAAATACGTACTGCCTTGGGCGGCGTTGATGAAATTTCAATTTCAGCTGGCGCGACCGCTACGGAAATCAAGGGTTTGATGGGTCGTGCTCAAGCCACGGCTCTCCGTAAGAACAAAAGCTTCTTGACTTACGGTTTCAATCGTCTCTTAGAGATGATGATCTATCACCAGGAGATGATTTTCCGCGAGTCGTTTATTGCCGCTGCTGGGCTTAAAGAACCGAGCTTACCTAAAGAACAAACGGAAGAAACTCTAGAGAAGTATCAGAAATCTTTAGCTCGGTACGAGGTTAAAGTCACCCAGACGATTCAGCTTGCTCTCCAAGAAAATAAAGTGCCTCCTGGCGTCGTCGGTTTACCCGAAGATGGTGATCGCACTGTTACTTACAGGTATCAAGGCGATGTTTACGAGGATACGGCATACGACATTAACCAAAAGTCGATCGTTGTTCGTAATTTACAAGAGCTTGGTGTGGACAGCATCGAAGCTCTTAAGTTTCTTTTCCCTGAGAAAACTGATTCTGAGCGAGCTGAGATGTTGAAGGGTTTCCCCTTCCGCATGGTGCAACAAACTCAATCAGCAATGCAACAATTTCTGGTATTATTAAGCCAGATGTTGCAGTCGCCGCATCCCCTTGCGCCGAATCAGCCACTTGCTGCTGATCCTAGACTGAACATAACTCCGCTCCTTTACAGGACATTCGACCACCTCGCGGAAGAACTAACTTACTCGGGTAGCTATGAGCCAGCAGATCCAAGCTTCGACCCCGAGCCCGGTCTCCCCGGCGGTAGCCCCGGCGGTATCATCGGACCAGGGCTCAACCGCCTACCCGCAGTGGGTGGCGCAAACCTCTACCCCGGCGGTAGCTTCGGTACCTACAGCCCAACCGCCGTCGCAGGTACAACAGGCTACGGGCCTTTCTACCAGCAACCAGTTCAGCCAGTTAACGTCGCCCTCCTCCCCGAGCAATCCTTGGGAAGCGGCGATGGGTACCCTGGAACGGGTGCTGTCCCAGGTGAACTCTCCGTCCCCCAGCCAGGTTCAACAGTCGCCTTACCAGGTGGCACCGCAACTGGCTACTCAACTGAGCAATCAGAGTTTACAGGCCCAACCTTGGGCTTACCAGGAGCAGCAGGTAGCGCCGACCTCGTTTACCAACGCTTCACAGACCCAAACTTCCTCGCAAACTTCTACGGCCCCGCAAACGAGCGTAAGCCCCGTAACCGCCGAGGTCGTTAATCACTTCGGGATTGAAGCTCCCGGCATCCTGAATCAGTACGCTTGCTCGCTTGAGGATCTCCTCATCGACCAAGCTCAGAAAATGGACGCCCTCTCTGCTCGCCACGATGCGATGCAGACGATCCTGACTGATCCCGAGCATCTGGCTAACTACACCGATCGTTATTTCACGGAAGTGGTACCCGTGGACATCGACGGTGATCTTGACTATAGCCAGCAACAAGCTCAGACGTACCAGCCCCGCTACGACATGCCAGCGCCCCCGGCTAATGCAGGTGGCGTTAATGCCGGCGCTCAACCTCAGCAACAGTGGGATCAGTTCAGCGACGTCATGAACCGCAGCCCTGAGAACGCCTGGCGTGTTCTTCAGCAAATGGGTCCTGAAGCTATGCGTAGCAAGCTTCTCTTTATGGATCCTGCTTGATAGCATTAAAGAGCCAAGGTCAGAGCCCCCGTTACTGGGGGCTTTTTTCTTGCTAATGTTTTTATAAAGGGATTAATTTCATGCGCTCTCTCAGCTATCGTCCTCGTAAAGAGGATTCGAAAAAAGAAGAAGTAAAGGAAGTGGCTCCCGTCGAGCAAGTTAATGAAACTCAGCCTGAATCACTTGATTCTTTTGATGAGTCTGTTGTTATCAGCTGACGTTATCGTCGTTTTTTCCCAGGCGACGCTCTAGTTCTTTCTCGGCTAACCGTTCAACGGCTGCCAAAATTCGGATACCTGCGTAGCCAATAATGAATGAGGTCGCTATGGCCTCATTTTTTGTGAGCTTGAATCTTTCTTCAATAGCTGGACTTACAAAAGTAGCCAGCATGTAACCAACAAGCGATGCCTTAATTAGATAAGGTATTACCTTTTTTACTCCTCGTGGGTGCGTTAAGCTTTCGGTGATTGACCCCGAAAAGCAAGCTATTGAGGATTCAGGGTCTTCGAAAAACACCGTAAGGACTCTTTCTATGTGGGAGGACATCCGCCCTTACGACGCTCTTAAATATCTTAGACGAAGTACAATTAAATAAGCTGGAGTATCACTATGGTATACGCTCCTCAAACTAATTGGAAATACGATAAAAACCTTTATCATCCGATTCAGTCTGGTCCTCAGCGCACGGGCGACGACTTAGATCTGCGGGACACTTATTTAACGATTTCTAGTGGCTACGTAACTCCTTTAGGGGTGCAGCAGACTTGGCTTGGCGTTATTGACGAAGGCGCTGATTTTGGGCGGATTCCGGTAGGCCCTCCAAATATTAGTGGATACTTCACGACCGAGTGGCGAGCGGTTCCTCCTGCTATTTCTGGTTATTGGACTAATTACGAGAACACGCAGCCGCACGCATCTGGCTTACTTGACAGTTACGTAGGTTTCCGTGCTCAGGGTCTCTACAGCACTGCGAATGCGACTGTCCAGACCGCTTTAGGTCCACAGCCTGGTTTGCGTAATTTTGGCACTCATACTTGGTATGGTGAACAAATACCTGATAATCAGCTATATTCTCCTTTCCAGACACCTAGTTCGAACGACAACACACTAGATGGAGGAGGTATTACAGGTGGAGGTGTTACACATCCCTCAGTTGCTTCGCCCACGCTAACCAACCCAACTAACGACACGTCTGGGTCACGCGCCGCGTGGGTTTATCACTATCCAATTTATTGTCAGTCATTCACCGAGACTCGCTACAGCGGAGTCCCTGGTCAAATGGGCTCTCCTGTCCGTAATAGTTATCGAGGCAAGTCACTTCGTTACGTCCCTAATTACGGGTCGGTATATGGTGTCCTTGGAGAAGGTGTACGAAATATGGTGCGTAGGTTTAGCCCTGGGACTAAGATCTAAACCTCTAAAAGTGCGACAACTTGTTGTTCCTTAGGGCTTTTAAAGACTTAAGATTACTTTTGTAGTTTCTTCTGAGTCTTATCGATGTTTATCGATAATGATTTCCCGAAGATTCTTGGTGCGGAACTTTACCGTCCTCACCCTGCATACATCGTTGAGATGGCTGCAGAGCCGGTTGACAAACCAGCCGCCTCTCTGAGTAATCGGAGAGTGAAAACCCGGTGAATTGCTGGAAACCCTTCTTAAAAGCTTCAGGCCCTACAACGTAGCCGGCGACGGCAAGCGTGAATGGTTAAAAAGTCTGAAGTCTGGGGCAATCAGCAGCCAAGCCTCTCAGGAATGAGTGGAAGGTTCATCGACTAGGGCATACGATCCAGACCGGATTATGAAGTCCACTAGCGCCGGGGCTCCCAGTATTGTTCGTAAGCTTTAAGCTTTCGCTCAATACCTAGACTAGATCCTCCGTAAATAGCCTGTATGGCTTTTGCGTCCCTGATGTAACCGGGAATAGAATACAAATCTTTCCCGTTTTTGGTTAGCTCTGATTTAATCGGAAGACTTAAGCCACTAACGTCGAGGATCCAAGTCTGAAGCTGGTAAGCAAACTCTAGAGAAGCCGTGGTGACTTTAAACCGACGTTCTGTAACGGATCCGTCGCCGTCCCACACTCCTCTTAGAAAGTCCTTTTTAAACTCACGGAGGTTACAAGAAAGTTTCAAAGTGTAGGACTTGTTAGGTGTTATACCTAACTTAAGTAAATCCTCCACTAAAGACTTTTTACTAAGAACTAAAATTTTTTGAGGGGCACAGTTCCTTTCATTAATTTTAGAAATCTTTGTTTTAAGTTCTGGAGCACCTTCACCTAAGAACTTTCTAAACTGCTCTAAAATGTTACAATCTTGTTCTTTTAGAGCTATCCTCGCTGCCGTTAATCTAGGACTTATGTTTCCATCTGCTGCTAACAAACCTAGAAAGTAAGCTTTATCTGGCGTATCGATGATCTCAAAATAGCGATCATTGTAATCCAGAAAAGAGTAAGTCTCTCCTGATTTTCTCTTACGCTTACCGGTTTGTTCGAAATAAGATGGAATACCTAGTTTCTTCCTAGCTTTATAAAAAGTCACCATCGTTACACCTAGAACTTTAGCTGCTTCAACATCTGGCATTTTCGAAGCCAGTTCTTGAACAACAGAAAACTCTGGGTTAAAACGTTCAAAGCGTGACATCTGGGAGCAAGATATAGTCAGTGCCCTAGGGATGAGAAACCTAGGGAGCGGACCCGGACTCAGGGATCCTAACACGTGTTGTCCACGACTTTTCAAAGCAACCCGGCCAGACGGTTCAGTTAGATCGTTACCGTTTCTTCGGTAACCCCGGCTCCAAAGAATCTCGCGAGCGTACTGCTGAGCAGACCATTGGTACTGCTAACAGCCGCAATATCGTGAAGGATAAGGTGCTCGTGACGCTTCGCGAGTACACCGGTCCTGCTGACCCGAGTGACCCCACTCAGCCCAGCACCTTCAAGATTGCGCGTGAGACCCTGATTACCGCCCAGCGTCTGCTGCTGGACACCGGTAACCTCACCACCTTCCACCAATCGATCGGCAGCCTGACTCTGCTCGACGACTATCGTCGTTGGCGCGACCGGGTGTTCATCAATGAACTCCTGAAGGCTGTTTCTAAGGGTCAGTCTTCTGACACCCAAGGCGGTTACTACTTCCCTGGTGACCTGGCCACTGGTGCTCTGACCTACACCAACGCCGAGCAAGCTAAGTTCGACGTTAAGGATGACCTGCTGCGCGTGGTGAAGAGCCTGCGTAAGCGGAACACCCCCACCTTCCAGGACGGTTTCTATCGCTGCGTTTGCGATCCGACCTTCCTGATGCACCTGCGTCAGAACAGCGACTTCCGTGAAGTTGCTCGTTATCCTGGCAATGGTCAAATCAACCCCCTCATGTCCGGGATGCAGCCCAACGCTGCCCTGTACATGGGTCAAGGCTTTGGCCAAGCCACCTTTGTGGCCGGCGAGCCGATCATGCCCACGGGCTTTGTGTTTGAAGGCGTGCGCTTCTTCGAAAGCACCAACATGCCTACTCAAACTCAAAACGCGACCATCGCGTCTACCGCCGCTTCCTACAACGCAGCAGTCGGTATCTTCTTTGGTCCTCAGGCCGTTGGTGTCGGCATCGGTGGCAACAATGCCCAGGTGCTGCTCAACAACAACGACGACTTCAGCCGTTTCATCATGATGATTTGGAGCCTGTACGCAGGTTTCGAACTTCTGAACGCTGATTTCGTCACCGTTGGTTACTCTTTCGACGCTTGAGGAGGTAACTAACAATGACGATCAACCCTAACCAGATCTCGGTTGCCAAGATTTATCCTGGTAACTACACCAACGTTCTTCGTTACTGGCACGAAGAAAAAACCATGCAGTTCGAGAACGCCAACGGCGTTCAGACGAGCTACACCAACCAACCCGTTGGTGGCCCCGTGGGCGTGGTGTTCCGTCCCGGTTGGATTGCTCAGCAAGCCATCGGTTACGTTGACCTGAGCTATCAGGCACTTGGTACCAACAACCAGCTGGATTACTACACCCAGCCTTATGGTTCTGGTCAAAACGCTGCTAATCAGCCTTTCCTGAATGCCAGCGTAATCATCCCGTCTCCCGACTACCACAAGGATGTTCGGGCAGACATCACCAACGGTATCACTGCACCTTCTGGTGCCTTTGTGTACCGCACCTCGCTCCGTGTCGACGGTGGCGATGTGGTTAGCTCTGGTGTTGCAGGTGGTTCTGCTTCTCCTCAGCTGACTCTGATCCCTGCGGTTGGCCAAGGTCTCCGCAACAACACCACTGTGGTGTCGGGTCAGTTCGGTACCTCTATTACCGGTTCCAACAGCCGTATTGCCAACGGCAGCGTTGCTTCTACGAACATCATCAACAGCAGCAGCCTGTCTGCTCTGACTGCTGCTACTCAGTGGAGGCTCTTCACCACTACCAATCTTGGTGGCGTTGCTGCTTCTGGTCTGGCACAAGGTTCGGGTATCTATGATCCCCGCGCTGGTGCTGGCAAGCTGTCCGGCAAAGACAAGGCACTCGCTATTTGCGAAGTGTGCTGGATTGTTCCCGATGCTCCCCCGGAGCGTGCAGACCTGGCTCTGCAGCCCGGCGGCATTGTGGAATCCACCGCTTACACCTCGACTTCGCCTTCCTGATAGAATCAGGACGCGAGCAAAGGGACTTAACCCCTCCTTCGGGAGGGGTTTTTTATTGGTTTCCTGTTCTTAAGTAATTTTTTACAGTATTTAGTATTTTCCGCTGTCAGAGTTAATAGTGCGTACCATATTTATCCAGTTTTATGGACGATCGGGAGCTTTCAGACCTTAAATTAGAGCGCAAAGAGTGCTCTAGATGTGGCGCCACTTGGCTTAACGGCGTTCATCATTGGCGAACAGGATACAAAGGTAATGAGTTAGATCTTGCGGGCCTCGTTTGTAACCGAGTTAACGATCCGAGCTGCGTAAACCCTAAAAAAGGCTGCACTGGAGGGGATACTTGGGAGAAAAGAGCCGAGTTTTTAGGAAATTTTGAGCGTGAGCTGAAGCGCATGAGAGAAGATTGAGGTATTTTGGTCTAAACTTCTGTCCACATACTGACTTTTTCAGATGTCCGCCAAAGTCTATAAGCCCAGTGGGGTCAAAATCGACGTAATTTCTACTCACGACGATGGTGAGTACTTTATGGTTCGGTCTAGCACCACGGGTAAGGTGTTTTTTGCCCATAAAGATCAAGTAGACGAGTTTAAAGAGGATTTAGAGCCAAAAACCGCTTCAAACACGGTTCAGCTACGCCGTGGCCGTCGTTCTGTGAAAAAAGATGAGGTCGAAGTAACTGTTGTTAAGCCTTTACCTCCCACTGACAACCGGATTAATTTAAATAATCTGACTCCTGAAGGTTTGACTCAGTGTTTACCTGGCGTTGGCCTTAAAACTGCCAAAGAAATTGTTGAGCTACGGCAATCTCTGCCTGGTGAGCGTTTTACAAAGCTCGAACAGCTTGAAAGCATCAAGCGAGTCGAATGGAGCGAAGTTTTTGCTACTGGAGTTGTGTACGTAGAATAAAGAAAGATAAGAGTTTTAGACCGTGGCGCAGCTGAGTCAAAACGAGTTAGAGCAGATCCAAAGTTATCTTGCTCAGCAGGGTGTCACGTTTAATGCGACTAGCACAGACGCAACTAAGCGCGAAGTAATTTATGCTGCAGTTAATCAACTAACACGTAACCCTGCGCAAACGTTTGGTTACCGTGTTGATGACTTTAACTTTAGTCGTATTGCCTACCACTTAGGTTATAACATTGCTACGGTTCCTGCTGGTGACTATGCACGTCTCTTAGAGGCGTGCAATAGCATTCCCAGTGAGTTTTACTTTGACAAAATTGTTGCTCAAGTAGAACGCTGTGAAGAAGCAGAGCGTTTGACTGAATTAGCTGCTGGTCGGGCCACGAGTCGTCAAGAAACCATTCTTGGTGACGTGTCTCGTTCAATCTCAATTCAAGACAAACGCGAGACTGCCAGAATCTGGCGCGAAAACTATCTGTATGAGTGTGGCCGCTTAGCCGAAATGCTTTACGTTCCGAACTATAAAGACCCCGTGGCCTCTAGGTATCGATTCGAGCGGAGCGGCGGTGAATTTATTCAAGCCATACCTGGTCCGCCAGATGTTTCTCGTTCTGATCGCCTCTACTTTTATGCGAATTGGAGATAGACTGTCTCTATTGATCTCGCGTTAGTTACAGATGCAGTCGGGCATTCGCGGAGGATTCGGTGTCCTTAGGAATTTAATTCAGCGTGCTGGTGGAGCCAAGCAAGCTCGTCAGTTAATGGAAGCCGTTCGGCAGACGCTTCCTGCAGCGGAGATGACCGGCGTCCGTGGAATTAGTGAACCTGTACGGCGTGCAGCTGTACAAGCTGGTTTAGTAGACGAGCTTACTGCGTTTCCTTCTGCTGTTTCTCGTCAGGGAGGCAATGTCGGCCTGATGGGCACGCGGAATGTGCCGACTTCTCGTCAGCTTGGCCAGGCCCCTGTTCCTGAATTCGGTCCTGGCTCTCGTACTCCTCAGCCTCCCGCTGGATCCCGTCCCGTAAACACTCTTATTCCTCAATCTCCACAAGGGCCACGCCAGCGCGGAGGTGCCTTAGCTCAGACTGCTCAAGATAATATTCCTTCCCCTGCTGCGCGTACACAGTTTACGGAAGATTTAATCAGTCAGCCTGTCCCGATGGGTCCTGCTCGCGCCCCGATGCAGGGTCCTTCGATGACTGGAAATCCTGTTCAAGGTCAACTGGACCTGCGCTTCCCTGCGGGATCACGGTCGGTGGCTGAGTTCACGACCACCCGTGGCGCCATTCGTCCTGAAGGCACCAATATTGCAGGACAACCTTATCGCGGCGCTCCAGTTGCGAGTGAACGAAACCTCGAAACTATCCGCGCTTCTATGGCTCCTCGCGCCGCTGACGTTGCGGAAGAAATTGTTACCCGAGCTCCTCAGGGTCAACAGTCGCTTTTCATCGATAACGTTCCCGACATTTGGTCTGGCGGCTACCGTATTCGACCAGAACTGGCTCGTCAGCTTCCTCGCGAGGTACAAGAGCGCATCGGTACTGTGATGATGCGTGAAGCTGCTGATCTTGGTCCTGTTGCCCCACGTCCGGCTTTTGGTCCTGACGCCGGTCCCTCCCCGGTGGATCCCGCAGTAGCTGCCGCGTTTGCGCGTAATGCAGCAAGTGGTGCCGAACTCGTGGATCTAAGTGCTCTCATGAGTAACCCTGCTTTCCGTGCAGCCACTGGTTTAGCTGGGGTTGGTCTGTTTGGCGCTGGTGTTGCTGGGATGATGAGTGGCAATCGTACAGGTGAGACTACTGCAGGAGGTCCACCTAGCTTGCCTCTGACTCAGGCACCGACCGCTCCTATCTTTACTGAAGCGGACGGCAGTCCCTTGGGAGCCGTGGATCCCGCCGCTGTGCTGCCTCCGGCCCGAGGCAATATTGATCCTTCTGTTGCAGCGCCAACAGTAACCACAGGTAACTTGCAGCAAGCAAGTTCGATGCGCGAGCAGCTCGCTCAATCCGCCCCCGGAGCGGCTGCCGTACTCCGAGCTGTGGAACCGATGGGTCCCGAGAAATACCGCAGCATTGAAGAATATGCAGCTGCGCGGAAAGCTTATGCAGAAGCTAAGCCCGAGATCCAACAGCTAATGAAGTATATGGAAGGTCAAAGCCCTTCTATTGGAGGTGGCCTAGCTATGTGGGCTTCTTCCAATCCCGTTCTTGCCTATCGTTTCCAAGAACGTCAATTAGCCAACCCAGCTGCTAATCAACAAAGTGCAGAAGCAGTTACTACTACAACTGTGACCGCTCCCATCGGATCCGAGGTATCTGCCGCCGCTGTGGGTAACGCCGCTTCTGTCGCAGACGCTGCCTTGAACCCTTCGCAAGGTGCTTTCGATATGGTTGACGTTACGTCTCCACAAGTTCAACCTCACCTGCAACGAGTACAGGAGTTCATCCGGCAACAAGCGCCTCGTTCTGCAATGTACGCTGGCTATTGATAGTAAAATAGTTACACGACTTGAAGCACGCAGAGTAAGCGTATGAACAGCCCTTCTATGTCACCCAGGAGTTTCGCTTACTCTGGAGGGGAACGTGTTCCCTACATGTTCCCCCAGCAAGCTGAGACTGGCTTCTCTAGTCAGGGTATTACTCAGGATCCTCGCGAGGTTCCCTCCTACGGGGTGTCGATGGAGTCTGCTCCGCGAGGTTCTGGTGGTGGATTTCTTAAAGCTATTAACGATGTCGCTGGGATGTTGCTCCCTATCGTGGGAATAGCTCAAAGCTTTAAAGCCGGATACCAAGGTTTACCTCTCCCTGGTCGCAACCCTAACGATGCTCGAATGGGTGGAGATCGGTTTATTTTTCAGGTTTATCAAGATATGCTTGCTCGAAACGAACGAGAAGCTGAGCGAGCTCGCCAAGAACGTGAGGCTGCTAATCAACGAGATTTAGAGCGTCAGATTATTCTTGAAGGCGTTCGCTCGGATAAAATACCTTTTGAAGAAGCTCTTAAAGCTTTAAAGACCGGACAATTTGATTTCGGTGCTCCTGCTGCGCCTGAGCAGCTCCCATCTCAGGCTCCCGCCACGTCGGCACGTTAACCCACTCACTGAGCTCACAGAGCACATTATCTATGGCGAGCACCAGCACAAACAAACAACCGCTAATGGTGGATCGCCCCTTTTTTAGGGGCGCAAAGATTAATAGCGGGACAACCGTGATTGCCGATGCCAGTAATCCTGACTTTTCGGACTTAATCCAACTTGTCCGCGTAGGAGACATTCCTTCTGAGGACGGTGCCCTCGTAGAGGATATTTTTGTCGTATCTGCTGAGGGTTATCCAAATAGAGGTGGGGTACGTAGTGCCGCTTTCGGTGTTTATGTGTATGCACCGAACCAGGCTGCTCCCTCTACTTCTGTTCCCCTCTTAGTTGGCAAATTCGAAATCGGCCTTTCGGGAGACACTGAAGGGGTAATTCAGCGAGTTGAGCTGCCTGCCACGGTGGCCCCCACCCCACAAACAGGCGACACCAGTCTGGTCTATCCGATCGAACGTGGCAAATCCGAAGCCATGTACCTTGAAAAAGGTTACATTTTGTGTATCGGGTATTTAGGTAGAGGCCCCGCCGCAGTTTCTGGTGGGTTAAGTACTTCCGGTGTTTACGTAATGGCGCAGGGCGGGTTCTACTGATCCGTGGCACGCCGAAAAGGCTCAGATGACTTTGGCTGGGGGTCACACCAGCCTAAAAAGTCTAAGTTCGGCTTCTCTTCATTTGAAGGTGCGAGTACTGGGCATCAGCTGTCTACGCCGATGCCTTTCAAGCGAAAATTTAGACCTGACTTTAACTTAAAAGATTTCAGTATTCTGTATGACTATAACTACGCTTCCATGTGGACTAGGTGGCGTAGGGGGTATGAATTGTATATGTACGCTAATCAAGCGTACGTTGGTTTAAATTATTCGTTCAGGTACTGGACTACAGGCACCGTGGGCGTTGGTGCTGCGCTGCCCGGCGTTTGTTACATGTACCCCTCAATGAGCCAAGACATGGCTATGAGGATGGTTGCGATACGCCCAAGAGATTCTTTTAACTTTCTCGACTTTGGTTACTCGATTAAATCTGTAACAAAAACAAGTGGCACAACTTACGCTGTTGAACTTTCAAGTAACTTTGGGCCACCTATTTCATTCTTTACAGGCGAGATTCTGTCGGATCGTTTTGCGGCAAACGGTACAGAAAAGACGACTTATAACAATTACGTAGTTATCGGTGTAGGTAACGGTACAACTCCAATTACTCCAGGATTCGCTCCAATATTTAACAGTATCTTTATTTCACTGGATACGAACAACAGCTGGTCTGTTATCGATAACGAGACATTAGCAGCACCTGCCGGGCTCCCCACCGTTGGTGACTATTTCACTACGGAAATGCGATTTGGGTGCAATTGCCCGGATTACCTAGCGCGTGAAGATTTTAATCTTTATGAATACAGTCTGAAACGAAAGTATCCTTATACGCTTCCTCAAGACTTAAAGCCAGGTCTATACGATGCGGGTAAAGATTTCTTAGCTTCTCGAACGGAAAACAGCCGAGATCTGCCTGGCTTCACTCGTGATTTTGGTTTTTTGTATGTTAAAAGACTTTTAAACTTACCTAGTTATACAGACGGCAGCAAAGTTTATTCAGACCCTAACCTTATATATTTTGCACCGAGATGGTGCAAGCATATTTACGCGTCGTTCTGGGATATGCAGAACAGATTTGGGACGGACATGTTCCCACCAGCGTGGTTGGCTCAACCTACTGATGAGCCTATGGACGATAAGTACAGAGAATTTTTTGATTTGAACTTAGCTAAACAAACGACATTTGAGAAAAGACAACAACATCTTCGCTGGTGGGAGAAGTATTCTCCTTCCAAAAATACGGTGCCGGTACACATGATGTATCCTGATATGCACCCTACTATGGTAAAAACTCTTAACTTTGACACATTAGCTTCAGGCACTAGCACAGCTATGACTGCTAGTGGTTTTGAGATGTTTACGATTGATCAGTATGATCCGTTTGCTCCTCCCGACCCAGATGTAACTCCTAAGTTAGATGGCGGTACATACAGTAACGGTGTTCTTGTCAGTGGAGCCTCTTTAATTTATGACGGAGGTAGCTACGCAAACGGTAACTTAATACCGTATCCTTCTCTTCCTTCTTTGATAAACGGAGGCGTTTACTGATGGCTTCAACACCTGTAATTCTTCTTTCTAAGCGCAGCGGTAACTCATCAGATCGACCTAACGCCGCCACGGTTCAGGCCGGTGAACTCGCTATGTCCTTTGGGGCGGCGGATCCAGGTCTGTACTTCAAAGATTCTGCCGGATCGATTAGAAAGTTTGGATCAAATCACTACGGAACTACCTCTCCCAACTCCAGTCCACTCGGTTCGCCAGGTAACTCAGTAGGAGAGTTGTGGGCGGATTCTTCAACTAGTAATTACTATCTCCGTGTTTGGACTGGCGCTGCTTGGCAGAAGGTCGGTGCCGGTTTTGCTGACACTGCTAACTCAGCCAATACCGCAGTTACGGCCAATAGTGCAGCAACAGCAACTGTGGCTAATTCAACCATCGTCGCAAGTGGAGCTTTGTCAGCTGTAGTTGCCAGCGGCTCCTTGTCAGCTGTTATCGCTAGTGGCGCATTATCCGCTGTAGTCGCTAGTGGTTCGATCTCTGCTGTTATCTCTAGTGGCGCATTATCCGCTGTAGTCGCTAGTGGTTCGATCTCTGCTGTTATCTCTAGTGGTTCACTTTCAGCAGTAGTTGCTAGCGGCATCGCCGTTGTTACGGCATTGCCTGCCGCATCCACCGGCTCCCTTGTTTATTTGAATGCCGGCACTAGCGGTCTGTATGTTTCAGCTAACGGCGGCTGGATTCTCACATAGAGCCACGCAGCGTGGCCTTCATCATCCAAGCTCCCTTGAATAAGTTGCCGCAGATCTCAGCTGCATAATTTTCGACATCCGGTGCACCTGTCTGGCGTGCAGCTTCAGTGAGATCTTTTGCCATCATGGCGCCTGCCTCTAGATTTTTAGTGTAGAGAGTAAGACCCTCGCGAGCGTCGTATGTTTTAACGGCAGGAAACTTTTTAAAGGCGTCGAATAGACCACATTGACACATAGGCATAAGATAGTCCATGCTGCGCACCAGCTCAGCCACAGTGTCAAAGTCAGAAGTATGTTGCTGATACTGTTCTTTTAAGAATTCGTGAATCGCCAAGAAGTTAGAGCACTCGACGTTTAGATGCAAAAGGTGAGCTTGTATGTTTAATTGATATAAATAAGAGGCAAAGGAGACCATCTGATAAACGAGGTTATCAGGCGTGGCCTCCTTTGTGATAACGACCTCCTCCTTAATAACTTCTTGCTTAGGCGCCTCAGAGGCGTTTTGAAAGATGTCAGCTAAAGAGGAGGTGTTCATTGTCGGCTATCAGACAGCACAAGCAGCGCTTTCTTCTACTTTAGCCTCTTCCTCCGCAGAGTTCAGATAAGCCTCCAGAGCATCTTTGTTGATGCGGTACAGGGACTTTGCACCATTTGGTTGCAGATTGACGAAGATGCCTTTGGGCCAGCCACCGGGTTGGTTGGACTCAGTGAGAGAAATACGCTTACGTACAAAGCCTGCAGAGCAGTTCAGCAGCTCAGCGGTCTGGGCGATGGTCAAGAGCCTTGCGGATTCCATTTAATTTGGCGTTGTGAATGAAGACAACGCGAAAAGGTTAGCAGGAATCTTCATGAAGGGAATCTGTGAATGCTGTCTTAAGGTTAATTTTAGGTTTCGACCCAGTAGACTGAGTAGACGCACTGGACAAGCCTCGTGACCATACGGATTGCTGGAGAGGTTTTTAAAGGCTACAACCAGCCTCGTCGCGACTCGGATGGAGGCAAGAAGTTTGCCGTGGCCGCGAAAGAAGGCGACCAAGTTCGTCTTGTTCGTTTTGGGGACCCGAATATGACTATCAAGAAACATATACCAGAACGTCGTGAAAACTTTAGAGCACGTCACAACTGTGACAACCCTGGGAGCAAGTTAAAAGCACGTTACTGGAGTTGTCGAGCTTGGTAAGTTTGAGCGAATATTATAATTTGTCTTAGACTTTTTGTAGACGCAAATCCAGCGGTGAAAGAGGAGCATGGCCAGCTGCGGGTCGGCTTGACACTTGAAGACGACTTCACTCTTACGCGCCTTAAGAACGCTGCGCAACAACTGAAGGGTGAAGCACGCGATCAGTACCTCTGGAAAACTATTTTTAAATTTGTGTGTCGTGAGCGAGCGTTTAAGTCGGTCATGGAAGAGATAGGCGTTGTGATTGACACTAATGTCGATATTTTTGAAGATTTAACAGAGGAGAAGGATTAAATTAGTTAGTACTGGAGGTCTTACAAATACAATGTCTCAGACAAGAGCTCTGCTGGAATCCTGGCAACAGCAAAACCCAGGATTATTCAGGGGTCTTCAGCAGGCTCTAAGTCGGGCGGAAGGTACTTGGCGAGGTAACGCACCTGGTTACAACGTCCTCTTTGGCGGAGGACAGTTCAACGATTATTCAAGACACCCGGACAAAGTAATCAAGTCTCCGGGAGGTTACGCCAGCGCGGCTGCAGGCGCCTACCAGTTCATGCCGGGCACGTATCAAGAAGTTGCTAGGCAGTTGGGGTTGAAAGATTTCAGTCCTGAAAGCCAGGACTTAGCCATGCTGTACAAGGTCCGACAGCGGCTGATGCCGGTGGGAGGCTTAGCAGCGCTCACCAAGGAAGGCACACTTAGTCCAGCGCTGCAGGATTATTTGGCGCCCGAGTGGGCGTCGATCCCCACGGCGGAGGGAGGGAGTTTTTACGGCCAGCCGGTCAAACGCTCGTCACAGGTCTCCGCGTGGTTTGACGAAGGAGCTCGAAACGCGTCTAAAGGTCCTGCGCCTACTGCTGCTAAACCTTCTACAGCGCAGGATAAGGCTACGGGTTTATTGAATAAATTTATAAACCTATTAGGTATAACTGGAGCTTTGCAACAGCTTGGTCCACAGTCCTCGACACAGCGTCCTGAGTTTATTGATTACTCCGAAAAAAGCACGGCTCCTGACCCTGGTGCGGAGCTTCTGCTTGACCTTTATAAGACTCAACGCCGCGATGAGAATATCCAGCAATTGGCTGAAGAAGAAGCTGCTGTTCAATTAAGAAGAAATCAAACGGCTATTCAACAAGCGCAAGCTCAATTGCTTGCTCAGGCTTTGAGTTCTTTTGGAGCTCCTAAGTCAGTTATTTAAACGTATAATCGATATAAGAAGCTAAAAGTTAGTGAACTCCTTTTTAGGTGGCGCTGTTGGGTTTGGCTCTGACGTTCCCGATTATGGTTCCATCGGACCTGGGTATACAGGAGACTACTTCGGGTCTTCGCCTACTGGGGGAACCTCTGGCGGATCTTTCCTGCAAGATTTAGGCCGTGGGATTTTAGGCGGTCTTAGCAGCCTAGGTTCAAGCCCGGCTGGATATGGCGCAGCACCAACTAGCGCAGGTGGCGGGTACACCGATCAGACAAAACAAAATATGCGAGATCTTTTAGCTATGGCGCTTCGCTCCTTTCCCACTCCCAGATCTGTGATCTGAGTATTTTCCAAAACTTCGAGTTAAGACCGATGCCTGTTTCTCTTCCCGCATACTACGACTGGTCCTCAACTAACGCTCCGAGTGGCCCTTTTGGCGTAGAGCCTATCTCGGGCTCTGAGACTGTCTTCAATAATCTCAGTGGACAAGGCGCTTTTGGTGAAGGTGGGGCTGTAGATCCGTTCAGTGCTTTTAACAAAAATACATCGGATCTTTCGAATGTTAACAGGCTGGCAGGAGATCTCGGCAGACTTTTCAGCTCCCCTTTTGACCCAAAACAAAATTTAAAAGATTTAAGAGCAATAGAAAAACAAAATATTAAAAGAACAAGGAAAACAATTTCTAATGTCTATCCAGAGCTGACTGGGTTAACAGGTGAGAAATCTCGAGTTGAAGCCTACGAACAATTTGCGGACACAGTAGCTAAGTTAGGTGAGCTAGCAAGATATGATTTAGGGGTAGATCCTGATCTTTCTAAGCAATACAATCAATTTAGTACACGCGTACAAGATATACAAAATCAATATTCATTGTCTGGCCGTTTAGGTGGATATGATCAATTAGCGCTGAACCCACCCGTGGTGACTATGGATGTCGGTTCACTACGTGGAAGCACTCAATGGGGGTCGCCTGAAATTGCGGCTCAATACAATTCACTTATCGACTACAGCGGTCCACAGACGTCTAGCTTTATCTACGGCTCGAATAGGCCCAGGGAGACTTATAAAATCCCTGATCGCTATGCTGCTCTTGAAGATCCTCGGATGGCTGCCTTAGTTTATGGTGGGGATAAAACAGCTGATGCCATTGGGCGGTACTACAACACCAGTGGCGATGTAGCAGGCTTAATGAACTACGGAAGCGTGTCCTGATGAGCGATTTCCGGCGTTCACAATCTGAGAGACGTGCGGAATCTTTCGGTCAAAGGAGATTACATCACGTCGATCGAGAGCCAAAGTTTCATCGATTGGCTGGAGAAATTTTTGGGGTTGAGTCTCGGGAAAGGGCTCGTCAACAGAACAGAGAAGTTCGCTCACGTTTGCAAGCTTCACGCCCCGTGGGCGTAGGCTTTGGTGAAAAAGATAGTTATGGACCAGATGATTCTTGGGACACGAAAGACCCCATTAAACATACACCCTCCCCAAATTACTATAATGTTCGATAAATTGTTTAACACTTACCTCGTAATTTAGTTGCGGCGGTAAGTAATATAAGAATCCAAACACTTTAGATTTAACAGCACTTAAATCCTGTTCTCTGATTAGTGTTGGTTTTTCTGCTAACACACACAGCGGAAAGTCGAATCCAATCTTTTGAGTGACTAGCAACGCGACTTCAGTGGAAGTTAAAAATATTATTGCTTGTCCAAGTTCGTTACGTAACCACTTCTGATAACACAGTTCTAACCAAACACGCTGCGCTGACTTTTTGAACCTTAATGATTTTTCGAACAGCTTTATATTTTTTGGTTGCTCGTCTCCTGATAAAACACTTCTAGGAGGATATAGATAAACTTTATCTGCTTTCCACGGCTGGATTAATCCGTTTTCACGCCAAGTGAAGAAACGATCAGCTTGGACTATCGAGTTGGCGGATTGACTAGACGCAGGATCTAAATCTATCGAACCTCCAAAGAAAGCCGCTGTGGTAGCAACTACTTCTGGCGGAGATATAAAGTCAGCATCAGTAAATGAGACCGTTTGAATATTCATCAATTTTTTTATTGGCTTCTTTTGGGTCTACAAGATGAACACAGATTTCACTTGACTGAACCATAGCAATAAGAGCAAGATCTGATTCTGACTCTTTTTCGATAACGCGAATGATCTTGCTAAACAGAGCTTCAGCCTTCTCGTCCATACCTTCTTGAGCGACTGCTAAGTCATTCTCAAGATCTGACTTCGTTAAATACTTTGAGGTCTCCGGGTTTTCTGGATTAAATACAAGGATTCCTTCACCGAGAGCCGCTCGGTTCTCAAAATAGAGCCGAGTCATATCTGATAAGATGGTACGAACGACACCAGCGCTAATCATGCGCTCTGTTTCGTTGCCACTGAACAGATTCTTAATAAGCGCTGCGGCGCCTCGTGACAAATCAGACATAGGTAAAATTGCTCCAGGCTGCCTGCGTGATCGCGTGGATATCGTATAAGAACTTAGACGAATTCCGTTCGGTTGGGTCTGTCTTGCAGAAGTGACGACCTTCCACGAGTCCTGACTCACCTTTGGATGCAATCCCTTGATGGATAAGTTTGTCGATCGTTACAGCTGGGACATTAAGTCTTTGGCTAACGATCTTCTTTGAGACGAAAGCGTTAGTGATCTTGCCTCCCTTTTGAGCGACAAGAAGTTGAAGTGAAGCCTCGATGCTGTTGAGGGCATCGCGGATGTCTTTAATTTCGCGTGTGATGTCCATGGAATAAAGGAGGGGCTCCCCTTAACCACCTGGCGCCAGGCAATCAGGGCGAATTACTGCTGGTCCGAAAAGGCTAAAAGGATTACAGCACCCCTCATGTCAGCACGGCCTTTGTTACGTGTTGACTTGTTTAGTTTAGGAGTGCTTTTGCTTTTGTCTCGAAGTCGGAAGGGTCCTCAATCAGCAGCTCGATCAGCTTATCAAGTTTTCCAGGGCTGTCAAGCTCACGACGTTCGTTCTTAATCAACCAATATGTATATGCGTTTAATAGGTAATAATGTGTTTGTTTTGCTTTAAGCGCACCAACTTTCCACTTTTCGTAGTCAAAAGCGCTGCTGTGTCGTGAATTACCAGTTTTTAGTTCGAGTTCACGAATTTCAATCTGAAGCTCAATGTCTCGAATGGTGTATTCAAGTGAGCTAATTTTGGCCTCGCAGTCACGAGTGTCTTTAGGAGGTTGATTGTCCGTGTAGATCCAGGTCGGAAGGTTGTCGATCTTAAATTCGTCCTCCCAAAGACAAGGGCGGCGTAGCTCAGCCGTAGAGTTCGCCGAGTATGCGGTCGATGTGTACGTTGTAATCACCGTTTAAACAGTAGAGAGTGTGGTGTTCAAATGCGACCCTGACTACAAGATCGAGTTGAGTGAGCCGTTTTAAATGATTTCTAACCGAGCTCGTTGACTGACCGACTTCCTCGGCAATCTCAGAAAGACTAGCAGGTTGGATAGCTTTTAAGTCAAGGATTAAGCCACTGTGGTGAGTAATCGCTTGGATTCGGCCCTGATGCCTTGGATTGTGGAAAGAGATAACTTGATTTCGAATTTCTGAAGGATAACTCGCTGAGTGATTTTGGCAGATATACCAAGCTCCTGCAGGTGCAAGATCACTTTTTCGATTTGGGGAGAAGCCTTCTGGTTGGGTGTTGGTGTTATGCACAAGTGGTATGGGTTTATACAGAATGGATTAGAGCACCTGGAGCGCACGAAGTCACTTGATCTTAGTTTTGTCTTAAAGAACGCCTCGTAAACGAAGCGGCGAGTACGGGTCGACTGGCCGTCATCCTCGCTGTACGTGAAGCCTCGGTCCTCCGGGTACTCCAAGTGAGCTTCACGATCAATCAGGGGGCGGTTGCGCTCCAGCCATGCGTGAAATCGTGCGGCACGACTGGAGCAAGCGGACAGCTCGCTTCGGCAGACCTCGCAGGCTTGCACCAGATCATGCGGTAACCGGACGCGTTTGCGGAACTCAGCAGGCACCAGGAGCGGTTCTGAGCGCCCGCAGAGGCAGCGCCAAACAGACAGGTCTTGGTGGTGCTCGATTCGCCAGTGACCCTGATGCTCGACCGTCTCAGGAGCCCCCGTGGGAGCCTTGAGCCCGCCGTCGTCAAGGTCAAGCAGTCCCAGAAGCGCTACTGCTCTTAGGTTCATGCCCATGACAAGAGTCGCATGTTAGGCGCAGCATAGCACCGTAGGTGTCCCAAAGTACATTAAAGGATTATGGAGCTCACAGAGTGCAGGGAGCGCATGGAGGCGTAGTAGGTGCAGCTCGCTTTTATTTTCTTTCTTTTTTTAATAGTCCAGTCTCCAACAAGACTAGTTTGAGACAAGCGCTTTTATCTTTTTAGAGACGTCTCTTTAATGTTCACCTAATAGTTTTCTAAGACTCTAACTTAATACGTTTATCTAGATACGACTCTAGTAACTTATCTTTTGTTAACTGTGCCCAATTTGGTTGTAGAGCGGGAGTTTTACAAAAAGTCTTTGATGGAATTTTTTTTGGTAGCGGTTTGGGAAAATACGGCCAGCCCGTGGTTTACATATATTCTTACGAGTGTTTATACTTTGTAAAACCTGGAGGTGTACTGTGACTAAAACTACAGTCCGGCCTGTAGAAGAGCTTTCTTGGAAAGACTTACGGCAGAGGGCTACAGTGCTTGGTGTGCCAGCCTGGCAACTTGCCGAACAGTTGGTGTCTCACGAGAAAGACGGCCAGCTCGTATTTCGGATCTCTCTAGATAGCACAAAGGCGTAGAATTTAGACTCCCTCGGTTAAACTGGAGAATACGGGAGGGACTACGTTTGTAAATGACTGAGATCAACGTACCCGCCTGTCCCACTCATGGCGTATTACCTCGGGCGCTCCATAGTGAGTCTTTCCAAGGCATCGTCGAAGTCATTGAAGAACTCATCGGAACGGTAAGCGGCGTGGGCACTACCAGTTATTCTCGCTGTCCTTACGGGTATCCCTGGAATTTTGAAGGGGTTGTACGCGCCCTAGAAGATTTAAACACCAGCATTAGCGGAATCTCCGGGGGCGGAGGCGGCGGCACTGCTAGTGGAATCGTTGCTGGCTCAGGTATTTATATAACGCAAAGCGGTTCGTTTGAGGTTATTAACGCCACTATTACGTCTGCTTCTGGTCTGACTATATCAGCCGGTTCAGGTATCTATTTATCTGATGCAGGCACCAAAATCAACCTTGCTGCGCTTGGAACAGGCAGCGTCACAGTTCTTTACAGCGGAACTACTGCCCTTATTAGCGGTACCGACACTCAAGGTGGAGGCGGAGGAGGCAGCGCTAGCGGTACTGCCGTCATTGTCTCTGGCGATCCTGGTACTGGTTATACCGCAGGTAGCTTGTGGTTTGACACAAACGAGGGGCGCCTCTTTGTTTACGCGTCAGGTAACGGCGTGTCCGATCCAGCGTGGTATCAGACCAACGCCGAGGCTATTGCGTCCAAAGGCGAGGCGCCTCCCTCCGGCACTGGTCTGAACGCACCCCCGCGTGACGGCTCAATTTGGTTTAACAGCCTTATGGGCTCACTGTTTGTTTATGACGCAGTGACAAGCGGTTGGTACGAAACCGGACCTTCTAGAAGTTTTGCTTATGGACCTGCCGCACCGCCACCTAGCACACAGGGTGCTGGCTGGTATGACAGCGCTAATAGTCATCTTCGTGTGTGGGATGGCAGCAGCTGGATTCAGGTCTAATATCTAGCGGTTACTGCTTAGGCACATGGCCAAGCCCAAGAACACTCAACAGATCGAACCCAAGCCAAAGACCACTTCGATTGGGCATAGCGTTCTTTCGCGTCCCCGCCGACGCGGCAAGAAACGTTATCGCGGCCAAGGTAAGGGCTAAACTTATACATAGATAGTGGGCTGCGATGGCTATTGCGAGTTTTAAAGCTGGTGAGACCATTGCAGCCGGTGATGCTGTTTATGTCGACCCCTCAGACGGCTTAATTTTTAAAGCGAGTGCTTTAAACGCAACGCAAGCCAGCGTGGTTGGCGTCGCTATTGATAGCGGCTCTGTTGGAACTTTAATCAGAGTTAACGCAGATGGTATATATCCAGGATTAAGCGGGCTCAGTCCTGGGGAGTATCAGTATCTGTCTGTTACGACTTCTGGCGCTCTGGTTGACTATGCAACTTGGTCTGCTGAGTTAGCTACTGTTAGTGTTAACGCGTATGTGACGAATATAGGTCGGGCGACGAGCGCTACTCAGCTAGCTGTTGAGATCGATCCACCAACTTTCGTCGTCAACCCAACGTCAGTTCTCATGCTTGAGTCCAGCCCAGGTATAACGATTGATGCTATCCTGTTAGAGGATGGATCAACTATTGATCTAGAAACCGCTTCTGTGTAATCGCAATGGCAAGTCAGAAGATATCCCAACTGACAGCGATTACAACAGTCGCTAGCGGTGATTATTTTCCTATTGTACGCGCATCAGATGTAACTAACCGACGTGTTGAGGTTGGTGTACTAGATGCTCGCTATACTTTGGCGGCAAGCGGCGTAGCCGCTCAGAGCACGGCTAATACTGCACTTTCTTCCGGTATTGCTGCTCAGAGCACGGCTAATACTGCACTTTCTTCCGGTATTGCTGCTCAGAGCACGGCTAATACTGCACTTTCTTCCGGTATTGCTGCTCAGAGCACGGCTAA
>Ga0315907_10002426_pt1 | contig 23470 bp, 21 predicted proteins | sample LakEriMetagenome_3_FD_203525 | JGI IMG/M metagenome (GOLD analysis project Ga0315907, IMG submission 203525) | Freshwater fungal communities from buoy surface, Lake Erie, Ohio, United States - Buoy 12 MA123 | ecosystem: Environmental > Aquatic > Freshwater > Lake > Lake biofilm | place: USA...
TTCCTAGCCGAGGCGATAGTTCACTCCTTCCTTTGAATCGGAAATTATTAGAAATAATTCTACTGAGCAAATCTAAGAGCCGAGGCGGATCGAAGGGCCGCTAAACAATTGAATAGATTTAGTACATTATCAACCTTTTCTGTCTTTCAGTTGTTCTATGTGCAAACCACCCCTATGAAACGTATCTTTACTTGGCTCACTGTTGGAGTATTCCTGTTGATTGGGCTTAATTCATTTTACATGTCACGAATAGAAAAACCCGCATACACTGTAGAACGTGTGCTAGAAAATAAAGTAGAAATCAGGGCCTATTCGGCCATGGTTGTAGCCAAAACATCATTGGAGGGAGCATCCTTTGATCAATATGGATCGCAAGGATTTCGAAGCATTGCTTCATACATTTTTGGCAATAATCAAAACAAGCAGAAAATCGCGATGACCTCTCCAGTAATCATGGAGCAAGGATCCGAGGCGAGCATGTATTTTGTCATGCCTAAACAATATTCAAAGGACGAATTACCAAACCCGAACTCTGCGAACGTGAACATTACAGAGGTTGGCGCAAAGCGTTTGGCTGTGATTCGCTTTGGCGGTTGGGCAAACGATAAACGCATCGAAAAGCATCAACTTAAATTGAAACAAATCTTGGATGAAGCCAAGATATCTTATAAAGAACCTTTCCTTTTCATGGCCTACAATGCGCCGTGGGATATCATCGCCAGACGCAACGAAGTGGCTGTGGAGTTGTAATTAAATAGTTGCTGATTTAATCACTGGGTGCCCTTCGACAAGCTAAGGGACCCCCAGTATTATTCTGAACCGGTCCCTGAGCCTGTCGAAGGGCCGGTCATAATCATTCCCTCACCGGCAAGCGATAATATTGTCCGTTCAAGCAGATGAAGGCAAATGACGTTTGAAGTGAAAATCTTATAGCGTCCTTCGTTGCATTTTGTAGTGTTAGCTCAAGTGCTTTTCCTGAATAATCAAAGGCTTTGATGTCGCTAAGGTTTAAATTATTGCCTTCAATGACCCATTGATGTTCATCAAGTGCTTTGATTGAAATGTGTGATTCAAGGGCTAGAATTCCATTTGATCCGACCGTTATTTGTATTGAATCAATGGCCTGACCGCATGGTCCAATGCCTGTGCATGTTACCCAATAGGTCCCATTTGCAAAGGTATGTGCTGCTTGTTCGCCTGTTCCAATTTGATTGTCTCCGAAATCCCATGTGATTTGATTACAATGACTGCAGTTCGCTTCAAAAAGATAGCTACCTGGAATACCACCCGCTTGTGCGCTAATCGCTACCTGAGTTAAAGAATCCGGATGCGTTAACATCCACGTATCGATACTATCCAGTACCACTAAGTTTGCAGCATCCACTAAGTGTTGAGCTGTTACCGCATCCAGCCCTGCCGTATAGGCTAAATTTGGTGTAATTGCTTTGTGGAATATGGAAACATAAAAAACTGAGGCTGCTAAATACGTACCCGCCACGGATGGGTGCGAGCCATCGCCAACGTACAGTTGAATGCTGGGTTGTGTATCTCGAATATAACGCCATGCCACTCCCACAGGACTCACCGAAGCCGTACTCGAATCGGCAATTCGAAGGTAAGCATCGCGCAAGCGCGCGTTCATTTTATGAAAGGTATTGATGCTATCCCATTGGGGATCACCAACTTCTCTTCCCCAAGTCATGAAGTAATTAACCTGTGCACAAGAATGATTTGCATATACTGAATCCGCTAATTGCATTGCAAAAGGAAGGGACTGGGTATTCACTTGCTGGAAAGGGAATGAAGGCTCTTGACTTTGTCCTTGAATCACCACATAATCCCATGCTTGCGCATTGATTTTTTGATAGGTAATCGGATCTTGGGCTTGCATTTGAAACGTGAATCCACCGTTGGTTTTTGAATCTACATTCACTTGATCACCCATCGCTGCTGCAAGTTGAACGAGCGTGCCGGGCAGATCATTGGCATAGGTATAGCTGTTTCCGATAAACAAAACATTTAACTGCTGTTGAGCGAATCCAAACGATGTAATGAAGAGGATGAGTATTAATAATGGCTTTTGCATATGCTATTTTTTTCTTCCGTAAATTTACAACATGAATCCTTTTGTTTACATCCGATTCTTAGTTTTAACAAGCGTGCTGTTCGCATTGAATTCGTATGTGGCTCAATTTCAATTCAATTACAACGATTCAATTTCCGTAATTAAATTAGGGAATACCCTCAAGTTTCCATGGGCAGGAGGAATAAATTATGCGCAATTTTCAGAACTGGATTATGATTACGACGGGGACATGGATTTGATTTTATTAGATCGAAGTAACGACCAAATTCGAGTGTTTGAACACCGGGTTCAAGGAGCTTCACATTCCTATAAATTCAATCCCTATGGCGATGCCTTGTTTCCATCGGATGTACGCTATCGGATGTTTCTGGCCGACTATAACTTGGATGGGAAAAATGATTTGTTTACCTATGGAATCGGTGGCGTAAAAGTTTATCGCAACGCTGGCAACAGTGGAGTAGGGCTGCAATGGGTCCTTGAAAAGAACTTGCTCTATTCAGATTATAACGGCATGTTTATGGGACTCTATGTGAGTTCTGCCGATATTCCTGCCATAGTGGATGTGGATGGAGATTCAGATTTAGATATATTAACCTTTTCTATTGCTGGGGATCATGTGGAGTATCATAAGAACATGTCTAAAGAACTCTATGGTCATTGCGACAGCTTGATTTATGTCCTTAAAAATAAATGCTGGGGAGGGTTCAGAGAAGAAGTTACTTCGAATGCAATTACCTTGTTCGATTCCGGAAGTTTATGCACCACAGGAAATGTGCCCAATCCGCAATTACCGGTAATTACAAAACCTGAAGTAGACGAAAAAGCACATGCTGGCTCTACCTTACTGGCCCTTGATTTTGATAACAGTGGCGTGCTTGATTTATTGATTGGGGATGTTGCCTATGGAAATTTGAATAAGTTGATTAATGGCGGAACAAATCCGAATACCAATTCGCAGATGGTCACAGTCGACCCAAATTTCCCTTCAAACTCAGTATCCTTAGACCTTCAGTTGTTTCCTGGTGCTTTTTATTTGGACGTGGATTTTGATGGAAAGAAGGACTTGCTTTGCAGTCCGAATGCTAAAGGCACGTCGGAGAATGAACAGAGTGTATGGAAATACAAAAATCAAGGGTCACTTAACGTACCCAATTTTATTTATGAAACTGATGCCTTCCTGCAACGCGATATGATTGAACACGGCATTGGATCCGTTCCTGTGTTTGCTGATGTCACCAATGATGGCTTGCCTGATTTGTTCGTGGCTAATTATTTTGCATACAAACAAACGCTTTTAACCGAATCTCGAATCGCCTATTATAAAAATACGGGGACCTTAGCGAATCCGGTATTTACCTTTGTAGACAATGATTTTTTGAATTTAAGTCAAGCGAACCTTGGGTTTCGAATCATGCCTGCCTTCGGAGATTTAACGGGGGATGGGAGGCCAGAATTAATTTTGGGACTTGAGGATGGATCATTACGATATTATCCGAATCAAAGTACAGGTGCTTCCCCAGTTTTTGGTGCGGCCCAAACCCAATTCCAAGGGATTGATGTTGGACAGTTTGCTGCGCCACAATTATTTGATTTGAATAAAGATAACGTGTTGGATTTGATCATTGGTGAAAAAACAGGAACGCTTCAATATTTTCAAAATACTGGAACTGTAGCGCTCCCATCCTATACCTTAGTCGATGCAACACTTGGGGGTATTGACATCGTTACAAGCACTCCGGATGGGTTTCCGCAACCCCATTTTTTCCGCTGGCAAGATACCACCTATGCCATGGTCGGTGCCTATGACGGAAAAATCCGGTTTTATGACAGCATTGATAATCACCTAAGCGATACCTTTAACCTTCGTGCCTTTCCTTTTCTTGGAATGGAACTCGGTTCATTTTCCGCAGTTGCAGTGGATGATGTCGATCACGATGGTCGTTTAGATCTCTATGTTGGACAAGATTTGGGCGGGATATTTCGATTAGAGCATGAACTTGGAAGTAATTTAAGTCAAACCGAATTAGTTGACCCTACCATTACCTTGTACCCTAATCCTACTCGCAATTACATCACCGTTAAATCATCGGTGAATTTGGGTAGAATTACCATGCTTGACCTTTCAGGAAAGTGCATACTCGATTATACCTGTGATTCTATGGACTGTACCTTTCCTTTAACGGATGTTAAACAGGGGGTTTACCTCATATATCATGCGGGAAAACCGATTGGAAGAGTTGTGAAACTTTAATTGAATTTACGAGACGCTAGGCCCTTATTTTACCGAAATTCGATACATTTCATTTCCGTTCAAGGTGCCTACTAATTCATCGCCTATAGCAATCGGACCAACACCTGCTGGAGTTCCGGTAAAGATTAAATCTCCTGTTTTTAGCGTGATAAATTTTGAGATATACGCGATGATTTGGTCGATGTTAAATAACATCATCGTTGGATTCCCATGCTGTTTGAGTACGCCATTTTGATGAAATTCAAAGGAAAGGGAATCAAATTCCTTCGGTGTAATTGGAAGCCATTGAGATGAAACCACTGCGCTTTGATCAAAGGCTTTCGCGAGTTCCCATGGAAGTCCCTTGGCTTTGCATTCAGCTTGAAGGTCGCGGGCTGTAAAATCAATTCCAAGTCCAACACTGCTGTAATATTTATGCGCAAAAGCCGGATCGATGTGTTTGCCTACCCGGTCGATTTTCACCACCAATTCGCATTCATAATGGATTTCATTGGTGAATCCAGGAAAATAAAAGACATTGTCTTTTAAGAGTGCGGTGTCAGGTTTCATGAAAAATACGGGGGCACTAGGAAGTTCCGCTTTCATCTCTGCCGCGTGATCCGCATAGTTTCGTCCAATACAAATGATTTTCATTTTTTATTGAATTTCGATGATAATTGGTTGAGTTTATCTTGAAAACCAGCTTCTTTATTCGATTCTTTCAGTGCTTTTAGGCGACTCACCTCCGCGCGCAAGCAATCCTTGGTTTGGAACGGGAAATCAGCATCTAACATCCAACCGTAATACCCGGGTTCTATTTTCATGACCGCTTCAACTGTTTTCCCTTTGTGCTTACCAAAGTTGTACATGATTTCACCTGCTTGATTCTTGGCCAACCTTCCGGCAAAATCTACAGCCCCCAATGGACTGTTACTTGAAAATGAGGCAAGGGCGGGGATTTCAGGTGAAAGCTGCTCATAACGGGATAGTTGTGCAAGAAAAACATCCAGGGTGACTTCCGTATCATATAATGCATCGTGCGCGTTTTCCATGGATTTACCGCAATAAAACTGGTAGGCTGCAGCCAAGGTTCGTTGTTCCATTTTATGGAAGATGTTCTGAACATCTACAAAATTTCTACCTTCCATGGGAAAGGGTTGTCCAACCCGATAGAATTCTTCCACCATGAAGGGAATGTCGAATTTATTAGAATTGTACCCTGCTAAATCGGAATCTCCAATAAACTCAATGATTTCGCTTGCGAGGTCGGCTAATTTTGGTGCGTCTTTCACCATTTCGTTCGTAATCCCATGAATTGCAGCAATATCATCAGGGATATTGATCTCAGGATTAACGAGGTAGTTTCTTGATTCACGTTGCCCATCAGGAAATAACTTAACTGCAGCAAGTTGTACAATGCGGTCTTTTGTTAGTTGTATTCCCGTTGTTTCTAAATCAAAGAAACATAGGGGTTTCGTTAAGTTAAGACGCATTCAACGCTTATTTCAAGATGATGAACTCCGTACGTCGATTCGCTAAATGGTCGGCATCAGAACACGTCACACCATCACCGCATGGTTTGAGTAATTCAGTTTCCCCAAAACCTTTTGCTGTAATACGATCGGGATTAACAACAAACGATTTAATATAATTCATGGCCGTTTTTGCACGCATATCGGATAACCACTGATTGTAAATAGCTGGTCCGCGGCTGTCTGTATGCGAACGGATTTCTATTTTCAAACTTGGATTATCATTCATTACTTGAATAACTTCTTTTAATTTATTTTTAGAAAATTCGGTTAAGTTGTAACGGTCAAATTGATAATTCACTACATATGGACCTATAAACCCTTTTTGAGTCGCCTCTAATTTGAAGTTCACGGTAACCACGGAGTCTTCCAATAAATCGGTATTAACTTTGGAAGATGCATTTAAGTATCCATCAGCCCCTGCGTTTAATTCTCCCGCAATGTGCGACTCAAATTCGTAGGAGGCGATTAGTTCACTTCGGTACAGTCCATTTGCTCCACTTGTTGCCGTGGCAGTTTTTCCGTCAATGGTGATATTCACTGAGGCATTTGCAATTGGAGCACCATTTTCTATGTCTACAACAACTCCTTTAATTTCATAGGTAGGGAAAGGAATGATTTTAGAATCCTCATCGATGATTAGGACTTTTTTATTAATGATTTCAAACGACGCATCACATGTGGTATTAAATCGATTTGTGTAAGGCTTCCTTGTCAACGGTCCATAGTAATATGCGAGTTCATATTCCTTACATTTTTCTAACGAAGCCACAAATACCCCGTCGCGCATTCTTGGAGAAAGCAAGGTTTCAGTGGAATTAGCACAATTGGTACATTTAAGCGTAATGTATGATTGTTCAGGAATTGGATTACCTTTCGTATTAATGATTCTTCCGTCAAGCATCGCAACGGCAGAAGGGGTTTCGTTTGGATTCACTTGAAAAATGTCATTCATACCCAGAGATCCCAACCGATTTGTACTTACATATCCGGTAATTCCATCGCCAGTAACACTAAAATATACCTCATCTGAGAATGAATTCACTGCGGGCCCAAGATTAGTGGGTTTTGACCACATTCCGTTTTCATCTTTGGTAGATTTAAATATGTCATAACCCCCAATACTTTGCGCATTGTTCGAAGCAAAATAAAGTGTTTTTCCGTCAAATGAAATAAATGGAGCCATTTCATCTGCTTCGGAATTAATCATGGCCAAGTTTTTTGCTTCAGACCACGTTTCGCCATTTTTCTCGCAAACAAAAAGATCCCAGCCACCTTTTCCACTGAGGGCATTGGAAACGAAATAAGCATACTTACCGTCTTGGCTTACGTTAAGCTGCATGTTGAACGGAGCCGATTTTTCTTTGCCGTTATTCACACTTAGTTTCACCGGTTTTGAGGGGGAAAAAACACCGTTCGTTAATTCGCTAACAAATACATTCGGATTGTTCCAACTGGAGTAGTAGAGTACACGTTCATTTGCACTAATTCCACTGATGAGTTCGTCAATTTTCACTTCGTTTATCGGAAACCCAGAGACCTCAGACCAATTCCCTTTTCGATCCATGTTCGTTTGATACACATTTGCAGGTAATACATTAAACATAGGTTCTACATAAGTTGCAGAACCGTTGTCGCTCAGAGGTTTCGCAGAGGAAAATAGTAAGGATTTCCCATCGGGAGAAATAAAAGCTCCCGATTCATTGTAAGGCGTATTCACTGAAGTCAACGCAATACCTGCTTCTGGGGAATTACTTAATTTTTTAGCGTTATTGATTTGACTTACTCGAATCTCAGCCATTGGGATTAATGTGGATCCTTTTTGGGTTTCTGACAAAAATTGATTGTAATAGCCCAACGCTTTATCCAAATTTCCTAGGCGATGATGACAAATCCCTAAATAAAAGAACACATCTATTGGAGCGCTAGTCTCTTTTGGGGAATAAATGTCATAATTGATTTCTGTTTTGGCTGCAGCTATTTCAAGATGCTTAAGCGCTAATTCAGGAGATTTATTCATACCTAAAAGGATAAATCCTTTTCGGTAATTGTAATTGCCATTTTTGGGCTGTAGAGTCAATAACTTATCTGTTACTAAATCAGCAAAATGATAGAAGTTCTCTTGTAAAAAACGAGAACATTCTCCAACAAGTTGAGCCTCTTCAGTAGATTTAATCATTGATTTTACTTCCGTTTCATTCATTTGAGCAAGAAACGGAAAACAAAGTAGGGAAAAAATAATGCTTAATTTTTTCATAATTCTATGTATTTGAGTAGGTTAAGGTAGTTAAAAATTACGGTTAATATCGAATTGTTCGAGATAATCAGCCACTCTGCGAACAAATTGTCCACCAAGTGCTCCATCAACAACGCGGTGATCATACGAGTGAGACAAGAACATTTTTTGTCGGATGCCAATAAAATCTCCTTCAGGTGTTTCAATTACCGCCGGAACTTTACGAATGGCTCCTAAGGCCAGGATGGCAACTTGAGGCTGATTTATAATTGGCGTACCCATCACATTTCCGAAGGTGCCAACATTTGTAATTGTGTAGGTTCCTCCCTGAATATCCTCTGGTTTTAATTTATTATTTCTTGCACTGTTCGCTAATTCATTAACCGATTTTGTAAGACCTGTAAGACTCAATCGATCCGCATTTTTAATGACAGGAACAATAAGGTTCCCGGAAGGTAATGCGGTGGCCATACCTACGTTAATGTCTTTCTTTTTAATAATGGTTGTGCCATTAACGGAAACATTAATCATCGGGAAATCTTGAATAGCGCGCACAACTGCTTCAATAAAAATAGGTGTAAACGTAATATTTTCACCTTCTCGATTGAAAAATTCCTTCTTAACCTTGTTTCTCCAATTTACAATATTCGTTACATCTGCTTCAACAAACGATGTGACATGCGGTGAAACACTTTTAGACATTACCATGTGATCAGCAATCAACTTGCGCATGCGATCCATTTCTATAATTTCATCCGTTCCTGATGCTATAACAGGAATTGGTGCCGTTTTCTGATCGTTGGTTTTGGTTACTGCTGAAACCGGAGGAGTAAGAGGAGCGACCGGCTGATTAGTTCTACCTGCTAAATGTGCTAAAATATCTTTTTTTGTTACTCTTCCCTCAGCACCCGTCCCCACAATACCATCCAATTCTGCCTGACTTAACCCTTCTTGACTTGCGATGCTTTTAACTAATGGCGAATAAAAACGACTAGAGGAACTAATCGCTGTGGTAGAAACGGTATTCGCTGCCGGAGTATTTACTGCAACAGTATCCGGAGTGCTTACAGGGGTGTTTTCAACCGCTTGCGTGGTAGCTTTCGGTTCAGCAGTACTCGCTCCGTCTGTAGATAAGATAGCAATTACATCCCCCACTTGGGCAACTTCATCCTTTTGAAATAATTGTTTAACCAATATTCCCGCTGCCTCTGAAGGTAATTCATTATCTACTTTATCCGTTGCTACCTCTACAAGGGGTTCATCCAATGCAACGGCATCGCCAACTTGCTTTAACCAATTTGTGATGGTTGCTTCCGTTACACTTTCACCCATTTTGGGTAGACGAATTTCGATTTCTGCCATAGTTCTTTCCTAAGATGCTGCAAATGTATGAAAAAGGGATTAAAATTCGAGGGTATTTTTAGCTTTGTTGGTCAAGTTTTCTGAAGGATGTCAATACGATTTGAACGTCGGTTAAAACCGTATAATCTCGTGCATATAAAATGTTTAGTTTGTCCAACAGTCCGCGGTCTGTAGCGGTAATAGAAAGGTTTGGTGTTAATACGCCAGGTGTTAACGCCGGGAGTTGTGGATCCTTGAACCCATCGGTGGTATCTATAAAGCCAACCCAGGTTAATTTACCTATAAGCACCTTAATTATATTTTTTAACAACCCAATTTTATGTTGAAAAAACCAAATCGATATGGGCAGTGTAGCGATAAGTATTAGCGAAAAAGTAAGGTCGAAAAAGCGTTTTGACCTCAAATTCTCGGGTCGACTTAATTTATTTATGTTGATTCGATACGTTTCCCCTGAAGTGTCTATCGAGTTGCTTCCAATGATGAAATCAGCATCAGGTTGTGCGATTTTGAAGTCTATATGCGTTGATTTAATGGTAGTCATCCAGTGTATAATTTGATAAGCACTTAAATCTTTCGCGCTGAAGATTAACTCGTCATACAAATTCAAATTGGTTCGGTGTTCAAATTCTTTCAGGCTGTATCGTGCTTCTGGATACACTTCCCTTATGTACGTTCCATGAACATACGCTACTTCATTCATATGCTGAAGTAACAACAATTTAATTCGTTTAAATTCGGATTCTTCCCCTATAATTAAAAAACGTTTCTTTCGAGATGGATTCCATCCGCTGGATTGTTTGAAAATCAAAAATCGAATCACCCGATCCATTAAATTCCAACTTAGAAACCATAGTGCCCCACCCAGTATAAATAATCTCGAAAATTGTAAGTCTTTCGGGAGCAAGGCATAGGCAATGAGTATAACGGTGGTTCCAATTAGGGTGCCCTTCAACAATTTCATCGGTTTAAACGGCGGGTCATAGGTCCCGGACATTAAGTTCGTGAGTGACCAAATTATCCAATACGAAGGGATCATTACGTAATAGACAATAGAAGGGAAGGCAATTTCATTAGATTTCCATAACTCTGCCAAACCGTACAAGCCAAGGATACCTACACCGAGATTCCATAGTATCGGAAATGTATAATTTACAATTCGTTTTGATACAGCCAAGGAAGCCCTGATGTAAATCCCCAAGTGGATGAACAGGGAAAAGAGAAGGGCATAATTCTGAGAAAAATGCTTCCGTGCGAAGATGATCATCGCTCGGTAAAAAACAAAAACGTAATTAACCGAACTTTTTTTAGTGCTTTCCCCTTTGTAGTGAATGATGGTTGTATCGGCTAAATATAAATTCTTATATCCTGCTTTTTGTATGCGATATGAAAGATCAATATCTTCACCATACATGAAGAATGCCTCGTCTAATAATCCGATTTTATTCAATACTTCTTGCCTCAATCCCATGTATGCACCACTCAAAACATCTACCTCGTTGGTTTCAAATTCACTTAAATAGGTCAGGTGGTAACGTCCAAATCGAGAAGATTTTGGGAACAACCTGGATAAGCCAAATACTTTATAAAATGCGACCATCGGCGTGGGAAGTCCACGCTTGGATTCAGGTAAAAAAGTGCCTTTTCCATCTACCATTCGAACGCCAATTCCCCCGCGTTGCTCGTCCGCCTCAAATGCCGAAATTGTTTTTTCGAAGGTATGCTCTTCAACAACAGTATCCGGATTTAACAGTACGACATACTTGCCTCGGGCCAATGTTATTCCTTGATTATTCGCTTTGGAAAAGCCCACATTTTCATGGTTCACGATAAGGTTAACTTGTGGGAATTTTTCTTGAACCATCGCTACCGATCCGTCACTGCTTCGATTGTCTATTACAAATACTTCAAAGTGCTCAATGCCTTTTGAATTAAATACGGAAAGTAAACATTGCTCCAAAAAGTAGGCAACATTATAATTTACGATAATGACCGTTAATGTTATGTCTTGTTTAGATTTCAAGCCTTGATTGCAATGCAAGAGATTTCTACAATAGCATCCATTGGGAGTCGACTGATTTCTACCGTTTCCCTAGCTGGAGGTGTTTCGCCGAAATACCTTGAATATACTTGATTAACGGCAGAGAAATTGTTCAAATCTTTTAAAAATATACTGCATTTTACCACATCATTCATTGTAAATCCCGCCGCGATAATAATATTTTTAAGATTTTCCATTACTTGCTCCGTAGCCTCTTCAATCGTTTCGTTTTTAAAGGTTCCGTTCAATGGGTCAAGCGGTATTTGACCACTTACGAAGAGTTGATTTCCCGCGATTATTGCAGGCGAATAAGGTCCAATTGGAGCTGGGGCGTTTGGTATATTTACGGATTGTTTCATAAAATTGCGCGTTTGATGCGTTATGAAGCTAACTTTGTAAAAGTAAAACAAATGAACAAAATGCGTGTACTTGTAGTAGATTTTTACGATTCGTTTGTTTTTAACCTGGTGCATTATTTTGAAGCGCAAGGATGTCAGGTAGTGGTTCGAAGTGACCACGAAATTCCAATCGACGCCTTAGATTTTTTGTTTGACTTTAATGGGGTTATTCTTTCTCCCGGCCCCGGATTACCTCAAGAAACGCATGCAATGCAAGCCGTTATTTCCTTTTGTAAAGGACACATACCGGTGTTTGGGGTTTGTCTTGGTATGCAAGGTCTTGGGCTTGATATGGGAGGGGAGCTGTATAATTTAGATGCCATTCGCCACGGAATCACAGGTTCTGTGACTTGCGTAACGCATGAATTGTTACTCCAAAACGTTCCAAATCAATTTCAGGTTGGACTTTATCACAGTTGGGCTGTGAAAGGACTCGAACCCGATGTTATTTCAGCCATTGATGAAGACGGTGTAATCATGGCTGTTGAAAATCACCATACAAAACAGTACGGGGTGCAATTTCATCCAGAATCCATCATGACACCCTTAGGCATGGAAATTGTATGTAACGTAATATCTAAAATATTTTAGTAGTTTCGAAAAAAAATAAACACTATGAAAAAAATTGCTTTACTAATGACTGTGCTTAGCGTAGTTTCAATAGGCTGGTCACAAACTAAAAAAACAAAAGAATACCACGGGGTAACTTTTTACACGGAAACAACCATTAACGAAGTGCCTGTCGTTATTAATGGCGCTGGGGTTCGTGAAAAGTATTTTATGGACATGTATGTTGCTGCCTTGTATTTGAAAAAGAAATCTACCGATGCTTCGAAAATCATTTCAGCAGATGAAGAGATGGGAATTCACTTGAAGCTTGTTTCATCGATGGTTACGCGGGATAAATTTAAAACAGCAGTTACCGAAGGGTTTAAGAACGCCAGTTCTGGAAAAGCAACGCAGGAGGAACAGAAAAAATTCATGACCTGTCTTAGTGAGGAGTTTAAGGAAGGAGATAAAATCTACTTTGATTATGTTCCGAGCAAAGGCGTGAAAATTTATAAAAATGGGGACTTGAAAGGCACCATCCCTGGATTAGAATTTAAAAAAGCGCTTTTTGCGATTTGGTTAGGTACTTCGCCTGCTCAAGAAAGCCTAAAGAATGAAATGTTAGGGAAGGAATAGGGTTTAGGTAACGAACTTTTTACGGCCTCGTATGTTTTGAAATAAAATCAACAGCATGCGAGGCCTTTTTATTTTATTATTTCTTTCCCCTTTGTTAACCCTTGCTCAGAATGGCATCGTTCGAGGTAAGACCGTAAATCTAACGAATAATCAAGCCCTTGATGGAGTGAAAATATTAATTGTAGAATTATCTACAGGAACCGTTTCAGATGCCGAAGGGAATTATGAATTCACTAAATTAACTCCAGGAATTTATACGTTTAGAGCTACTGCTACCGGGTTTAAACCCGCATTTCAAAATGAAATTTCGGTAACCAATGCTCGTTCCATTACGCTTGATTTCCAAATGGAAGAACTCGTTTCTGGTAAGGAATCAGATGAAGTTGTAGTAAAAGGACCAAAATTTCAACGAAATACAGAGTCCCCGGTTTCCCTAAAAACCCTGAACGCGACCGAAATAGAACGTCTTCCCGGCGCCAACAGGGATGTGAGTAAAGTAATCGCAGCACTACCTGGTGTAGCTTCTCGAGCAACGTTTAGAAACGATATTATTATTCGCGGTGGTTCTCCTGGTGAGAATAAATTCTACCTCGATGGAATTGAAGTACCAAACATTAACCACTTTGCTACGCAAGGATCCAGTGGAGGTCCGGTTGGTTTATTGAATGTGAACTTTATCAACGAAGTTGATTTTTACTCGGGAGCTTTTCCTGCCAATCGTGCCAACGGGTTAAGTAGTGTCCTAGCCTTTAAACAAAAGGATGGGAACGAAGATGGGTTAATTACGAATTTCGCATTGGGCTCAAGCGATGCCGCCTTGACGTTTGATGGTCCTCTCGGGAAAAAAGCAAACTTCATTTTTTCAGCACGCCGTTCCTATTTACAGTTCCTGTTTGCAGCATTAAAATTACCCATCTTACCAACCTACAACGACTTTCAATATAAAGTGAACCTTGACCTTAATGCGAAGAATCGAATTTCGTTCATTGGTTTAGGTGCAATCGATCAATTTGCTTTAAATGCCAATGTGAATGATGGATTGACAGATACCGCACAAATTGAATACAACAAGTTTCTTCTTGGTAATATCCCAATGCAAAGTCAATGGAACTATACGGTCGGAATAAACTATCAACATTTCTCAGAACAGTCAGTTCAGAATATCGTAGTTTCTAGAAATATGTTAAACAATAAAGCATACCGATACAAGGACCTCATAGAAACACCTGCTAATTTATTGCAGAACTATGCCTCATTCGAAGCTGAAAATAAGGTAAGGATGGAACATACCTATCGTAAAAATGGGTTTAGATGGAATGTTGGGCTTGGGTATGAATATGCCCGCTACCGAAATGAAACGTACGCGAACATTACCATTCAAGGCTTTCCAGTGGTTATTGACTACACTTCAGATTTATTCTTGAGTAAATATGCGTTCTTCACCCAAGTTAGTCAGTCGTTTTTTAAGGAACGCTTAAATGCTTCATTTGGCTTACGCATGGATGGTTCAAACTATTCAAAAACAATGGCTAATCCCTTAAATCAATTATCTCCATCACTCTCCTTGAATTTTCGAATAAATGAGTCTTTGGCTTTGAATGCCAATGTTTCTAGGTTTCATCAGATCCCCGCGTATACCATCTTAGGGTATAGAAATGCTCTTGGGGACTTGGTTAATAAACAAAACGACATTCAATACATTCGTGCGGATCATTTTGTAGTAGGCGCAGAGTACCGAACCAAAGCAAGTTCTAGGCTAACATTGGAAGGATTCTACAAAAATTATGACCGCTATCCGTTCAGTTTAAAAGATTCCATTTGTCTTGCAAACCAAGGGTCAGATTTCGGTGTGGTTGGAAATGAGGCAGTAAAAAGTATGTCTCAAGGAAGAACTTATGGCGGTGAATTCCTTTTCCAACAGAAATTATATAAAGGGTTTTATGCCGTAGTTGCCTATACCTATGTGATTTCTGAGTTTAAAAATAAGAATGATGAGTATGTCCCAACCGCATGGGATAGCCGTCACATCGTTTCGTTAACGGGTGGAAAACGCTTTAAGAAAGGTTGGGAGCTCGGTATGCGTTGGTTGTTTTCAGGAGGCTCTCCATATACACCATATGATATAGAAACGTCAAGTTTAATTTCAAACTGGAACATTAATGGGGTAGGTTTACTAGATTACAGCCGCTTGAATACTGAGCGCGAAGCGAGTTTTCATCAATTAAATGTGCGTCTCGACAAGAAGTTGTTTTTGGATAAGTTCAATATGAATTTCTACTTGGACATTCAGAATTTGTATGGATATAAAACCAAGGTAGCTCCTATTTTATTAGTAGAAACAGATGCAGCAGGTGCTCCGGTTATCGATCCAAATGATCCAACACGATATAAAACTAAATTGATTGAGAACACCTCAGGAATAGTACAGCCAACCATTGGTATTATTGTAGAATTTGCAACGAAGAAGAAGGCTTTGCCAAAAACACTCAATCTTCAATAATTCGCATAGGGTGCGTTTGAATAAACGTACGCAGTTCTGTTGAATGCTCAAATTTATTTTTTGCAAACTCAACAAACTCAGGACTAAGAAGAAAGGTTTCATTCATTTTCTTTCCATACACAAATATGAGCATGCTACATGTAATGCTTAAGTCGGATTGTCGCTCGAGATTATTCGCCACGCCTAATAAATAGTGATCAAGGCTTTCTTGATAAATAGCCATCCATTTGGGATCATTCCCGAAATGTGCATCCCATTGGCTTAAGGATGGATTTTTGTATTCGTAGGTCGCCGTTATGGTTTTCAGAGGTTTTTTTTCTGCATTTAAGGGCGAAGGTTCTTTCTTCAGTAATCGCTTGGGTGTAAGATTTTGTTGAACTGGTTCTTTTGTATATAGCTGCTCTTGATTTGTTGGCTTGTTGTGTGTTTTAACGATTGATTTTTCTGGCTTAGTTTTTACTTGTTTTGTTGCCGAGTTCTCTGTGGGCGTACAAGCCCAAAGTAGAAAAATTGAAAACACCGTGGTATACTTAAGCATTTGAGTTAATTTAACGAAATTACACATTTTAGTTACTGAAAAGTATTGCCTATCTTTGCACCCAAAATACAAATAAAATGGCAACGAATAGAACTTTTACAATGCTTAAACCTGATGCGATTGAAAATGGTCACATGGGGAAAATTATCGACATGATTATTCAAGACGGGTTTACCATTAAAGCGATGAAATATACGCGTTTAACAACTGAACAAGCGAGTAAATTTTATGAAGTACATAATGAACGTCCATTCTACGGTGAATTGGTAGAATACATGACATCTGGTCCAATCATCGCTGCAATTCTTGAAAAAGAAGATGCGGTTGCTTCTTTCCGTAAACTAATTGGTTCTACAGATCCAGCGGAGGCAGCAGAAGGAACAATCCGTAAAGCATATGCAGAAAGTAAAGGAAGAAATGCTGTTCATGGTTCAGATTCTGACGAAAATGCTGCGATTGAAGGAGCGTTTCATTTTACCGCGAATGAGATTTTCTAATTCGAATTAAATAACTTTTCAAAGACCACCTCGTGTGGTCTTTTTCATTTCCATGAAAAACCTAGAAGCGACCGAAAAACGCAGAACCTTTGGGATCATTTCGCATCCTGATGCTGGTAAAACAACCTTGACTGAGAAGTTGTTACTCTTTGGTGGTGCCATTCAGACGGCTGGTGCGGTAAAGAATAATAAGATTAAAAAATCGGCCACCTCGGATTTCATGGAAATTGAGAAACAACGCGGGATTTCCGTTGCTACCTCTGTTATGGCTTTTCAATATCATGGGAAGCAAATTAATATCCTTGATACGCCAGGGCATAAAGATTTTGCAGAGGATACCTTTAGAACATTAACTGCCGTGGATTCGGTGATTTTGGTTATCGATTGTGCAAACGGGGTAGAAGAACAAACCAAACGCTTGATGGAGGTTTGTCGCATGCGAAAAACTCCCGTAATTATTTTCATTAATAAATTGGACCGCGACGGTAAAGAAGCGTTTGATTTATTAGATGAATTAGAGAAAACCCTAGCGATTCGAGTTTGTCCCTTAACATGGCCTATTGGCATGGGAGATAGGTTTCAAGGGGTGTACAACATTTATCAAAAAGGATTGAATCTTTTTGCTGCCAATAAAACTAAGATATCCGAAGAGGTTGTTTCCTTCGAGGACATTAATAATGCGGAGTTGGATGAAATCATTGGGGAACAACCTGCTGCTGAATTGCGTGAGGAATTAGCGATGGTGGAAGGGGTATATGATGAATTTGATAGAAATGCGTACTTGTCAGGGGATGTAGCTCCGGTATTTTTTGGCTCCGCAGTAAATAACTTCGGTGTTAAAGAATTGTTGGATACCTTCTGCGAGATTTCTCCCTCACCGCGTGGAAGAGAAACGGATAAGCGTTTTATAGAACCGTCAGAGGAGAAGTTTAGTGGGTTTGTTTTTAAGATTCACGCAAACCTTGATCCAAAACATCGCGACCGTATCGCGTTTTTACGGATAGTATCCGGTAGATTCGAACGGAATCAATTTTACTATCATGTGCGTTCAGATAAAAAAATGAAGTTTCCGAATCCAACTTCCTTCATGGCTCAGGATAAAAGTGTCATTGATGAAGCCTTTCCAGGGGATGTTGTTGGACTTTATGATTCAGGGAACTTTAAAATTGGTGATACGCTTACCGAGGGTGAGAAAATGATGTACCAAGGAATTCCAAGCTTCTCACCAGAAATCTTCCAAGAATTAGAGAACCTAGACCCCTTAAAATCTAAGCAATTGGATAAAGGGGTTCGACAACTTATTGACGAAGGGGTTGCACAGTTATTTATTCAACAACCCGGTAATCGTAAAATTGTCGGAACTGTTGGTCAGCTGCAGTTTGAAGTAATTAATTACCGATTGATTCATGAATACGGTGCGAATTGTCGTTTTGTCCCTAGGAATTATTTTAAAGCATGTTGGTTAACGTCTGATGATGATGCGGAAATCGAGCGATTTAAGCGAGCAAAATCTAATCACATGGCGATTGATAAAGATGAAAACTGGGTTTTCTTAGCGGAAACCCCCTTCTTGTTATCCATGGCCGAACAAGATTATCCAAAGATTACCTTTCATAAATCTTCGGAATTTAAATTACAACGTAACGACTAGATTTCTTTTAGAATAATTCGATTACGTCGAATTTGTATGGCTCCTTTGTTTTCTAATTGCTTTAATAAGCGGGATATTACTACCCGAGAGGAATGCAGGTCATCTGCAATTTGCTGGTGGGTGTGGTGGAGTTCTAGATTCCCCAATAACTTAGCCTGATCGGTTAAGTATTTTATTAAGCGTTCGTCCAAGCGCATGAAGGCAATCTCATCAATGGTTTCCATGAGTTCAAGCATGCGTGTGTGATAGGACTGTAGAATGTACTCTCGCCAGGAGCGGTACTTATCCATCCACAATTGCATATACTCGCTCGGAAACATGAGTAGGAGTGAAGGCTCCATCGCAGTAGCCTTTATTTGAGAATCCGTGCGCCGCACACAGCATTGTAAGGTCATCGCACAAGTGTCACCGCCTTCAATGTAATATAGTAATAGTTCTTCGCCTTCTGTGTTCTCACGTGATACCTTAATTGAACCGTAAACCACAATCGGGATCATTTTTAATTCATCACCGACATGGATGATAATTTCATCTTGAATTGTTTCACGAATTTTGGCGATTTTACTCATCTCCTCGATGAGCTCCTCTTCCAAAATATACCCGATGGTTTCGTGTAGCAGTTGTTTTTTATCTACTAGAGGTTGCATTGGCCTTATAACTAAAGAAGAAGTTTGCCCAAATCACTTTAGATAAGGCATATAAATACGGTCCTAATCCAATGAGCGCGATTAGCACTAAGCTGATTTGTGTCCAAACACCAACGTTATCAAAAAACCAGTTACAAGATGCCCAAATGCTTACAAAAACAGCAACCCCTAATGCGTATGACACATACATAGCACCGTAATAGAATCCGGGTTCAGGCTTAAGGTCTAATCCGCAGACTTCACATTTATCTTTGACTTCCCCCATCGTAGAAAATCGGTAAGGGTTTGCAACCATCATGTGAGATTCCTGACATTGAGGACAGGTCATGGTAGCGATGCTGTAGAGTTTGGATCCTTTTTTCATGATCAATTATTTCTACGAAGGTACAAATTCATGAAACTATTTTAGGTAACCTAAGTTACCTTAATGGAGTTTTCGCATGAAATTCTTTCGTTAATTCGATATAGGAGTCGCTATACGTTCCGTCTTGATTTCTTAGCGAAAAATTGGTTTCAATTCGTTGACTAACCTGCTTCGTGTAGGCGCTAATAATACGAACCGCGTGCTGATGTTGATTTAATAATATATGCCTCGTTTGTTCATGGAAGTTATTAGCATTCATAAGCGCTGCAATTGCGTTTTCTTGATTATGCGGGTATATCATACAAAAGGTCCCGAACGGGGCAAGTAAGGCATAACAAGCACGAATCCATGCTGAAAATTCTTCGGTAGTGCTATGTTTTTGGGTGTTATTACGTTGAGATGAGCTGTTGTCGGTGAAATAATATGGAGGATTACTAACGATTAGATCAAACTCCGATGTGAAAGGTGTTAAAAGATCGCCTTGGATTACCTTAATTCGTTCACGAAACGGACTCGATTCTACATTTTTATAACATTCATCCGCCGCTTTTACATCCACTTCAATACACGTAATCTCGGCCTTGGGAAATCGTTGAGCCATCATAAGTCCAAGAACTCCACATCCAGCACCGGCATCTAAAATTCGTTTTGGGGATTCATGCTGCACAAGTGTACCAAGCATCATAGCGTCCGTTCCAACAGGAAGGGAATGTTCGTTGTGAAGAATACTAAAATGCTTAAAATGAAAGGATCGCAATACCTAGTATGCTTTGGCAAATATTACACGTTGTGCGGAAGGCTTACCGGTAACCATGCAAGTTCCTGCTTCGCTTGGTCCATCGAACGGAATGCAACGAATCGTAGCTTTGGTTTCGTTCTTAATCAATTCTTCTGTTTCTGCTGTACCATCCCAATGTGCTAAGAAAAATCCGCCACCGTCAATGCGCTGCTTAAATTCTTCGTAGGTGTCTACACTAAAGGTGTTTGCTTCTCGATGTGCTTTAGAACGCTCCAATAAATTGGCTTGAATTTCATCGAGTAAAACTGTAATGTGTTCAACCACACCATCCACAGCAATGGAAGATTTTTCTTTGGTGTCTCGTCGGGCAATTTCTACTTGTCCGTTTTCTAAATCCCTTGGACCCATTGCCAATCGAATCGGAACGCCTTTTACTTCGTATTCATTGAATTTCCATCCCGGACGTTTATTGTCGTCCCCATCAAACTTGAATCGAATCCCTAAGGATTTCAATGCATTCCCGATGGACTTGAATTTCTCTTCAATCAAATGCAGTTCTTCTTCTGTCTTATAAATTGGAATGGCAACCACTTGTATTGGCGCTAATTTTGGAGGTAATACTAAGCCTTCATCATCAGAATGTGTCATGACTAATGCTCCCATTAACCGGGTACTCACACCCCAAGATGTTGCCCATACGTGGTCTAATTTACCTGATTTGTCCGCAAATTTCACGTCAAATGCTTTCGCAAAATTCTGACCTAAAAAATGTGAGGTTCCTGCTTGTAAGGCTTTCCCGTCCTGCATCATGGCTTCTATACACAGGGTGTCATCAGCTCCTGCAAATCGTTCACTTGCCGTTTTTCTTCCCATAATTACCGGCATTGCCATATATTCTTCGGCGAATGTGGCATAAACTCGAAGCATTTGATTGGTTTCTTCGATTGCTTCTTCGCGTGTAGCGTGGGCAGTGTGGCCTTCTTGCCATAAGAATTCAGCGGTTCGGAGGAATAAGCGGGTACGCATTTCCCAACGCACAACATTTGCCCATTGGTTAATTAAAATCGGTAAATCTCGGTATGATTGAATCCAGTTTCTATATGAGTTCCATATAATGGTTTCAGAGGTTGGTCGAATAATTAACTCCTCTTGTAATTTTGCATCCGGGTCAACCACCACGCTTTTTCCATCATCAGACATTTTCAAACGATAATGCGTGACCACCGCACATTCTTTAGCGAATCCTTCTACGTGGCTCGCTTCTTTACTTAAATACGATTTAGGAATAAATAAGGGGAAATATGCATTGGAGTGACCGGTTTCCTTGAACATTCGATCCAATACGTCGCGCATGTTTTCCCAAATGGCATACCCATACGGTTTAATGATCATGCAGCCTTTCACATCCGAATGTTCAGCTAAATCAGCATTATGCACCAAGTCATTATACCACTTGGAATAGTCTTCTAGTCGCGTTGTTGCGTTTTTTGCCATAGCCTTAAAATGAATGCAAAGGTACGTATTCCCCGCAATTTAGCAGGAGATTTTTCCTCTAAACGTAAATCTTAATTGAATAAAAACTGTTGTTTTGTTGTCTTAAATGCTTCAACAAAGATTGTTTTTACGGTATCACTGGATGGTGAGTTTTTGATTAAGTAAACGGTACAATCTACCGTACTTCCACCGTAAGAACCTGGTTTAATGTAGTCTTTCAGGTTAAATTCCGCTAACCCATTTATATCGGTGAATTCAGTCATTACAAATGGACTTTGAGGTGGATTTTGAGTTACACCATCGATTACCACCTTTGCGCTTAATTTAGGTTGACCATCGTAACCAACATATACACGAAGGATGGTATCGTCTTGCTTGCTGCAACCGTTCATTAAAAATCCAACGGCTAAGAGTAGAAAAAGGAAGATTGACTTCATGCGGTATTTATTTGAATCAAAGATAAGTAACTTCCCTTGGTTTTACAAATGTTCTTAAATTTGAAACCTATGAATGCTTTGATTGAGTTTTTTAAACACATTCACCCGGTTTGGGCCGCTTTGATTGCAACTGTTTTTACATGGTTAGTTACTGCAGCTGGTGCGGCATTGGTTTTTCTGTTTAAAACCATGCATCGGGGTGTATTAGATGCCATGTTAGGATTTACAGGTGGGGTAATGGTCGCCGCTAGTTTTTGGTCTTTGTTGAATCCATCAATTGAAATGTCTGAAAAGTTGTATCCCTCAATGCCATGGATGCCTGCTGCTGTTGGATTCCTTACTGGTGCATTATTCTTATATTTTTTAGATAAAAAAATGCCGCACCTTCACCTCAATTTTAATGAGGATGAAACAGAAGGTGTAAAAACTCAACTCCACAAAACTACCTTATTGGTTTTGGCGATTACGCTGCATAATATTCCCGAAGGACTTGCTGTTGGTGTGTTATTTGGTGCCGCTGCCAATGGACTTGGAGGCGCAACAATAGGCGGAGCAGTGGCATTAGCAATAGGAATTGCCATTCAGAATTTCCCTGAAGGATTTGCAGTAGCGATGCCGTTGCGTAGGGCAGGCGCAAGCCGATTTAAATCCTTTTGGTATGGACAACTCTCGGCTATAGTTGAACCAGTTGCAGGAGTGGTTGGCGCACTTGCAGTGATTTATATACAACCCATTTTACCCTTCGCACTTGCGTTTGCCGCAGGGGCCATGATTTTCGTAGTCGTAGAAGAGGTGATTCCTGAAACACAACGCGACAAATACACCGATTTGGCTGTATTGGGTTTTATTGGCGGCTTTGTAGTTATGATGATCTTAGATGTGGCCTTAGGCTAGAAGCCCGGACGTCGGGACTTTTAGACATCGGGACTTTAGGACCTTAGGACTTTTGGAAGTTAAATTCTCTAAACATCTAAGTGTCTTAACGTCTAAATATCTTAGCGTCTTAATGTCTCATTGGACTTTTTGATTTTAGGACCTATGAACTTATTCTTCCCCCTTTGAAAGGGGATTTAGGTCTGATGACTCTGACGAGTATCAGGCTCCGTCTGAGGGGATGACTCTGACGAGTATCAGACGCTGCCTTCTTTGTCTCAGAGTTTGACATTCCGAGTATCATTTATAATGGTCACCCTCTTTAATCCTCCCTCAGTGCCTTCGCATAAGCTCCGGCGCTAGCGAAAGGGAGGAAGGGAACAGCTTACGTATAATCGGAATTCTAGACTCTAAACGTCTAAACGTCTTAGTGTCTAAATGTCTAAATGTCTTATTGGACATCGGTACGTAAGGATTTAAGGATGCCTGGAAAGCGGCCCTTCGATACGTCCTTCGGACTACTCAGGGACCGCTTTAACTCAAAAAAAATATACATCTAATGCGGTACCTGAGTCCGTATTCTAAGACTTCTCCAAATTTTTATGCAGCGAATTTATAAATTTCAACATATTTTGAATTTCTATTTGCGCAAGCAAAAATTCT
>Ga0315907_10002427_pt1 | contig 23466 bp, 27 predicted proteins | sample LakEriMetagenome_3_FD_203525 | JGI IMG/M metagenome (GOLD analysis project Ga0315907, IMG submission 203525) | Freshwater fungal communities from buoy surface, Lake Erie, Ohio, United States - Buoy 12 MA123 | ecosystem: Environmental > Aquatic > Freshwater > Lake > Lake biofilm | place: USA...
TTAAAATATTTTTAGTTATGTATAAAATAATTACTTAGCCACGTCTTCGAAGAATATAAGCATCACTTAATTTTTTTCGTTTTCGTGTTTTTATCCCTAAAGCTGGTTTACCCCATGGTGTTAACGGGCGAGTTCTACCAATTGGTGCTCGACCTTCACCTCCACCATGTGGATGATCACAAGGATTCATTACAGAACCACGAACAGTAGGTCGTTTTCCTAGCCATCTTGTTCGACCCGCTTTTCCACTTTGAACTAAAAAAGCATCGTTATTACTTACTTCACCAACTGTTGCAAAACATTCTTTTCGAAGTAAACGAATTTCTTTTGATGGTAAGCGTAAAGTTACATAATCTCCCTCTTTTGCTAGTATTTTTGCAGATGTTCCAGCCGCTCGCACAAGTTGTCCACCTCGGTTTGGAATTAATTCAATATTATGAATCGAAGTTCCAAGAGGAATGTTCATTAATGGTAAGGTATTTCCAACTTCAAATGGAGCTTCAAACCCAGATACAATCTTATTCCCAACTTCTAGATTTTTCGTATGTAAAATATAACGTTTTTCACCATCTATATAATGAATTAAAGCAATTCGTGCATTTCGGTTTGGATCATACTCAATAGCTGCTACATTGCCTTCAATTCCATATTTATTGCGTTTAAAGTCAACAAGACGATATTGTCTTTTGTGTCCACCCCCTCGATGACGAATTGTAATTACACCACGATTATTTCGTCCTTTGTTTCGATGATTTTTTTGAATTAAACTTTTTTCTGGTTTTGACTTTGTGATTTCGTTAAAACTAGAAAGTGCTCGATTTCGTGTCCCTGGTGTATATGATTTATAAAGACGAATACTCATAAAGGTTAGTAGTTTTATAATTATTAATTTTCAGTAAATAAGTTGATTACGTCACCCTCTTTTAAACTTACAATTGCTTTTTTGTATTGTGGTTTCCAGCCAATATATTTCCCTACACGTTTTTGTTTCCGAGGAAGACGACACGTATTAACTTTTATCACTTTTACATTAAATAGATATTCAATGGCAGCTTTAATTGTAATTTTATCCGAGTAACGATCAACGATAAAACTATATTGATTCTTTTCTAGAAGTCTTGTAGCTTTATCGGTAATAATAGGATATTTGATAATTTGTGCATTAGAATCAGAAGAGTTAATCACAATAAATCTCCTTTATAGTAGTTAAGGCTAATGGGGTTAAAAGAATTTGTTTTGCGTTTAGTAAACTAAATGTATTTAAATTTGATGCTAAGATTAATTCAACTGTTTTAAGATTTTGTGTTGCTAATTTTAATGGAACTGTTTTTTCTGCTACAACGATCAATACTTTTTGATCTAAATTGACAGAACAGTTCTTACAAATATCTAAAAAACTTTTTGTTTTTGAATCTGTTAGTCCATTTTCTAAATTTTCAATTACTAAAATATTATTTTTTTTGTTATATAGTAAGGTTTGTAAAGCTAGTCGACGCTCTTTTTTATTTACCTTAATTGAAACAGTTTTTGGTTTTGGCCCAAAAATTACACCACCACCTTTCCATAAAGGTGAACGATTGGAACCAGCTCGTGCACGGCCCGTTCCTTTTTGACGCCAAGGTTTACGACCACCACCGCGAACTTCACTTCTAGTTTTAGTCGAAACAGTTCCCTGACGTTGAGAATTATAATGTCTTAAAAGATCTTTATGTAACAAATAGTTTCCTGATTTTTCTAAAACACTTAATTGTAATTCTGCAGTAGAATCTAATGCTTTCCCTGTGAAATCTAAGGGAGTATATTTTATAAATTTTTGAACGGTCATACTTGATTTTGTTAATAGTAAGATTGAACTTTATGAATTCGAAGGAACAATACTTAATAAATTTCCAGGTTTTCCTGGAACTGAACCTTTAATTACTAAGATGTTTTCTTCCAAGTTTAATTGAATAACTTTAAGCTTTTTAACAGTTATAACTTTATTTCCTACTTGACCTGACATTCGTTTTCCAGGTAAAACACGACCAGGAGTTGTTCCCATACCAATAGATCCAGGTGCCCGATGATTCTTAGAACCATGTGTCATCGGCCCACGTGCAAAGTTATGACGTTTTTGTAAACCTGTAAAGCCTTTTCCAATTGTTTTTCCTTGAATATCCACGAATTGACCTAAAGATAATAAATCAACAGTTAATGTTTGTCCAACTTCAAAGTTTTGATCTTTATTAATACGAAACTCTTTTAGATGTTTTAACGGTTGGATATTTGATTTTTGTAAATGCCCCAATTCTGGCTGAGTCAATGATTTACTTGAAACACGACTATAACCAACTTGAATGGAATTGTAACCATCTTTGGCGTCCGTTTTGACTTGTGTTACAACACATGGTCCAACTTTTAAAATGGTAACTGGAATAATGTTTCCAGTTTCATCAAAGATTTGTGTCATGCCAATTTTATTCCCTAATAAACCCACACTCACAGTAGTCCTCCAAATGTTTTTGATAATTAATTAACATTACTTCTTGAAGTTTAAGAATCAGATAAACAAATTAAAATTAGTAAATCATAATCGAAAGTATAAAGTATGAAGTTAAATTTGTCTATATATGACAAATTTAACTTGTTATTTATACTGTTTCCCTAAAGTACGGATTTTAAAGTTTATGAAAAGATAGGTTAGCAATTTATAATAATTAATAAAAATAAGAATATTGTATTAAAAAAATATGGCAAAAGTTGTAGGAATTGATTTAGGTACGACAAACTCTGTAGTAGCAGCGATTGAAGGTGGACAACCTAGTGTAATTATAAATGCTGAAGGTTTACGAACAACACCTTCAATTGTGGCTTATACAAAAAAACAAGAATTATTGGTTGGACAAATTGCAAAACGACAAGCCGTAATTAATCCAGAAAATACATTCTTTTCTGTGAAACGGTTTATTGGATCAAAAGAAAGTGAAATTTCAGCAGAAGCGAAACAGTTACCTTATAAAGTAACTAAAGATTCAAATGACAATATTAAAATTAAATGTCCTGCATTAGCGAAAGAATTTAGCCCTGAAGAAATTTCAGCTCAAGTTTTAAGAAAATTAATTAATGATGCAAAAACTTATTTAAGTCAAGATGTAACTCAAGCTGTTATTACAGTTCCAGCCTATTTTAATGATTCTCAAAGACAAGCAACAATGGATGCTGGTAAAATTGCTGGAATTGAAGTTCTACGAATTATTAATGAACCAACAGCTGCATCATTAGCATATGGTTTAGACAAAAAACAAAATGAGACAATTCTTGTTTTTGATTTAGGAGGAGGAACATTTGACGTTTCGATTTTGGAAGTAGGGGATGGAATTTTTGAAGTTTTAGCAACTGCAGGAGATACAAATTTAGGTGGAGATGACTTTGATAAAGTTTTAGTTACTTGGTTAATGAATGACTTTAAACAAAAAGAAGGAATTGATTTATCAACTGATATTCAAGCTTTACAACGCTTAACGGAAGCTGCAGAAAAAGCAAAAATGGAATTATCAACAGTTGATAAAACAAATATTTCATTACCTTTTATTACAGCAGATCAAACAGGTCCGAAACATATTGATAAAGAATTAACTCGAGAAACATTTGAAAAATTATGTGAAAATTTAATTGATCGTTGTCGAATCCCAGTTGAAAAGGCTTTAAATGATGCTCGATTAGATAAATCAGATATTAATGAAGTTGTATTAGTTGGTGGTTCTACAAGAATTCCGGCGATTCAACAATTAGTAGAATCATTAACAGGTAAAAAACCAAACCAATCGGTGAATCCAGATGAAGTTGTTGCCATTGGTGCGGCAATTCAAGCAGGTATTTTAGCTGGCGAAATTAAAGATATTTTACTATTAGATGTTACTCCATTATCGTTAGGGGTTGAAACACTTGGTGGTGTTATGACAAAAATTATTGCTAGAAATACCACAATTCCAGTTAAAAAATCAGAAATGTTTTCAACTGCGGTAGATAATCAAACGAACGTAGAAATTCATATTTTACAAGGAGAACGTGAACTTGTTGCAGGAAATAAAAGTTTAGGAAATTTTAGATTAGATGGAATTCCAGCAGCTAATCGAGGCGTCCCACAAATTGAAGTAACTTTTGATATTGATGTAGATGGTATTTTATCGGTGAAAGCAAAAGAAAAAGAAACAGGGGTTGAACAATCAGTTACTATTCAAGGTGCATCAACATTGAATGAAAAAGAAGTCGAAAGTATGTTAGCTGATGCTGAAAGATATGCTGCGGCCGATAAAGAAAAACGAGAAAATATTGATTTAAAAAATCAGGCGGAGACATTATGTTTTGAAGCTGAGAAAGAATTATCTCTAGTGAAAGATAGTATTAGTACTCAGAAACAAGAAACTATTTCAAAACTAATTGCGACTATTCGTCAAAATAGTCAAAATGATCAAATTGAGAGTTTAAAATCTTCTTTAGAAGAGTTAAAAGTAGCGATGAAAGAAATGGTTGCTTCAAAACTTGACTCAGAATCAAATTCTGATCCGATGTCTAATTTAAATGATTTATAAAAAAATCGAAACATAGATTTCGTAGCGAATTTCAAACGAATATTAATTAAATATTAATATTCGTTTGAAGTTAAATTATCATCAACAATAATACATTCGGTTGTTAAGATCATACTAGCAATTGAGGTTGCATTTTGTAATCCCGAACGAGTAACTTTTGCTGGATCGACAATTCCTTCTTCATACATATTTACAAAGGTATTTTTTGCCGCATTATAACCAATTTCAAATTCTTGTTGTTGAACTTCTTCAATAATTACAGGTCCATTAATTCCAGCATTTTCTGCAATTCGTTTTAATGGTGCTAAAATAGCACGTGAAATAATCATTGCTCCAATAAATTCATCTTCTTTTAAATTGTTTTTAGCCCAAGTAACTAAATTCTCAGATAGATGAACAAATGTTGCTCCACCACCTGGAACAATTCCTTCTTCGACAGCAGCTCGGGTTGCATTAATAGCATCTTCTAGTCGTAATTTTTTATCTTTCATTTCGGTTTCTGTTACCGCACCAACTTTAATGACGGCAATTCCACCAGATAATTTAGCAATTCTATCTTGTAGTTTTTCTTTTTCATAAGCCGTATCTGCAATATTCGCTTGCTTTCGCAATTGTTCACAACGGACTTTAATATCCTCTAATGTTTGCCCATCTGCAACAATTGTTGTCGTATCTTTTGTAACAATAATTCGACGGGCTTGACCTAATAAATTTAATTGAACATTATCAAGACTTAATCCGGCATCTTGAGTAATAACAGTTCCACCTGTTAATATAGCAATATCCGCTAACATTTGTTTGCGTAATTCACCAAATCCTGGAGCACGAATTGCAACTACATTTACAATTCCACGTAATTTATTTAAAATTAATGTAGCTAAAGCTTCTTTTTCTACATCCTCTGCAATAATAAGAAGTGGTCGTTTTGTTTTTGTAATTTGCTCTAAAATTGGCAATAAATCTTGTTGAACTAACGTAATTCTTTTATCTGTTAATAAAATATAAGGATTATCATACGAAACTTCCATTTTATCCGTATTTGTAATGAAATATGGAGAAATAAATCCTTTCTCAAGTTTCATTCCTTCGGTAATTTCTAATTCTGTTACAATTCCTTTTCCTTCTTCTAAAGAAATAACACCTTCTTTTCCAACTTTTGCTAATGCATCAGCTATTAATGAACCAATTACATCATCATTTCCTGCAGAAATTGAAGCTACATGTTGAATTGCTTGAATATCTTCGACTGGTTGAGCAAATTCATTAATTTGTGTTACTAAATACTGTGCTGCTTTCTCCATCCCTAATTTAATTGAAATTGGATTCGCTCCCGCTGCAACGTTTTTTAAACCTTCTTTTACCATAGCATATGCTAAAACAGTTGCAGTTGTTGTTCCATCCCCTGCTACATCATTTGTTTTGGAAGCCGCTTGACGGATTAATGAAACACCAGTATTTTCAATATGATCTGGTAAATTAATTTCTTTTGCAATCGTAACTCCATCATTAACAATTTGTGGTGAACCATAAGCTTTTTCTAAGACTACATTTCGACCTTTTGGCCCTAATGTAACCGAAACGGCTTCAACCATAATTTCCATTCCACGTTCTAAAGCTCGACGAGCATTATCTTGATATAAAATTTTTTTTGCCATCTTTTTAATTTTGTGAAAACTATTTTAATATTACTTTACATAAGTTTTTAGTAATTTTACAAGTTGAAAACTCAACTCTTTTAATTTTTTTTTTAACTTTACTAATTGATTAAACTTCTAGTATAATTAGAATTTGAAATCATGTTTTGGGCTTGTAGCTCAGTGGACTAGAGCACGTGGCTACGAACTACGGTGTCAGGGGTTCGAATCCCTTCTTGCCCAATACTTTTATTCTCATGATTTAATCTTATCTCGGATAAGATTTTGGGGTGTCGCCAAGCGGTAAGGCTGCGGACTTTGACTCCGCCATTCGTAGGTTCAAATCCTGCCACCCCAGTTTTACTTTTGTTGGAATAAGTTTTCAAAATAAAAGAGTTGTTTTAAATTTCTAGAAACTGCATAATCAAGATACTTATTATAGATTATCAATCTAAAATAACTCTAAAATTATGCAAGCTAAAATTCAATTTATCAAAGGCTTAGATGAAAAAGTCTTACCAGATGTTCGGTTAACCCGATCACGAGATGGAAGTACAGGAACAGCAACTTTTCGTTTTAAAAATCCAAATATATTAGATAAAAGTACGGCCAAAGAAGGAGAAATTACGGGAATGTATTTAATTGATGAGGAAGGAATTTTAGAAACTCGAGACGTCAGTGCTCACTTTAGTAATGGAAAACCTGAAATGATTGAATCTATTTATATTATGAAAACCCCTAAAGCGTGGGATAGATTTATGAGATTTATGGAACGATATGGAAATACAAATGGATTAGTATTTACTAAAGCTAGTTAATTAGGTAAAAAAAATTTATACAAATTTAAAAATGCAAATATCATTAAGATGGCTTAAAGAATTAGTAAATCTTGAAACAATAAGTGTAGAGACTTTAATTACTAAATTGACCCTAGGTGGATTTGAGGTTGAAGAAGTTTTAGAGGTTGAAGTAGGAAACGAAACAACACTAGCATTAGATATCTCATCAACTGCAAATCGTTCGGATAGTTTGTCAATTCAAGGACTTTCATTAGAAATTGCCGCTTTATTAGATCATAATCCAATACAATTAGCTTATTCAACACAAAATTATCCATGGTTTCAAGAGTTTGAAGCTTTAAAGGCAAATGATCCAATACAAATAAATTGCTCTGGATTTATTAGTTTAATTATTGAAAATCTAACTAGTTTTAAATCACCAAAATGGTTACAACAGAAGTTAATTAGTTGTGGATTACCTGTTGAAAATAATTTAACTGATTTTCAAAATTATATTTTAGTTGAAACTGGTTATCCATTAGAATTTTATGATTTTGATAAAATTACGTCGAAGGTTCCAAATTCGCAAATTAAGTTGTCATTAAAAAGTTTAGAAGAACCGTGTGAGTTTTTGGCAAGGAATGGAAATAAATATTTTTTAGACGACTCAGTTTTAGTAGTCAAAGCTGATGATTTACCAATCAGTATTGCTGGAATTATTTCAAGTAACGAGACGAGTTATTCACTGAATACTAAAACTTTATTAGTTGAAGCTAGTATTTTTAACGCAGCACAAATTCGACAACAATCTCGAATCTTAGGCTTAAGAACTGATCGATCAGCTCGATATGAAAAATCGATTAAAAATACAACACTTTTAGAAGCTATTTATCGTTTTATTAGTTTGTTACGAATTGAAAATCCTAAATTAATCTGTAAAGTTCATACGATTGCTAAACCAATCAAGGATCCGGTTAGAAGAATTAAAGTTAATTATGAAAAAGTTAAACAAGTTTTAGGACCAATTCAAAGAACAAAAAATATCGACGTTGATTATATTAGTCCAGAACTTATTACCGAAGCTTTAACCCGACTACAATTTCAAGTAACCTATGATAGTAAGAACAGTAACTGGGATATTACTATTCCCTCATTCCGCAATGATGATATTGTTCGTGAAATTGATGTGATTGAAGAAATTGGTCGACTTTATGGGTTTAATAATTTTTTAACACGATTACCAACAATTAAAAATCTTGGCAAAGAAGATTGGGATTATCGAACACGTAAAAAACTTACGTCATGTCTGATTAATTTAGGTTTAACAGAATTAATTCAATATTCATTAGTCAATCAAGAAAGTTATTTTAAAAATGAGGTTGAATTAATTAATCCTCTGGTGAAAGATTATGCCAAGTTACGCTCAAGTTTATTACCTAATTTATTGAAAGCAGTAGAAGAGAATTTCAAAAAAGGAAATTCAGTTTTAGAAGGTTTTGAATATGGGCATATCTTTTCAATCGATTTATCCTCTGCGATTGTTGAAAAGGAAGTAGTGGCAGGAATTTTCGGTGGATTTTCAACCAAATCTAATTGGTCAACAAATAGCAGTCAATTAAGTTGGTTTGAAGCCAAAGGAAGAATGGAGCAATTATTCAAAAAATTAAATATTGTTACAGATTGGCAATCGTATCAACCAATCGCCGAAAAAAATATCTTTCATTTGTATTGTACGGCGAAAATATTTTTATCAAATGGCACTGCCTTAGGGATCTTTGGACAAGTTTCTCCAATTTTAGCCAAGAAATTAAATATTTCAACCAATACATATTTATTTGAGTTAGAATTTGATCCAATCAAAACTCAAATTCAACAAAATAAATTAGCCGTATATCAAGACTATTCATCGTACCCAAAAATTATTAAAGACTTATCCTTTATTGTGAAAGATAATATTTCTTTTAGTAAAATTCAAGAAGTATTGTATCTAAATGGAAGTCAATTTTTAAAAGAAATTAATTTATTAGATGAATATCGGGGCCAATCGATTCCAGCTAACCATACAAGTTTATGCTTAGAGCTTATTTTTCAATCAGATTTTGAAACTCTACAAACTGAAAACGTAGAAAGTATTCTTACAAATTTAACAACTATTCTAACTGATGAGTTTCATGCAACAATTAGAGTTTAAAGGTTTCAAAAAAGATAATTCTATAATTTTTTATAGAATTATCCTCCTCCTACAATTGTTACAATTTCAATTTTATCTTTATTTTGAATGATGATTTCTTTCCAGTTTTTTTTATCACAAATTAAATTATTATATTCTAAAACTAGCAACGAGTGATTAAAATTAAAATAGTTAATTAAATCAAAAATTGTAATACTTTCTTCAACATAATAAAGTTGACCATTCAGAAAAAAATTTTTAATCTTTGTCATATTTTTTAAATTTTCAAAACTAATCTAGACGACTAAGTATAAAACCTGATAAAGTATCTACTAAGACAATATGGCGGGTGTAGCCAAGTGGTTAAGGCAGTGGGTTGTGGTTCCACCATTCGCCGGTTCAAGTCCGGTCACTCGCCCTTGTTGATATTTTTCTCTCTTAAGCATTTGTAAAAAATTATTTATACATTAAATCTATTTATATGTCACGTTATCGAGGACCCAAATTAAAAATTAGTCGACGATTAGGTTCATTACCAGGTTTAACAACAAAAAAATCGAAAAAGTTAAATCGTCCAGGAAAAGATGGTAATTCTCCTGATACGAGTAAGAAATTAACCGAATATGGAATTCGTTTAGAAGAAAAACAAAAACTGAAGTTTAATTATGGATTGACGGAAAGTCAATTATTTAGATACGTCAAAGAAGCTCGTCGCCGAAAAGGTGTTACTGGTCTAATTTTACTACAACTTCTAGAAATGCGATTAGATACACTTTGTTTTACTCTAGGATTTGCTAGTAGTATTGCACAAGCTCGACAATTAGTAAACCACGGTCATATTACTGTCAATAATAAGGTGATTAATATTCCAAGTTTTCAATGTCGTCTAAATGATACAATTAGTGTTAAAGAAAAAAGTAGTTCTAAAAATCTAATTGATGCCAATTTAAAAAATAATCAACGAAGTGAAATTCCTTCCAATTTAAAATTTGATGCGAATTCATTAAAGGCCACCGTACTTGATTATTGTAACCGAGAAGATATTCCGTTACAATTAGATGAATTACTAGTTATTGAGTATTATTCTCGCCGTTAATTTTAGTTGAAACTCTGAATCAAATTTTCATTCAACAAATCATTCATTTATCTATAGATTACAATTATGTTAAAATTACGATTAAAACGTATTGGTAGAAAGCGTTCTCCTTCTTATCGATTAGTTATTATGGAAAATGCAACAAGACGGGATGGACGACCTATTGAAGAAGTGGGCTACTATGATCCTATTTCGAAAAAATATAAATTCGACTCTGAAAAGATTCAAAAGTGGTTAAAAGATGGTGTTCAACCGACTCAAACAGTTTTAAATCTTTTAAAGAAAGCAGATATAATTTAAATTAAAAGTTTAAATATAGACGATAAAAATAAGTTTCAAAGTAATATAATTATACGTAAGTTTATTTATTACTAAAATTTTATGTCACACTTCACACATATAAAAACTCGTTTTCAAAACTTATTTTATTTAGAAAAAGCTTTAAATCGATTAGCTATTAGACATAAACAAGAAGAAGCAACAGTTCCAAATTCAACTTCGTCTCATATTAATTTAGTTATTCCACAATCAAATGGTTATGATATTAGTTTTTGTTGGAATGGACAAGAGTATGAGTTAGTAGCAGATATTAGTTTTTGGGAACAACCATATCCAACCGAGAACTTTATCGATCGAATTGCTCAACAATATGCCGGTGAAGTTGTTATTGGGGAAAGTCAAAAAATTGGTTTTCAACCTGTAAAATATTGTCAAAATGAAGATGGATCAAATACGTTAGTTTTAGAACGTTGGTCAAATACAAAATAATGAGTCAAGGTTTGGAACCATTTCTTCATTTAACCTATTACAATTTTCTTTCAACTTAAGTTTAATAAGTTGAAAGAAAATAAAAACTAATTTGTAAGCTATTAAGTCTCTTCAGACTACACGAGCGTTTAACTATTTTATTTTTATTTTATAGTTGCAGTTGAGACGTGATAAGACTCTTATCTGAGATAAATGATTTTGAAATACATCAAAGAATAAATAGTAATTTCTAAACCTTTAAAAAGGTTTAGAAATTTTAGAAACTAGATATTAGCAAATTAACCGTTAACAGCTGGAGCTGTTAAAGCAACTGGTAATACTTCACCTGAAGCTAAATCTAATGGGAAGTTGTGAGCGTTACGTTCGTGCATTACTTCCATACCTAAATCAGCACGGTTGATGATGTCAGCCCATGTGTTAATAACACGACCTTGAGAATCAACAACTGATTGGTTGAAGTTGAAACCGTTTAAGTTGAACGCCATTGTGCTGATACCCATAGCAGTTAACCAGATACCTACAACTGGCCATAAAGCTAAGAAGAAGTGTAAAGCACGAGAGTTGTTGAATGAAGCGTATTGGAAAATTAAACGACCGAAGTAACCGTGTGCTGCAACGATGTTGTAAGTTTCTTCTTCTTGACCGAATTTGTAACCGTAGTTAGTAGATTCGTTTTCAGTTGTTTCACGAATTAAAGAAGAAGTTACTAATGAACCGTGCATAGCTGAGAATAAAGAACCACCAAATACACCAGCAACACCAGCCATGTGGAATGGGTGCATTAAAATGTTGTGCTCAGCTTGGAATACTAACATGAAGTTGAAAGTACCAGAAATACCTAAAGGCATACCATCAGAGAATGAACCTTGACCGATTGGGTATACTAAGAATACTGCAGAAGCTGCTGCAACTGGAGCAGAGAATGCTACGAAGATCCAAGGACGCATACCTAAACGGTATGATAATTCCCATTCACGACCCATGTAAGCTGCTACACCTAATAAGAAGTGTAATACGATTAATTGGTAAGGACCACCGTTGTATAACCATTCATCGATTGAAGCTGCTTCCCAAATTGGGTAGAAGTGCATACCGATAGCGTTAGAACTAGGAATAACTGCACCAGAAATGATGTTGTTACCGTATAATAAAGAACCTGCTACAGGTTCACGGATACCATCAATATCAACTGGAGGAGCTGCGATAAACGCAATGATGTAACAAGAAGTAGCTGTTAATAATGTAGGGAACATTAAACAACCAAACCAACCGATGTATAAACGGTTTTCTGTACTAGTAATCCATGCAGAGAAACGTTCCCATACAGAAACGCTTTCACGTCTTTCTAAAGTTGCTGTCATAAAAAAGTTTTATTATTATAATTCTTCCCAAGTTCGAAACTTGTTAAATACAATTATAAAACAAAAGTAAAACTTTTATCACTAGTTTTTATTTTATAACTTTAAAAAATTCTAATTCAAAATCAAAAATTGCTCGATTTGTAGTTCCCCCAATAAATAGTTTTTGATTTCGTTGAATCAGCCAAATTTGTGAATAGGTAATATAACTAAGAAGTGTACTTAACATTAAAAAGAAGAATCCAGAATAGATCATTGGAATTCCCGGATCTGTTTTAATTTGCAAACCAGTTGAACTAATAATTTCAATGAATGTCAATGGCTGATTAAAATCATTAGTCTCATTGAGTTCAAGATTGCCTAAAAAGTTTCCTCTCATATCATAAAGTGAACAATATCCTTCTAAATTATCAATAATTAAAACAAGTCCATTATCAGGGTTTTTAGGACTTGATATCCAAGTTAGCCAAACCTTACTAGAATTTCCAAAAACATTTAATAACGGATATTGGAGTATTTGTTGCTTTAAATTTTCGATACGTAAGCCAATTAAATTCCAATCGGTTTGATAATAATACACCCCATTTTGAATCAATGGGTAATTAACAGAAATGGTTTTTCTATTTATTTCATTTCCTTGAGAATTAAGTATTGAAATATCTGAATAAAATTGAGCGATTGTTTTTGTTGGCGTATAGGTAATCCAAAAGTCATTAATACGCGCTGATGACTGGGATATAACAGTTAATGGCCCCGTCGCAAGAATATTTTGGATGTGAAAATTTTCAGTTTTCGGAACAATTTCTTGAGCTTTAAATCCAAAAAGTGAACCAACGATTGTTCCAAGTAAAATTAAAATCATACTAAAATGAACAATAATAGGTCCAATTCTTCCTATTAAACCTTTGTAACAATAGATCATATTTTTCTGATGAAAAATAGAGTAATCTTCGTCTTTGATTCTAGCTAAAATTTTATTCCAGGAAAATTTATTTAGAATCGTTGAAATTTTTAAGCGGTAAAAAGGATTTGTGGTTCGAAAAAATTGGCATCGCCGTGCAATTTTTAATGACGGTAATTGCTGTAAAAAACTACATAACGTTAAACTACACCCAAATAAAAAGATAAGCCCAAGAAACCACCATGTTTTATATACATGATCTAAACCAAGTTTCAAAATTAAGTCCCAAGATAAAAATCCAAAAATTGGATTACTTAAGGGATAGTTAATTTTATAGGTTTCAATACTTTGATCTTGTTCAATAATGGTTCCTAAAATACTACAGCAACTGATCCATAATAGAATAAAAATAGAAAATCGGAGATCAGCTAATGTTCGAAAAACTTTTTGTTTCATTGATTTTTATAACAATCCTATTAACTTAAATATATATATTTTTAGACGATGCTAAACGAATTTGGCCCGATGAAGCCCAATTTTGCAGTGCCATCATTTGATTACTTTCCAAATTCGCTAATGGAATTAATTCTTTTAAGGCAAGACAAATATCATCGGTTGTAACCTCACGTTTTTCATAAAATGCCAAATACATTCCTTCAATAATACTTTGTCGTATTTCAGCTCCAGAGAACGATTCTGATAATTGAGCTAATTTTGGATAATCAAATGATTTCCAACTATCAGGTCTAAATTCTTGCAGATGAATTTTAAAAATTTCTTCTCGTTCTTCTTTTCTTGGCAAATCTAAAAAAAAGATTTCGTCAAATCGTCCTTTTCTAATAATTTCAAGTGGTAATAATTCAATATTATTGGCTGTTGAAATGACAAAAACAGGTTTTGTTTTTTCAGATAACCAACTGATAAATGTTGCTAAAACTCGATTACTTGTTCCACTATCACCTTTACTTTCGGTATTTGTAAAGGCTTTGTCAATTTCGTCAATCCATAAAATACAAGGTGATATTGTTTCAGCAACATTAATCATCTGTCTTAATCTTGATTCGGATTCCCCAACAATTCCACCAAATAATTTTCCAACATCTAATTTTAATAAAGGTAGTTGCCAATCATTAGCAATTGCCTTCGCCGTTAATGATTTTCCTGTTCCTTGAATTCCAATTAATAAGAGTCCTCGAGGAGTAGGTAATCCATAATTTGAAGCTTGAATACTAAAAGCTGTTTTTCGTTTATTTAACCAATCTTTTAAATTATTTAATCCACCAAGGTTTGAAATTTTTTCGTTCACTGAACAATATTCTAAAATTTCGGTTTGACTAATAATTTGCTTTTTTTCACTAAGCAAAACAGAAATACTATTTTCATCGATTGTTTTATAGGTGGCAATAATTTTTGCTAAGACACGTCGAATTCTTTCTAATGATAATCCTTGACAAGCTCGGGTTAAACTTTCAAACAATTCCGGCTCAATTTTAATATTTAACGAATCAATTAAACGATTTAACTCCTGACTAATTTCCTCTTCTAATGGTAATTGAAATTGTAAAACGGTAATTAATTCTTGTAATTCTTTGGGGATATTTAAATCTGATCCAATAATAATTATAGTTTTTGGTTGTAATTTTAAAATTCGACTAATATTTCTAAGTTTTCGTGAGATTGATAGATCAGTTAAAAATCTATTAAAATCTTTTAACAAAAATAGTGCGGGTGTTTCCGAATTTAAACGTTCTACTAATTCTAATGCTTGTAAGGGATTTCGTTTCCCAAATCCCTGGTTATTCGGGTTATTAGTATAACCATCGACAAAATCCCAACTATAGATACTTCGATTTAAATTCATTTTCACATTTTTTCGAATTACGTATTCTACTCGATCTTCTTCAATTGTATTAATATAAAGTATTGGATAGCGAGCTTTTAGAAACAGAGCTAATTCACTAGTAAATTTCATATGATACTTCTTCAAAAAATTAGTTTATCAAATTAATATTATATTAGTTTTAAATAAAAAATTATTTATTATTGATAGAGATAATTTTCCTAATGAAGGATCAAATCATCAGTCATTAGGAATTTTTCTCGAAAGGCTTGCACCATTGAAAATTGTTGGAAGAACAATTTTCAATAGTTCATCAAGTTTATCCACGAATCGCTAATATTTTTCGACCTTTTTTTCGACGGTTACGGATAGTTTTCCGTCCTTCTGCCGTTGACATTCGAGCTCGAAAACCTGATAGTTTTAAAACGGAATATCGACTTTTATTTGACAATGTTTTTTTTGACATAAGAAAATTAAAGTAATAATAAATTTTTATAAAATTGATGATCTTAGCAGATCATAAATAACTAAGTGTCGCAATATCTTTTTACGATTTTCAAATAAATAGAATGCTTCTTGTTTATATTCATATAATGGATTTCGTTGTCCATACCCTCGCCATCCAACAGCTTCTCTTAAAAGTGTCATTTTTTGTAAATGTTCTCGCCAAATTCGATCGATATTAATTAGAATAATACTTCGCTCTAGATTTTCACAGATACCGTCTCCATAAACCGCTAATTCATTTATTTTTGACTGATACGTTAACCAAAATTCATTAAATAAGTATAGTTTTAATTCAGTCCAACTAAAGTCATCTGTTAATGCTTTTGCATTTTTACTCGACAGTAATGATAAGTCTTTTCCAAATAAGTTTTCAAATATTAGTAAAATCTCTTTCTTGGAAACTCGCTCTTTTTTAAGTTCTAAAAATATATCCGTAATAATTTGTTCACCGTAGGCTAAAATATTTTTTTGGTTTGACGCACTGTTTAAAATTTGACGACGTTCAAAATAGATAATATTTCGTTGTTTATTTAGAATATCATCATAATCAAATAAATTTTTTCGTTGTTGATAAGCTCGTTCTTCAACTCGCTCTTGTGCAGAATCAAGACTTCGTGTTAAAAAATTTGACTCTAAAGGTGAATCATCCATCATTTGAGTCTGCATAAATTCTTGAATTTTTGGACCTCCAAAAAGACGCAGTAAATTATCATCTAAGCTTAAAAAGAATCTTGACGTTCCAGGATCTCCTTGGCGACCACATCGTCCTCGTAACTGATTATCAACTCGTCGGGAATCATTTCTTTCCGTTCCAATAATATATAATCCACCTAAATTTTTAACAATTCTATTTTCTTGTTCTTGAGACTTTCGATAATATAGAACTAACTCATCAATCAAAAATTTAATTGAGCAAGTGTATGAATTGGTTGGAATCGAAATTTTATCGTTCTCTCGTAAAATTCTTAAAATATCAATATCTGAAAGTTTCAAAAAATTCGAATCTGATACTAAAGAGCTTAGGACACTTAAAAATTTTTGAGAACTCGAATTAAATTTCGTTTTAAGTGGGGATTGTAAAATATTAATATTTTTGGATAAGACATAATTTCTAGCGACGGTTAGAATATCATATAATTCTTTTTGAATTTTAAAATTTATATTTCCGCCTAAAATAATGTCCGTTCCTCGACCGGCCATATTGGTAGCAATTGTAATCGCCCCTTTTTTACCAGCTTGTGCAACAATTTCTGATTCCCTCCGAACATTCTCAGGCTTAGCATTCAATATCTGATAAGACAATCTATACTCATTTAATAATTGCGCTAACATTTCAGATTTTTCAACAGTAGTAGTTCCAATTAGAATTGGTTGACCTGTCGATGATATTTGATTACAAGTTTGTGCGATAGCACTCCATTTTGAAAATTGATCTTTATAAATTAAATCTGGTAGGTCCTGTCGTAAGGTTGGTCGTGCTGTTGGAATTTCTTCAACAGATAGATTATAAATTTTTTCAAATTCAATCTCAGCCGTTTTACCCGTTCCAGTCATTCCAGATAATTTTGGATATAATAAAAAGAAATTTTGATACGTTATAGCGGCAACAGTTTCAGTTTTTTGTCGAATTGGAAGTTTTTCTTTTGCTTCAATTGCTTGATGTAATCCATCTCCCCAACGTCGATCAGGCATAATTCGTCCTGTAAATTCATCGACAATAACGATTCGATCATTTTGAACGATATAATGTACATTATTGAAAAACAATGCATTCGCTTTAATTGCATTAATAACATACGGAATCCAGGGATCACGAACATCATATAGATCTTGAATTCGTAATATCTGTTCAATTTGTTTACTCCCTTGATCCGTCAAAATTACATTTTTATTCTTCTCATCCACTTTATAATGAATGTTTAGCGTTAGATAATTCGTAATTTCAGCGGCAATAATATATTTATCAACCGGAGTTTCAATATTATTTGAAATAATTAAAGGTGTTTGAGCTTCATCAATTAGAATTGAGTCAACTTCATCAATAATACAATAATTAAATGGCCTTAAAACAACATCGGTTAAATTTAATGCCATATTATCTCGTAAAAAATCGAAGGTTAATTCATAGTTTGTTACATAGGTAATATCAGCATTATAGTTTTTTTTCCGTTCTAAGGGTGTCATATCATTTTGAATCAATCCTGTATCAAAACCTAAAAATTTATAAATTTGAGACATTGATACTTGATCTCGACTTGCTAAATAATCATTTACTGTGACAATATGAACACCATTATTAGTTAAAGCATTTAAACATGCGGGTAAGGTTGCAACTAATGTTTTTCCTTCCCCCGTTTTCATTTCGGCAATTTTTTGATTATTTAAAACAAGACCTCCAATTAATTGAACATCAAAATGCCTTAATCCCAGTGTTCGCAGACTTGCTTCACGTGTTAATGCGAAAGATTCTGCAATTAATGGAGTTAAATCTTGAGTATCTTTATACTGTTGTTTTAATTGAAAATTTTTAGCTCGCAGTTCACTATCGGTAAGAGCTTTTAAACTATCTTCAATAAGATTTATTTCATTAACTAAAGTTTGATATTTATTTCGAAAGGAATTAATTTGAAAGAGGTTTTTTCGCATCGAAAACTTTTTTATAATATTTTTATACAACTATATTCACGCGTTTTTGGTTTCCTTCTTGATAATCAAATTTAATTGTTCCATCAACTAAAGCAAATAATGTAAAATCTTTCCCACAACCTACATTTGAGCCAGGTTTAAATTTCATTCCGCGTTGACGAATTAAAATATTTCCTGCCCTAACTTTTTCACCACCAAATCGTTTTACTCCTAATCGTTTCGCATTTGAATCACGACCATTTTTTGTGCTTCCTGCCCCTTTTTTGTGTGCCATTTGAGTTACCTCCAGATAATTTTTTAATTTATATGTTAATTCATAACAATATCTTCAATAAAAACGCGTGTTAATTCTTGACGATGACCTTGTTTTTTACGAGTTTTTTTCTTAGGACGCATCTTATAAACAATTGTTTTTTTACTGCGTAAATGTTCTAAAATTTTTCCTTTAATTTTTACACTTTCTAAATACGGTTTTCCAATTAAAAGTTTCCCTTCATCATTGACTAATAGAACTCGATTTAATGTAATCTGTTTTCCTAATTCAGTTGGAATTCGATTAAAATCATAATATTTTCCAGTTTCAATCCAAAATTGTCTTCCACTGATTTCGACAATTGCATATTTCATAATCTAAATTAATTTATTTTTTCTTCGTATCATACTAAAATTTTTTTGAAACCGTCAACTTTTTTCAAATGATGGCTTACGTTTCAATCTTATTTTTTAAACGATTTAGTTCAAGATAAAAAAATTCAAAAGCTTTTGATTTATAACAATCAGGATTGCTAAGAATTGATAATTTTCTATTAATTTTAATGTTATCAATTTGAATAATTTCAATCGTTTGAAGTTGAATTTCTTTTTCAATGGCTGAGGAAGAAACAAAAGCTGCTCCTAATCCTAAACTGACCGCTGTTTTAATACCTTCAATTGAATTTAATTGTAAAATAGTTTTTAATTGATTTGTTTCAATTTGATTTTGAATTAGGATAGTATCAATAAATTTTTTAATTGTCGAATTCGAATTTAATGTAATAAAATCTAAACAATAGAGGTCTTCTTTATTGATTTTTTTTTTCTTTGCAAATGGATGAGATTTTGAAATAATTAAACTAAGTTCATCATAAACAAATGGTTGAATGGTCAAATTGCGCTTTAAATCATCTGATATTTCACCCCCAACAACAGCTATATCAATTTCTCGATTGATTATATTCTTTGCAATAATACGACTGGAATTGACCTGAACTTTTAAATCAATTTGTGGATAATTTTGAGCAAATAAAGCTAGTATTCTAGGCATTAGATATGTTCCGATTGTTTGACTAGCGCCAACGGTTAAATTTCCTCGCTCACCATTTTTTAAATCAATTAAAGCGCGACAACTTTCTTCACAAAGAGCTAAAATTCGTTCGGAATATTGCAAAAGAACTTCTCCATTCTCTGTTAAAGATAATTTATTGCGTTCTCGATTAATTAATAACGTATCAAGATTCTTTTCCAGAGTTTTAATTTGTTTACTTAACGAGGGTTGAGAAATATATAAAACGGAAGCTGCTTTAGTAAAATTTTTTTCTGTTGCAACGGCTTTTAAAATACGAAGTTGTTGAAGAGTAAAAGGGAGCATTTGTTAACAAAGATTATTGAACGTAAAAATTACTAAAAATTATTAAAGACTTAGAAATTACAGGTGGAGAGACTCGAACTCTCACAACCAAAGTTACTAGAACCTAAACCTAGCGCGTCTACCAATTCCGCCACACCTGCAAAATTTTAAAATAAATTCTTATTAGATATAATTTCTTAAATAAATCTTTAAAAGTGTTTTAAAGATTTATTCGCTTTCTTCGACATACATACTATATACAAAACTTGTTGTTTTACCTCGTAACATTGATTTAGCTAACGATAAAGATTTTTGAGCTGCTTTATAACCTTTTCGTTTCCAGTTCGCCTTACGAGCATTTTTTTTAGATTTTGATGTTCGTTTCTTAGGGACAGCCATTTTTTAATCTCTATAAATAATTATGAAACTATGATATAAAAAATTTATTCAAAAGTCAAATTGTTAATCAATCGATAATTTGAAAGATTTTTTGAAACGAAAAAAATCAATAAGTTCTGAGGAAAAGTTTACTTCTTATCTTTACTCGAAAGTAAAAATAAAAAGTAAGAATCGATTAGTAAGCTAAACCTAAACTTCGAGTAGTTTCTGCCCCTAAATATACACGAACACTTAAAAAATCAGTAGGACATGCAGTTTCACATCTTTTACATCCTACACAATCTTCGACACGAGGAGATGAAGCAATTTGACCTGATTTACACCCATCCCATGGTACCATTTCTAGTACATCCGTAGGACATGCTCGGACACATTGTGTACATCCAATGCATGTATCATAAATTTTAACAGTATGAGACATAAGTTTTTATAATTTTAGTATTTGTTATCTTAAATTGTAATGTAGTTCAATAAAAATAAAATTATTTATTAAAATCCAATAAAATTTTCTTATTTGATTTCACATTCTCGAAATTAACGTGATAAACGTTGAATTTGTTGAATAGCTAAACGGCCAATATTGTATAATGCCCATGATGCTGCCACTAACAATGGTAGAGCAATTACAAATAGACGAGTATCCATAAATGAAAATCCTTTATATATAAATATTTAAATTTAGAAAATAATATTTTTATAGTATATTATTATATTTTAGTATTATATATGAAATTTAAATTTATAACATAAATTGTCTTATGATTCAAGTGGATTCAAAAATTATCAAAACTAGTAAGATATCAGCTTTTACTAATTTGATCTAATGGTGAACTTGCGTTCGCATAATGTTTTTTTTCCATTCGACCTGCTAAATATCCTAATCGACCTGATTGAACGGCTAAATTCATTGCTAAAGCCATCTGGGCCGGATTTTTAGCTTGAGCCACTGCAGTGTTCAATAGAATACCATCCGCTCCAATTTCCATTGCCGCAGTTGCTTCACTAGGTGCTCCAATTCCTGCATCTACAATAACAGGTACGCCAGCATTTTCAATAATAATTTTAATATTTGCTAAATTATTTAATCCTTGACCTGAACCAATTGGGGAACCTAAAGGCATAACTGTTGCACAACCTAAATCTTCAAGATGTAAGGCTAATATAGGGTCTGCATTAATATAAGGTAAAACTGTAAATCCTTTTTTGACTAGAAATTCGGCTGCTTTCAATGTTCCTATTGGATCAGGCAATAAGTATTTTGGATCGGATATGACTTCTAATTTTACAAAGAAATTTTCTTGTTGACCTATTTGACAAGCTAATTCATGACCTAAAAATGCCATTCGAATTGCTTCTTCTGCCGTTTGGGAACCTGCTGTATTTGGTAATAACCAGAGTTTATCCCAATTTAATGTATTTAAAAAACTTGAACTATCATTGGTTAAATTTGTTGGAAGACGTCGAATTGCAACAGTAACAATTTCACATCCACTTGCCGTAATACTTTCCTCTGCATCACTGGATGTTTTATATTTTCCTGTTCCCAACATTAAGCGCGAATTGAAAACTTTATTACCAATTATTAATTTATCAATATTAGTAGTCATAAAATATTACGTTTAGTTTCACTCCCCAGGTAGGACTTGAACCTACGGCCAATCGGTTAACAGCCGATTGCTCTACCACTGAGCTACTGAGGATATATTCTAATATAATTTTATCATATTCGTCTAGGAATTGTAAAATTTTTATTACTAAAAATTGAGCCATATAACGAAACAATTGTTATCATGACTCAGTTCGTTTTATCCTTTATTAAAGACTAAAAATCTTACAACATTCGAATCTAATTTTAAAATGTTTGAAAAATTATTTATATACTTGGGCATACTAGAAAAGTTTAACTGAATATAATTTCCTTTTGCGCAATTATTAATCGGATATGATAAGTTATGTTTTCCACGAGAAATCACGGAAATATCACAAACATTAAATTTTCTTAAATTTTTTGCATAATTAAATACCCAAGTTTTTAATTCACTATCGTTGAATTCCTCTGTTAACAGAATCATTATTTCATATTTTCGTAGTATTGACATAACAGTATGATCTTATTTAAATTACTTTTATAATACTCACACATCTAATTCTCTGTCAATTGAATTTTTAAAAATTCTTTCTCTTCCTAATTTATTAGAAAACTTGGTATAGGAGTTTATAATCAGTTGATTTTTTAGTACAATACTATATTATAACATAATGTATGTAGAAATTTTTTACTGGAGAAATTTCATGGATTGGAATGAAATTCAAAATCTTTTATCAAATATTGTTTTTGGCGTTCTACTATTTGCAATGGTAATCTATTGGGTAAATTTATTTTTCTTTCGAGAAAAAGTATTTATCTCTTTTCTTGGGCGGACAAGTACAGTAGTTGCAAATATATTACTTTTCTTTATTCTTTGTTCACGATGGATTGTTGCTGGTTATTTTCCCTTAAGTAACTTATATGAATCCTTACTTTTCTTAACATGGACACTTTTAACAATTTACTTGTATCTAGAAACAAAAACAAAAAGTCGATTAATTGGATCAATTTTAATTCCGATTACTTTATTGATTAATGGATTTGCTAATTTAACTCTGTCACCAGAAATGCAAAAATCCTCTCCGTTGGTTCCAGCTTTACAATCAAATTGGCTGATGTTACATGTAAGTATGATGCTTTTAAGTTATGCTACTCTAATCATGGGTTCACTTTTATGTATTTTATTTTTAGTTATCTCTCGTTATGAAGATATTGATTTAAAAGTGGTTGAGAATTCTTCATTACCTTTATATAATGTAATGTTAGATTATTATGAAGCAAAAGTCATTTCTTCGTCTAACGAAATTTCTGAATTAGGAAAATTAAAGTTATTACAAAGTTTAGATAATTGGAGTTATCGAATCATTGGATTAGGGTTTCCATTTTTAACTATTGGTATTATTTCAGGGGGTGTTTGGGCTAATGAAGCTTGGGGTTCATATTGGAGTTGGGATCCAAAAGAAACTTGGGCTTTAATCACATGGTTAGTGTTTGCAACTTATTTACATGCTCGTCTTACAAAAGGTTGGGAAGGGAAAAAGACAGCAGTTTTAGGTGGTTTAGGCTTTTTCGTCATCTGGATTTGCTATTTAGGGGTTAATTT
>Ga0315907_10002429_pt1 | contig 23444 bp, 24 predicted proteins | sample LakEriMetagenome_3_FD_203525 | JGI IMG/M metagenome (GOLD analysis project Ga0315907, IMG submission 203525) | Freshwater fungal communities from buoy surface, Lake Erie, Ohio, United States - Buoy 12 MA123 | ecosystem: Environmental > Aquatic > Freshwater > Lake > Lake biofilm | place: USA...
CTACGGCTACTTTTGCTCAGGTTGGCTTAACTCTTGCTATCCAAATTGAGAGAATCGATGACAATGGATTTATCAATTTGTCAGTGTCTCCCAGAATATCTGTACCTTTGGAGCGTGTTGCTCTCAATTCTACTGCTGGGGATAATTTTATAATCCCAATATCTGAGAGAGTCTTGAACTCTGGCAGAATTCGCTTGCGTGATGCTCAAACATTAGTTTTGTCAGGAGTTATTCGCGATTCTGATTCTGAAGCGGTGCAGAAAATTCCTCTTCTTGGGGATATTCCAATTATTGGAGCTTTATTTAGAACAACTACCACAACTAATAGGCGTAGTGAGGTGATCATCATAGTTACTCCTCGAATTATTGACGATAGTCAGGATGCGAATTGGGGTTATACCTATCAGCCAGGGCCAGAAGCCCAGAAAGTTCTCGATAGCAACCAACGCAAGACTCAGTAAACTTTGTTTCTTCATTTACACTCCCTTTATCACAGCCTTGGAAATATTTCCAAGGCTGTTTTTCTAGTTTTTTTTATTAGGGGCTTAGCATTCCCGCCACAATCTATAAGTTTTTGGACTGCCTTCCTTCGGGAATGCTAAGCCCAAAAACTTGTAACGCAGGGACAATTTGTCTGTGAGCGCGAAGATGGCTTAGCATTTGCGGAGCAATATTGCTGTGGCTGGTTTAAAAATTGTGGCGCAAATGCTAAGCCCCTACGGTTCTATTGTTTCAATCTTCAGGTAAGTATTTGGGATTCAAAACATCCGATCGCTCAAATGGACAAATTTCTGGAAACACCAAAATATCTAGCCCCGTCTCCTGAGCCGCGATCAATCTCGCATCTTGATAGCATTCCGCAAACACGTCTTCAAAATAAGGCTTAAGGCTAGGGCTTTTTTTGAAAGCTCTAGTTAAACGGAGAGAATGCTCAGTAATAGATGCTTTCCAGCTATTAGTTCGCTTTTGAGGTTGATATTTCCATTTGAGTAGATGCTGCAAAACCCTAATCAAATTACTTTCTAAAGCATCTTTGCGATTATTCCCCATATCTTCAACTTCTTCAGCAAGATGCTCCAAATCCAATTTCTCGATATCTCCTTTGCGTAATAGATTGACAGTTTCCGTCAGCCAAAGATTAAAGTCAGTTTCGTATAAAGCTTTTGCTGTATTCATAAAAAAGTCAGTATATACTTGATCAAGCTACGAGCTATTTTAGCCTAATAGAAATTTTTCTGAGATTGTAAAAAATGCACATCACTGTGTCATAATTGCAAAGCGTTAAAAAACGCCCTCATGGCTCAGGGGTAGAGCATTCCCTTGGTAAGGGAAAGGTCACGGGTTCAAATCCCGTTGAGGGCTTAGGTTTTGCCGCTTAACAGGTGTGATAAACCCTAAAAAAGTCGCAGTAAAAGCCGCAATAACCTTATCTTGTATCTATTAACTAATCATTAGATGGTTAAGGTAATAGTCCCATTAAGGTAAAAGATTTGTACTGAGTGGCTTAGGATCTTACAGCGATACTAAGCAGCTAGAGCAGGTCAAACAAACTGAGCTACCCATCAAGGTAGACCGCAAAGCTAACAATTTTCCTTTTACTGACAACGAATCAGTAAAGCTTTGTTATTTTCCTAGCTCAGAATATCGTCAACAGATGATTGCTAGGACTATTGAAACTGAACGTAGAACAGAAAAAGAAAGGAGCGAAGAATCTTAGCCCTCAACTTATTGCGGATCTTTAAAATAGACTAGCTAAACGTTACTCAGCTTCAAGACGCACAGGCGATCGCCAAAATACTCAAACGTCCAACCGATTTAACGGCAAGGTATGTCGGCGAGGAATTTGTGGTAGTTCTTTGCAATACGAATTTGGAAGGAGCATTAAAAGTTGATACCGAAATTCAAAGGGCGATCGCTTACAAGGTTATCGAAAAAAAATATTTGCTAACACTTTCGAGATATAGCTTAAGTGCGCTACAATTACAAACCTATGCCTATACATTTTACTAAATATCAACAACATATTAACAACATTAGTAGGCGTAGGATGTAAACCGCAACAAGCTTTAATGGCTACTGCTCTTACATTTCTGGGAGGAAACCAGATAAATTCAAAACAGGAACAAGGAAAAATTTAGTTATGATCAATCGGGCCAAAACTGCCACAGCTACCAATGTCGGCTTCACTCATGAAGATTTCGCAAAGCTTTTAGACAAATACGACTATCACTTCAGCCCTGGTGACATCGTTGCAGGCACAGTATTTAGCATTGAGCCAAGAGGCGCACTTATTGACATTGGTGCAAAAACAGCAGCTTACATCCCGATTCAGGAAATGTCGATCAATCGTGTTGATCAGCCTGAAGAAGTTTTACAAAACAATGAAACTCGTGAGTTTTTCATTCTCGCTGATGAAAACGAAGAAGGACAACTAACCCTCTCCATTCGTCGCATCGAGTACATGAGAGCATGGGAGCGCGTGCGTCAGTTGCAAGCAGAAGACGCAACCGTGAGATCGCTTATTTTTGCTACCAACCGTGGTGGTGCTCTGGTCAGAATTGAAGGACTACGTGGATTTATCCCTGGTTCTCACATCAGCACCCGCAAGCCTAAGGAAGAATTGGTTGGCGAAGAATTGCCACTCAAGTTCTTGGAAGTGGATGAAGACCGTAACCGTCTCGTCCTCAGCCATCGCCGCGCCCTTGTCGAGCGTAAGATGAACAAGCTCGAAGTTGGCGAAGTCGTCATCGGCGTAGTACGTGGCATCAAGCCCTACGGTGCATTTATCGATATCGGTGGTGTCAGCGGATTGCTCCACATATCCGAAATCTCCCACGAGCATATCGAAACTCCTCACAATGTCTTCAATGTCAATGACGAAGTGAAGGTCATGATCATCGACCTTGATGCTGAGCGTGGACGCATTTCACTCTCTACTAAGCAACTTGAAGCCGAGCCAGGTGATATGGTCAAAGATCCTCAACTGGTTTACGCTAAGGCTGAAGAGATGGCTGCTAAGTATCGAGAACAACTCAATGCGGCTCCTGCGGTAATGGAAATTCCTGTAGCAGCAGTTGAAGAAGAAGAGTATGAAGTTCCCGATGCTATGGAAGAAGCTGAAATCCCTGAAGAAGTGGTCGCTGAACCCGAAACAGTAGAAGAAGTTATTGCTGAAGCTTAATTAAGCTGTAAGAAAATTTAATATTTCCTATAAACAAGGTGAGATTGTCTCACCTTGTTTTTTATTTTGTAGTTAAGTAGACCCGCTTAATTAATTGCACACTCAAACCCGAATCAGCGATCGCTAAACTTCGTAATCGCCAACAAATTATGGATATCTATTCGCAAACCTTGGTGCAGGAGTTCGGAATAGATATTGAAATTCTTTTTGTCGTTCAGCAACTGTTTCTGGTCCGTAGCCCCATAAGCTCTTGTAATAAAAAAACGAAACACCTAAGCCTCTATTTTGGGCATTTATAGCTTGGGAATAAACCCTAGACATCGGCACATTACTATTACGAAGTCCAGAGAGAATTGCGATCGCTGTGGAAATTTTATTTTGGACTTCCACAATCTCAGGACGGCTAATTTGAGAAAGATAATCATCTAGGTCATTACGATATACCTGAACCAGTAATTCATCGACAAAACCTTGACGTACCCAACCAAGCCAGTCTTGCAACTGTTGCTTATAGGCAAAATCGTAATAGTTAGGAGATACCGAGAAAATCACATTGGGTTTTCTTTGCTTTACAGCTTTACTAAGTCTTGCCATAAAAGCCGTAATTTTATTAGCACGCCAGCGTACCCAATTAGGATCATTGACATCAGCAGGAGCCTCTTTTTTTGTCTCTTGGCGATAAAGATTGAGGGTGTAGCGATCGTAGCCAAAGGTCTTAGGGAGACTAGTGTGATCGTCAAATTGAATGCCATCCAAATCGTAATTGGACACTGCTTCCAATATTAATTCTGTCAAGAATTTTTGCACTTCGGGATGAAAAGGATTTAGCCATGCAACTTCACCAGCAGCCGTGATCGAAGTTTTATCGCCATTGCGTTGTTGGGTAAGCCAATCGGGATGAGCGATCGCTAGCTCAGACATTTCTGGAGCCATAAATCCAAACTCAAACCAAGGCATCACTAATAAATTATTTTTATGTCCCTGCGCGATGATGTCGGCAACAATATCGTGTCCTTCAGACCCACGATAAACAAAAGGCTGCGCTCCTGCTTCTTGGGCGACAGTACTGGGATACATGGCATAGCCTGAGTTCCAGACAACGGGATAGATAGTGTTGAAATTGAGTTGCTTTAGTTGTTGCAGAGCCTCACCCAACTGTTTGCGATCGCTAAACATTGCAAAGTCATTACTCGTCAACCATACTCCACGAATCTCTTGACGCTTGTCTATGGGTTGGTTGATTAGTGCACTGGGAGGTACAACAGGTTGCTTTAACGGTGGGACTAGTAGTTTTATTTGCGGTTTTGTTTGTCGGTTTATTTGAGCGATCGCTTGATCATTGCCTAGCAATGAAGGGATCAGGCTATGTAAAAGTAGCGTGGTTGCAAAAGTTACGACAAAAAGAAATGACAAAGAACGTTTGCGAGGTCGCAACATTTGCCTAAATATATGTCTAAGATTATGACTAAATTGATGTTTTCGCCAATCTTGAGGCATAAAACTTGGTAGTTGCATAAGTCGCATAAGTATAGATAATTAGACTAAGTAAAAATACTGATCGCAATTCTCATTTTAAATCTAGTTTTGGCGATACTGGTCTTAAATAAGACTCGATAAACTTAGATTTAGCTTCTATCCTGAGAATTAAGGGAGCTATCAAAGGCTGATTTGAGTTTGTTACAGATCTTGCTAGAAAGACAAGCGTGTTTTTGCCGAATCAAATTAATATAACGTTTTGTAAGCTAGAAATAATTTAGAGGTTTGCATTATCGTAGGTGCTGCAAACCAGATTAACGTATGAGGAGTGCGCTGTAATGCTCAAGCAAAACCATCGAGCATGGGTGGAAATCGAACTCTCAGCAATTAAGCATAATGTACATCAATTAAAATCCTTGCTGACTGCTCCGACCGAGTTAATGTCGATTGTAAAGGCTGATGCCTATGGACATGGGGCGATTGATGTTAGTCAAACTGCAATCGAGGCAGGAGCGACTTGGTTAGGCGTTGCCACAATTCCTGAAGGTATTCAGTTGCGTCGAGCAGGAATTACAGCGCCAATTGTGGTTTTAGGTGCGACTAATGGCGTTGATGAGATTAAAGCGATCGCAGAGTATCGATTACAACCGACGATTTGTAATCCCAAGCAAGCTCTGATCTATCACGAAGTACTTTCTCAAACTGGCGATCAGGTTCCTGTCCACCTCAAAATTGATACAGGTATGTCACGGCTAGGGGTAAATTGGCAGGAGGCGATCGCCTTTGCTCAGCTAGTGCAGCATTTGCCTAATTTAGAAATAATGAGCGTTTATTCGCACTTTGCTACTGCCGATGACAGCGATCGCACTTTCATGCAGCTACAATCCCAAAGATTTGAGCAAGTAATTTCAGATCTCAAGGCTGAAGGGATCTATCCGCCTCGTATTCACATTTGCAACACAGCCGCGATGCTATGCGATCGCCAAATCCATTACGACATTGTACGAACTGGCTTAGGACTATACGGACTTTATCCCGCGCCCCATCTCAAAAATATTGTTGATCTACGTCCTGCTCTCACTGTCAAGGCGAGAATTACTCAAGTCAAAGAAATTAAGGCTGGGACAAGCGTTAGTTACGGTCGCTCATTCATCGCCGCACAAGATATGAAAATGGCAACTGTAGCGATTGGCTATGCAGACGGTATTCCTCGCGGTTTGTCTAATCGGATTCGTGTGGCAGTAAACGGTCAAAAAGTTGCTCAGATTGGCACTATCACGATGGATCAATGTGCGATCGATGTGACTCATGTTCCCGATGTAAATGTTGGCGATGTAGTGACATTTTTGGGTGGCGAGTCTGAAAATACTGCTGACGACTGGGCAAATTTATTAGATACGATTTCATGGGAAATTCTTTGCGGGTTTAAGAATCGATTGCCAAGGATTAATGTTGTCAATGCGATCGGTCTTACGACTTTACCGAAAACTATCTAGAGTTGCATCATTAAGTTCATCCTGTTCCAAAGAATTATGGATGTGTCAAGAAATTAAAATACAAATTATCGCAACGTGATTTCAAATACTTTCCTGACACAGGTAAGATATTAGCAATAATACTGATTTGGGGCGCATATCCTGTCTATGACTGACAAAGAACAAATGAGCCTGTTTGATCTGACTCCATCGGAGGTTCCTTTGGTAGAGCTTCCCCATGCAGATGTCTCTGAGTCGGCTCCGACTGCGAAAAAGACTGCGCGTTCTTCTAAAAACAATACCCCTGCACCTGCGGTAGCCGTTCCAGTACATGAGCAATTTGCTAGCCTAGACGCATTACGAGAAGCCGCTTGCAATTGTCAGAAATGCCCGCTTGCCCCAACACGGACTAATGTTGTCGTCGAAAGAGGCGATCGCAGTGCCAAAATCCTCATCATCGGGGAAGCGCCTGGTGAACAAGAAGACCTATCAGGATTGCCATTTGTTGGAAAATCTGGACAGCTTTTAGACAAAATCTTGGAATCAGTGGGATTTGACACTAATAAAGATATCTATGTTTGCAATACCGTCAAATGCCGTCCTCCCAATAATCGCGTCCCCACTGAAATAGAAACCACCACCTGCAAACCCTACTTGCTTGAGCAAATTCGTCTCGTTGATCCTAAAATTATCTTGTTAACAGGCGCAACATCACTTAAGTCAATATTGGGCGAAAAGTTAGGCATTACTAAAGTGCGTGGCAAATGGTACGAGTGGGAAGGGCGTTTAGTAATGCCAATATTCCATCCCTCTTATTTATTGCGAAATCAAAGTCGCGAACAGGGCAGTCCGAAGTGGCTAACATGGCAAGATGTGAAAGCGATCAAAGCCAAGTATCTAGAAATTATTGGTGCTGATAGCGTAGTTGATGATGACGAGGAATTTTAGTGAGTAATTTAAAAGAAGATTTAACCAAAATGGTAGATGTAGCGATATGGGACTGGCTGTCTCCCCATGCTGCAAGGGCGCGAGTAATTTTAGTTGGGGCAAAACTGGATATTGTCGATGTGGGCGTTGCGCTGACTGAGGATAATACGCAGTTAGTCCAATCATGGATCGAAGATGGCTGGATACGTCATCCTGTGGCTGAGGAGCTTAGCGATTGGAATGCAAACAAAGAAAAAGAGTTTATTAGCCTTGTTGTGCCACCATTTGTTCTTGTAAGACTTGACCCTATTTCCACATCAGAATAAAAAAAGCCTCGCTAAGCGAGGCTTTTTTTATTCTGATGTGGTGTATTTAATTTATGAAAAAAAGAGAGAGCAGCTATTAGCTACTCTCTCTTTTTTATTAACGGTAACCAAAAGAAAAAGCCTAGGTTACTTTCCCTGTTTCGTTCCTAGGCTTTTTCTTTTGTTCGCTCCTCACACCTCTATACTATACATCCCTCACCCCGAAATGTCTACTAGTTTGTCGGGCAATATTGGCTTTTTTTGTAAGCCTTTTGGCTGATGTTTACACTTTTATTGGCTATTTATAGCGATCGCTACCCATTTAGGGGAGGTTAAAAGCCTTAACTTGCATAGCGATCGCCTCTCAAATAAAGTTTCTTACCCCAAGGATGAGTGGCGGCGCTTTGCTACGTCACTCATCCTTGGGGTTTTGATTTGTCCTATCGAGCTTAGAATAAATTGAGATGAGCGATCGCAGGAGCAACCTCAATGACTCAAACAATTGCACAAAAAAACTCATTGTATGATCGGGATCTTAATCTTTGGTTAGAAACAGCGATCGCGCAATTAAAAGCGGGTGATTTAAAATCTCTCGATATTGAAAATCTGATAGAGGAGTTGGAAGGCTTGGCAGGGCGAGATCGACGGGAGTTGAAAACCAGACTAGCAACGCTAATCGAACATTTATTAAAGCGTTGCTATGTCAAAAGTGAGTATGACTATGCAGGTTGGGTAGAGACCATTGATCGTACTCGCAATGCCATAAGAGATATTCTCAAACAATCCCCAAGCTTGAAAAATTACGTTAAAAATCCTGACCTTTTTCAAGAAGCTTTTGATGATGCTCTACGCATAGTTAGGCGCAATCAGGGCTACAAACCTGTGAAATTCCCCGATAAATGGCAATTTAGCAGCAATATTGACGATATTTTGAATATTGATTTTTGGGAATATTTGTAACATTAAGATGAGCGATCGCCATTCAAGTAATCACATCACAGATTGATCGCTATTTACTTGAAAGGAAAGTGTGATCGCTTTAAATGATGTCAAACAAATGCTTGGTTTATAAAATTGCAGCTAAATCGCTATTTGAATAAGTGCAGTAAAGGCGCTCTCATTAAGACAAAAAATTCAAAATTAATTTGATGAACAAATCTTTGCAAACTCTAGATCAATTGATTTAGTCTCTTTTAACTCAAAATTGATTTGGTTAATTTCTGATATAGCTTCCTCTTGAATTTTGGAGCCTTGTGCCTTTAGTTCAGGTGTAATAGGCTTGCCTTTCCCTATTTCATCTGTTAATTTTTTTGTTTTTTCTACTATCTCTAATCCAGAAGAGTATAGAGATGACAACTTCCGATAGTTTGTAATATATCTTTGATGAATTTCTTTTAGATTACTATCCGAAATCTGAAGACTCTCAAGCTTGCTGATAATTTGGGTTGTCTTCTCCTTAGCTATTGCTAGAGTTTTTATCGAATTGGGATTTTCTATATGATATTTATCTTCTTGGATAGATTTAAACTGCTCGCATTCTAGTGATCTTCTATTGCTGTTAGCTGATATAAAAATTATTCCACAGACCATCAAAATTCCTAATCCCCAGAAAATTACAGGTAGTTTTCTTTTGTTATCCGCATCAACGATTTTAGATGTAATTGAAAATCCGCAATTTGGACAATAAGTAGCTTTATCAGAAATTTGATTACTACATTCTGGGCAAGAAATGATTGCCATGAAAATTATGTCTAATAAAAATAATATACAAACAATATCATGTGAATATCATAAATTAGTGGGTCACTCGCACTTTACTTTCACAGAGATTAAAGAGGCGATCGCCTCAAAGCAAAATATCAAAATCTATAGATACTCTGCCCAGATATCAACTACATCTTGAGATCCATACCATTTAGCTGATCGCGGAGAATGATACACCCCATCGATCGCCATATTCTGCGCTCCATCCAAATAAGCCGCCTCAATCGGAATTATGCCATCGCCCCAGACATCACCTTGACCAATCGTGAGTTCGTAACTACTATAGGCAAGCCATTTTTTTGGCGTAGATTTTTTGCCCTGTACCGCATTTCCTGCCACACAGATATATTCAATATCATCATAAAAAGCATCAGGATAATTGTCATTGACAAAACCTAAATTTGGCAGTGACCAAGGTTCGAGACTACGTTGAGGAGTTCCCAGACAAACCAGTTTGGCAACCTTAGAACGCGCATTCCAAACCTTGTCGTAATAGGGGCGATCGCCTAGATAAATCCGTGATAGCCAGCCACCTGCGGAATGGGCAATGATATTTACTTTCGATGCACCTGATTTTTCTAATTCCTGATTTACGGTTTGGTCAAGTTTTTCTAAGATTGGCGCGATCGAGCGTCCGCCGACAGTCGGAACCCAATCCCACCATTTCAAAGGGACGACTGTTGCCGATAAGTTTTTACTTTGTAATTTTTGGGCGATCGGGATGTAATCGGTAGCTCCCGCAAGATATCCCGCCAGAATTATATTTGGAGTATTCATATATTCACTATCAAAGTAGAAAGAACGCAAAGCGACCTCTCTACTTTAAAGCGCAAAGTACTAAATTTCGTCAGGGCGTTGACTAAGACAACTGCCGCCGCGTGCTGCATTCCGAAAAGTTTGCACCGCTTCCACTGTATTAATGTGACCACAATAGGGGCAGTAAACCTGCTCACCAATTTGTGGCTCAATGTCCGCACGGCTCCACCATTTACGACAGCGATCGCAATGAAAATGGTAGAGGAATTCTAAGGAAACTTTCATAGACTTTGCCGAAAAGCCTGTCTAAAAGTTTTTAGGGCTTCAAGTGGTGATGTAAATAAAATACAACGTTGCAATGTTGCCATGTCGAGGTTGGGTAAAAATTTGCTAGTGGATGATTTGCAATATTGGCGATCGCTTTGAGTATCTAGATGATAAATATCAAGAACTCCATCCTCCCATAACCAAACTTCAGGGACTCCGAGCAAATAATATTTCTTTAATTTCTCAGTATTGCCGCTAGTCAAAATTACTTCAATAGCGAGATCAGGAATCTTTTTGGGGCTACCAAAGCTATAGGATTCATCGGGCTGTAAAGAGACTTGTTCTACTTTTTCTTGAGTGGCTTGCCCCATAGGGAAAAACTCAATTTCCATCTCTAAGAAATATAATTCCAACAATGCGCCAATAATCGTTTTAATTAGCTCATGATCGACTGACGTAGACACAATCTCTAAAATTCCCTCGTAATAAGCTAGCCGAATTCCCCGTGCATCCGCAAAACCTCGTTGAATCAGCTTGAACTGTTCCCATGTAATTAGAGGTTGTTCAATTCTGACTTCAGGATTTGGCTTGGATTGAGTTAATATCATCTCGATAGGCGGCGTATACGCCTTTGACGTTGTACCAATTTAAGAAAATTCTAGCGATTTCTAGAGCTAATTGGGGTTTACCCTTATCGATCAGCCACTTGAGCAATGGACGAAGCGATCGCTCATTAAGTAAACCACCCAAGGACAATACCCCCCAAAGAATTACATGCAGCCATGTCATCTGAATCATCATTCTGACTGTCCATGTTGGATGTTTTTTGTAAAAAACTACACCCATGCGTCCGCGCTGGGCTTCGACATCGACAAGTCGAGGTAGTTGCTCAATCGTAAAGGCAGGATGCCAATGATAGCCAGCAGCATCGGGACATTTAATTAATTTCAATCCTAAATTTTTGAGGCGCACACCTAGCTCTAGATCTTCCCAGCCATATTGACGAAAGCTAGTATCAAATTTTCCAGCTTTGATCAGCCAATGCTTGGCGATCGCCACATTACCAGTCGCAAAAAAGGCTGTGGAAATATCTTGGATTTTAATTTTTTCAGAGGTCGGATTTTCAAAATTATTAGTATTGATTACCAAGCCATAAGTAAATGCGCGATCGCTTCTTGCAAGAGACTTGGCATGGGCAGACAAAAATACTGGTGTAACGACGAGGTCACTATCAATAAAGACAATCGTTTCGCCTAAAGCAACATCGATTCCTGTATTTCTTGCGATCGCTGCGCCTTCATGGTTTTGCAGGATTAAACGAACATGAGGAAACTCGTCTACATGGTTTTGCAAAAATTCCACCGTGCCATCGGTGGAGCCATCATCAACTACTACAACCTCATAGGGTTGCGCAAAATTTTGAGCTTCCAACGCTTGCAAACACTTTTGCAATATGGGTAGGCGATTATAGGTTGGGATAATAATTGACCACATACTGATAATTATAAAATTAGAGGGTGCTTTGCAATCTCTAATTTTATTCATAAAAAAAGGGTGCAAAGCACCCCTTTTTTTAATTTCGTGATTGTTGCCAATGTTGCCATAGGGTCAGACCACCAACATAGCCATAGCTCAACGCGTACAGCACCATAAAAGGCAAAGTGATATACAACCCTTTGCTATATGCCAATCCTGAAGCAATTACGCTATAAATACACAAACTTAGCTCGATTATTGCAGTAGCATCAAGGGGGATTTTGTAAGCTTTATTTTCCCAGCGATCGCTCTTGTGCTTAATATCAAACTTAGGAGTGCGACGGAAATTTGCACCCGTATTCGATAAACCAGCAAATACGGCTCGGCTATTGCTCCAAGAAATACCTGTGCCAAGTACGGCAAGTAGGAAAATACGACCGAGGCGACGAGTCCAAGACTTTGGATAAAGCTCTCGTTGGGCATGGACATATAAAAATGGGGGACCAAAGGTTGCAGGCAACATAAAGATTGCCCACAAGCTCTCAAAGGAAATGCGCAAAGCGCTCGCATCATCAGGTGTAATCAACATTAGAGGGACTGACAACAAAATCAATAGCAACATCAAAGGATGCGCTGAATATCCTGTCAAATGCATTGTGGCTTGAAATTTTACCAGCAGACTAAGATCCTCAGCCTTCCAGATTGGGGCAATTAGCTTCTTGGCGCATTGAATACTACCCTTTGCCCAGCGAAATTGCTGTAACTTAAAGGCTAGCATCGCCACAGGCAACTCGGCGGGCGCGACAATATCATTGTCATAAACCACTTGCCAACCTTTGAGTTGAGCACGATAGCTCAAGTCCATATCTTCAGCTAAAGTATCTGCGTGCCACCCACCAGCATCAATAATTGCCTCACGATTCCAAATTCCCGCCGTACCATTAAAGTTTAGGAAATATCCATTATTTGCTCTAGCTTGCTGCTCGATCGCAAAATGTCCGTCAATTCCTGTCGATTGCAACTTGGTAAGTAACGAATATTCAGAGTTGATATGTCCCCAACGAGTCTGCACAACTGCAACTTTCGCATTGGGGGAATTGACATAATGCCGAATAGTATCTTTGAGCCAGTTTACGGAAGGAATAAAATCAGCATCAAAGATGGCAATGTAATTTCCCTGCACAAACGGCATTGCATCCTGCAAAGCTCCAGCTTTAAATCCTGACCGATTGACGCGATGGATATATTCAATCCAAAAGCCATGATTTTGATATTCTTGAACAGTTTCGCTGAGAATTGCTTGTGTATCGTCAATAGAGTCGTCGAGTACTTGAATTTGCATTCTCTCGCGTGGATAATCCATCTGACAGACGGCATCTACTAGACGGCGCGAAACATAGCGCTCATTAAAGATTGGTAGCTGAATAGTGACAATTGGTAAATCTTCTAAGGCGATCGCATGATGTTCAGGTGGATCGACTGCCAAAACATAACTACTAAAGCCGTTAGTTAGAGGCTTGTCGAGGCGAAATCTCTCAAAGTTATCAAAATTATTGACAGCGATCGCGCCTGAACTTGGCAAAGATGTTGTTGCAGCTTGAACTGTTTGGTATTCTCTCGCAGGATTAAGTCGCGAGAATACCAGATGTTTCCTTAGAGATAGCTTAGGCTTATGGACAGCAGTGAGCCAATAAGCATTAAGCCCATACAGTAGTAGCCACATTGCTGCCACAGCATTTAGGGCGGCTAGGATCGATATTAGTATCAGAATGACTCTTGACTCCTTCTTACCACACGAAGCACTAATCTTAAAAAATTGATCAGACGAGCGAAATTAGCACACTAAGAAATATTACGATGCTTATCCTGTATTTGCAGAGAAATTTATGGTTTGACGCTAAGTATTTATACACCTATCCGTAAACTTTAATAAGAAAAATAAAAAAAGGCTGCAAAGCGCCCTTTTTTGTCCAACAGCAATTCCCGATCAAAACCAAACCTTATAAGAAACCATTTGAGAATTGTCTAGATCCACCCAGCCCCCCTTAAAAAGGGGGGAGAATTAAATTCTTCCCCCTTTTTAAGGGGGATTGAGGGGGATCTCTTAGGACTTTTGACCGCAGAAAGTAATTCTTAAATGGTTTCTAAGGTTGCCCATGAGGTTGCACCTCATGGGTTTAGGTTTGTAATTTATAACTGAGACATCTTTTGTAGGGCGATCGCAGCAGCTTCTTGTTGAGCCGCTTTAATACTTTTGCCTTGCCCTTTGCCCCAGCAGCGATCGTCAAACCATACTTCTACACAAAAAAGATTGTTAACTCCATCAACGTTGCGGTATTCAGGTAAACGTTTCCAGCGACCTTGAGTTAATTCTTGTAAGGCAACTTTGTAATTTCCCAGTGCCGGAATTGCCAATAATGATTCTGCAAAATGCTGCATATGTGGATCGAGCCATTTGCGAATATAGGCTAAGTCGCAAGTCGCAATATATAGCGCAGCCATTAATGCTTCAAGGGCATCCGCCAGCAGCGATCGCAAAGCCTGAGGATCATTACGCGCCGCATTAGAGACCACAACATATTTTTGCAACTCATAAATACTCGCTATTTCAGCTAGGGTTTTGTCACTGACAAGATGCGATCGCAGAGCGGCTAAGTCTCCCACTTTGCGATCGCCATAACGCTCTTTTAAAAACAAACTCACAGACAAGCGCAGCACGCTATCGCCCACAAACTCTAATTGATCATTGTTGTAATCATTTGAGAAACTGGGATGTACCAAAGCTTGATCGATTAATAACCAATCAAATCCAGCGGAATTAACTCGTTCTAGTGTTGATTGCTCTAGCCCCATCCGCTCCAACAAGCGGACTAGTTCTCTTTGTCGGCGTGGATCAATGGTAGATGTCATGAGACTTTGCAGATACTTTTGCAGATACAATTACAGCAACTTCGTAAATATGATCGTAGTCCATCGTAACCATGACTAAAAGGTTTTTCTCCACACTCTGTCTAGCACTGCTAGCAACAGTGACCACAATTTGGATTGTGGCTTGTCAGCCAAGCAATACAGTTACTGATTCTACCCCCCCCTCTGCCACATCACCCGCGACAAGCTCAGGTGGTGGTGGCATTAAAGACACCTTACGTTTAGGTGCATTGCTTCCGATCACAGGCGATCTATCCTCGATTGGTGCACCAATGATCAAATCGATTGATTTTCTTGTGGAAACAGTCAACAAATGCGGTGGTGTGCTTGGGAAGCCAATCACTTACCTTAAAGAAGACGATCGCACCGATCCACCAGCAGGTGCTGAGGCGATGACTAAACTCGTCAAAGTGGACAATGTTGGTGCTGTTGTTGGTTCATTTGCCAGCAGTGTATCTACGGCTGCTCTTGCGATCGCTGTGCCAAATAAAGTCGTGATGATCTCTCCAGGTAGCACTAGCCCAGTCTTTACTGAACGTGCTAAGAAAGGTGAATTTAATGGTTACTGGTATCGTACTGCCCCACCCGATACATACCAAGCTTTAGCTTTGGCGAACCTTGCTTATAAAAAAGGAGCGCGAAAAGTTGCGACCCTCGTAATTAATAATGACTATGGCGTGGGTTTTGAGAAAGCCTTTGTTGATGCTTTTGAAAAACTCGGTGGCACAATTGTCAACAAAAGTAAGCCGACTCGCTACGATCCAAAGGCTACGACCTTTGAAGCAGAGGCTAAGGGCGCATTTGGCAGTAAGCCTGATGCAGTTGCGGCAATTCTCTATCCTGATTCTGGCGGTGCGGTAATTAAGGCAGCTTTTGAGCAGGGCTTAACCAAAGATGTCAAGATTTTGCTCACTGATGGTGTCAAGACCGAAGACTTTCCTAAGCTAATTGGTAGTACCCCTGAAGGCAAATTGATTTTAGCAGGTGCGATCGGTACTGTGCCTGGAGCTGATGGTAAGTCTCTTGCCGAATTCACCAAGATCTATAAAGAAAAAACTGGTCAAGATTTGGGCGCTTTTGTTCCCCATTCCTACGACGCAGCGGCTTTAGTTGCGATCGCGGCTGAAGCGGCAAAAGATGGCACTGGCGACGGCATCAAGAGCAAAATCCGTGAAGTTGCTAATGCCCCTGGCAAAGAGGTCAGCGATGTTTGCGAAGCGATCAAGCTGGTCAAAGCTGGTACAGACATTGACTATCAAGGCGCTAGCGGCAATGTTGATCTAGATGAATATGGCGATGTCAAAGGTAGCTATGACGTTTGGGAAGTCCAACCCGATGGCAAAATAACTGTAATTGATCGCGTTTCCCCTTAATTTATTAGTAGGGTGGGCAATGCCCACCCTACTAATAAATATCAGTCATTACCAATTCACAAAAGTATTGCCACACTTCTGTGAATTAAAACCCAAACCCAAACCTAGAAAAATTTTGAAAGTGTTGCTTTGCAACACTTTCAAAATTTTTCTAGTGGTTCGTTTGATCGTTAATTGCTGTAATAAGGCAAAAACCTGCTAATCTTTTTTGTAAAAATTCATAGCAACATATATTAATAAAGGCGCTAACATCTATGGCGATCGAACTTAAAGCTGCTCCACCGCAAGAAGTTTCAATCTACATGCCCTACTATCGAGAGCCAAACAAGCGTCAAGCTCTCCCCTATGCGATTTCCCTATATAAACAAGGTGAAATTACAGGCGAGCGTCATGTAGAAGGAAGCTCGCCTATTTCTTTTATGGCTGTATGGCGCGTGGCTAACTTGCCGTCCGATCTGGCTTTGTGTCGATTGACCTTCGAGGGTGATGCTGACATGAGCTATGAAATGATATTAGAAAATTCAGAATTTGTTGGCTATTTAACTGAAGTTGTCTCCAATATTCGCGACAAGGGTTATGTTGATTTCCCCCAAATCTTCTACAGTAAACTGTTTCGACTTAAACTAGCCAGTACCGAAGGTACGTAAATCTTTTGCTAATTTTTGCTTATATAGCAACCCAAAAAATATCAACTCATGTATAATCCTTAGCTCAAATCTTGCTAAAAAAAACAAAGTCAGCTAAAGTCCTGATGCAGCTTTTTATAAGGCAAATAATAGTCAAATTTAAGGGGTTTACATTGTGTCATATGCCGCCCAGCGCCTTGAACAAATTGAGAGACAGCCAGAACCTGTAATCAAAAAAGTCGATCCGATGATTATCAGAGCTGCTAAGCAGATTTATCGCTACTATGCTGACTCCTATGCCGCGCAACTACCGCGACCTATGGGAATAGCCATCAATCGCATAGATATGACTGGCAAACTTATTTACTCTCAACTGATTTTGCTGCCACAAGAAAGCTTTGTGCCAATGGAATTAATTGAGCTATCTGACTATCATTAAAATTGTTTAGTGATGTTTAGTGAAATCACTTAAATAACTTTTGTCAAAACTAATTTACAAAAGATTTATAGAAAACTTACTTATAAAAGATTTTAGCAAAAGATTTTATTGTGAAAAAGTCTATGTTTAAGTGCTTAAAATAATAGTCAGTTATCTGTCTTGATCAAATATCTGTCTTGATCAAAATTCATCAGGATTTTTATAATTAGGTATCATCTATGACGTACTCAAGTTCCTCGTCGGTATCCGTAACTGCATCCGTTCGTTTTCAAAGCAAACTCAAAGAAACCAAAAACTTTGGTGATGCTTTGATTGAAATATTTTCTGACCTTGTGCAGTTAGAAATTGTGACTTGGGTTGCCCATGAAGGAGATACGACCCATAGGGCAGGTAATCGCTTAAAGACAAAGATTAATCTGATTGATGGTGATATCGAAAATGAGCTAGGAGCCGACTTTTTGCAGGGTTCTCCCTATGCAGAACTGCGCGGCTTCCATGAGATTCAAGTTGAGAAGGGTTCAGAGACGATCGCCAATAATCTTAAGACTCTTGTCGATATTGGGCAAAAGGTAACAGGGCTGTTAAATGGTGAAAATGAATCAGAGCCTGAAGAAAATACGGCTAGTTTTAGTAGCGATCGCATCTTTAGTCGGGTCTAGTCGCTTCTGGTTTATACGATCTGTCACTGAGGAATCTGTATGCGAGATCGGTCTACAAACAATAAAAGTAATGCCGCAGATGATGCTAATCATGTTAAAGCTGTTGGTAGCAAGCCTGCGAGTAAATCTGCGGAATTAGCACCTACGACTTCTAAAACAGCAGTAACTAAAGATGGTGCTGGAGAAAGTACTACTCTTCATAAATTTCGAGAAACCATCAAAGATGTTTTAGAAGAAATTACGGTGCTAGAAGTAAATACGATGATCGTCAGCCATATTCCGATCGCCAGATTTGATGCAAAACAGTTCTATGCTGATCTGCTCGAAAATGTTATGTATAAGACTGAAGAAGGCTTACAAGACATCAAAAGAGTGCTCCTTGATCGTAGTAAAGAGCTACAAAAAAAAGGTTCGGCAGCTACCCAGACTGAGCTTGATCGATACAATCGAGATCTAGAAATTTATAAGCGTGCTGAACGTATATTCAGTAATCGCCAAAATTTAAGCGATCCTAGACAAAAAGAGCAATTTGAGGCCGAACAAGTTTGTTATGGGGAGCTTGCCAAAAAAGTTCTCCAGATAGATCTACCTAAAGATGCTGATGGCGAGCTAATTCCTGACGCTCCAACAATTCGATATCTTCGTAAGTTATGGGAGTTTGAACAGTCTACTTTGAATGGTGAACGTATCTATGCTCAGACTAAGTTCCAACTTGATGGCGATTTGAATAATCGATTTCTAGATGACTTGTTTACTCCAAATAGAAGCAAAATTGATCCGAGTATTGCAAAGCTAGTTTTTGATTTGCATCATCAAGCGGTTGATAATGCTGAGAAGCAATGGTCAGGATTGATTACGACTTGTGTAAATCTAGTCAAAGACTTGATGCCATTCCGATCCAAATAAATTTTAGAGAATATGCTTGGCATGTTCTCTAATGAAACGTTAAGACGGATGCAGATGGACTTAATTAATTACAAACCCAAATTTGTAAGGTTGCTTCCCTACGGGGCGCAACCTTACAAATTTGGATAATTTATTATGGTGGCTATGCCCAATTGGTTGGCTATTGTTGATGATGAAATTAAGCTATGGCTTAACCCGAGTGTTCTTGCCCAGATAGAGCTAGATACGCATGGTTTAGCGGATAAGAATGAGATTATTTATCGGGTTAATAGTCAGGAATTATTGCAAGTATTGGCTTCTAGTGTAGGCATGGCTGCCCAACGTCAAGGGGCAATTGTAATTTGGACTTATTACTCTGACAATACTGTTGGTTTGCCTGAAGCTGAGCAGCAGTTAATATTAAGAACATTGATAAATATTGATGGCGATCTGAATCAAAAAGTCTGTCAAGATATCTTGAAACATCCTCATGCCGATCGCATTTTAAGGACATATAGTTTTCTGGTTAGTCAAATTTCACGGCAATTTTTAACTGCGATCGCAAATTATGTTGAAGAAAAATTACGTCCTTTTGTGATCGCCGCTGTATCTTTTACAACGACAATTACATGGTGTGATCCGTTGCAAAATCTGGGGAAAAGATTTAGTTTCTCAGCCGATTTAACTGCTTATTTATCTAATCAATGTTGGGCGATGGCGAGCGCTGCTCCGATTGTGGTCTTAATGATTTGGTGGATTTATTCCAAACTCAATCTGACCTTGCCATCGTTACCAAAATCCAGCCAGAAATTTTTCACAAATTTACTCGATCTTCTAGAAAGTAAAGTTTTTCGGCTGGTGTCGATCGCTATGGTTATCCTTTTAATTTTTTGTTGGATTACGATCAGAGTTGCCGTACCTATCGAAGCAAGGGCAAATAGCTTCATCGTTAACCTTGAGTCCTTGGTGGAGCCATATTTGCCTGTGGCGATCATTAGTTTACGCCAATGGATTGTCAGTGGATTAGGCAAAATCTTTTTCCGTTATCCCTGCTTCGTTAAATTAATTTTTGGGCGTTTCATAAGATGATGGTGTTACGCAAAGTGGAAATTACCCGATCAAGGCAATGAAACAAGTTGAGATTTGGCGATCGCAAGCAGCCGCAACCCTTGGATTTCTGGTTCCCAAAATTGTCGGCAGTACGATTAATGAAAAAGATGGACTGGTGGATGATCTGGTGCGCGTGTTAAATAACTTACCCGCACGTCCAGAAACTCGACAGCCCTATGCAGGTATTCTTCCTGCAGCCGATTTACCAACATGGCGCAGTCGAGCTGCGTTAACTCTTCAATCTTCCGTGCCAAAAATCCCTGATGTTGAAGGGAGCGTTTTTGATGGGGCGATCGATGATTTGATTCGTTTTTTACGTAATTTACCTGCACGTCCGACAGGGCGATCGCCCTATGCGGGACTTTTCCCTGCGGCGGATTTATCAACATGGCGCAAACAAGCGGCTCAGACCTTAGTAGCAGCGATCGCTCAGATCACTGATCCAAAACATAATAGTGCTGATGGTCGCATTGATGACTTAATCAGGGTGATGAGTGGTTTAACTTTACGCCCCATTCTACGAAATCCCTATGAAGGGCTTTACCAAGCTCCGAATCTGACTGAGCATCGCAAATTAGCAGCGCGGCGCTTAGAGCAATTGATTACTGGACTTAAAGATGATTTCAACCCCAAGGATGTACTAGTTGATAGCACGATTCGGATTCTCAATAATTTGCCTCCCCGTCTTCTCGACCAAGAACCATATGAGGGCTTATATCCCCGAACTACTGAAGCCAATCTAACTGCAACTTCTGGCTTGATTACTCAAGAACAACTGAGTGTGATCGCCCCCTATTCCCGACGCGATCGCCTTGAGAAGCTACTGCCCCACTTGAATAACACAATGCAGCGTTACGCAATCACGACACCTCTGCGTAAAGCGCATTTCCTTGCTCAATTGGGACATGAAAGCGATGGATTTAACACTAATGAGGAATACGCCTCTGGTGCAGCCTATGAAGGAAGGAGGGATCTTGGTAATACTCAGGCTGGCGACGGTGTGAGGTTTAAGGGGCGTGGCTTGATCCAAGTTACGGGAAGAGCCAACTATCTTGATTGTGGTCGAGCCTTGGGCGTGGATTTGATCAACAGTCCTCAGCGTTTAGGAGATTTCGATCTAGCCTGTCTCAGTGCGGGCTGGTTTTGGGACACTCGCAAACTTAATAATCATGCTGATCGTGATGATATCCTCACAATCACAAAAATCATCAATGGCGGCACAAATGGTTTAGCTGATCGCCAGTCTTATCTGTCCCGAGCTAAGAGAGTTTTTGGGATCTAACGCCCAAACTGTAAAGTTGCGCTCTAGAGAGTTCTGACTCTACGGTTTGGATTAACCAACAAAAGGAGCTAAAATCATGTCCTACAGTGACTTTACTACGCTTGATAAGGTTCAAAATGCTTTTAATTTAATTCTAGAAGAAGATTGCAATTTATTTGGAATTTTAGAAAGTGTTACTCCTTCAGACTACTTGCAACAAACTCTCACAGAATATTTACCCCTAGCAACAGCAATTAATACAGAAAAATCACGTTCTGAATTTTTGATTGCGCCAATCCTTGCTGAGTTGAGGCGTTTAGCTAATTATCAAATCAGCCTCTTTTCTGGCACAGAATTTAATGTTGATAAGGAAAAAGGGTTAGCAGGCTACTGTGATTATTTGATTAGTTTCTCGAAAGAACAGTATTTTATTCGAGCACCAATTATGGCGATCGTGGAAGCAAAAAATGAAAATATCAAGAATGGGCTAGGGCAATGTATTGCAGAAATGTTGGCGGCACAAATCTTTAATAAACAAGAAGGTCAGGCTTATGAAGAGATCTATGGAGTTGTCTCTACGGGAACAGTCTGGAAATTTCTAATCTTGAGGGATAACCGAGTTTTTATTGATTCTCAAGAATATTATGTGAATCAAATTGGCATGATATTAGCAATTATGCTTTTACCAATTCAGAAGTTTTTGGCAAAAGCAAGTTCATCGTAGTTAAAGTGGCGGCGAGTAAGGCTGCCTTTCTGAGCTTGGAAGATTATGTTTTAATGGATAAATCATGCACAGGTTTCGGTGAGGGTAAATCCATGACTCTGCAACCTCTAATATCTGAAGAAGCGATCGCTCCAGAGATCGATTATCCTGACAGTGACGGCAATCCTATGGCTGACAATACCGAACAATATCGCTGGATTGTGATCATCAAAGAAAATCTAGAGATCATGTATGCCGATGCCCCCAATGTATTTGTAGCGGGAGATTTACTTTGGTATCCAGTGCGCCGTACTCAAAAACGAGTTGCACCTGATGTAATGGTAGCGCTAGGTCGTCCCAAAGGTCGTAGGGGTTCTTATAAACAATGGCTAGAGGATAATATTGCCCCACAGGTCGTTTTTGAGATCCTGTCACCCAGTAATAAAGATCGGCGTGGTCAAGATTCCCTTGAAGATAAGTTTGACTTTTATCAAACCTATGGGGTTCAGGAATATTACATTTACGATCCCGATGATTTGATCTTAGAAGGCTGGCAGCGAGTTGGCGATCGCCTAGTCCAAATTCCATCAATGCTGAATTGGGTTAGTCCATTGTTAGGAATTAGATTTGATTGGGCAATCGGACAGGATTTAATCATCTCGCGTCCCGACGGTCAGAGATTTTTGTCGCCCGTGGAACTAAGTCAACGTTTGCAGCAATCAGAAATCCAAGTCTGGCAAGAACAGCAACGCACCGCCCAAGAGCGTAGACGCGCTGAACAAGAAAGTCTACGCGCCGAGCAGGAAAGCCTACGCGCCGAGCAGGAAAGTCTACGCGCCGAGCAGGAAAGCCTACGCGCCGAGCAGGAAAGCCTACGTGCTGAGCAGGAAAGCCTACGCGCCGAGCAGGAAAGCCTACGTGCTAATCGCCTTGCTGAGCGTTTACGAGCTTTAGGTATCGATCCAGACGATGTTTAAACTTGAAGGCAATCTAGGACTCTGTGGCGCACATCGGACTGGCAAAACAACATTAGCGATCGCGATATCCTCACTCCTAAATATCCCCTTTGTCCGCACTACGACCAGCCAAGTTTTTGCACAGCTTGGCTTAGATCCTGCGGAACCAATGGACTTTCAAACAAGGCTGTTTGTGCAGAATCATGTTTTGGATGCTGCCGAGCAGGTTTGGCAAGAATCGGCTAGCCCTTTTATTAGCGATCGCACCCCAATTGACATGATTGCTTACACCCTCGGCGATATTCAAGGCAAAACTGAGGTGGATTTCGACCTGCTAAGTCAATATATAGATCGTTGTTTTGCTAGTACCAATCAATTTTTTCAAAATCTCGCCATTATTCAACCAGGTATCCCGCTTGTTTATGAGGAGGGCAAGGCGGCGCTGAATGCTGCATATATTGAGCATATTAATATTTTAGTGATTGGATTATGTAGCGATCGCCGTCTCAAGACTAATGTATTTTGTAATGCGCGAAATGCGATCGATCTAGAAGCAAGAATCCTTAATATTTTGGAACATTTTGGAGAGATTTAAATCTCGGAAAAATGGGTAACTTGATCTATAGGGCAAGGGGTAAAAGTTATCTGTAGGTGAGGGCAAGTGAACTTCAATAATTTGGAATTGGAATGTATTGTCAGTCTATAGCTACGCGATCGCGGTTTTAGTAACGTAAATCAAAAAGAACAAGGTTTTACACTGATTGAGTTATTGGTGGTAATCATTATTATTGGTTTGCTAGCCGCGATCGCATTGCCATCATTTTTGAGTCAAACTGACAAGGCGAGGTTTGCCGAAGCTAAGTCATATGTCGCGATG
>Ga0315907_10002430_pt1 | contig 23440 bp, 19 predicted proteins | sample LakEriMetagenome_3_FD_203525 | JGI IMG/M metagenome (GOLD analysis project Ga0315907, IMG submission 203525) | Freshwater fungal communities from buoy surface, Lake Erie, Ohio, United States - Buoy 12 MA123 | ecosystem: Environmental > Aquatic > Freshwater > Lake > Lake biofilm | place: USA...
CGTTTTAGATTATTTTTTATCGAATGAATTTTCGGCCATTGAGCAAATTGATTTAGCTGCTTATTGTCAATTAGATGATACAGATATTATGTTTGCAATTAAAAAATGGCAATTCCATTCTGACCCAATTTTATCTTTACTGTGTAATCGATTGTTGAATAGAAAAATCTACAAATGTCAATTGCAATCAGAACCTATCACCGATGCTGCCTTAAGTCAAGCTTTAATAGCAACAAAAGCCAAGTTCAATGTGGATGATGCCGATGCTGCTTTTCTATGTTTTAAAGGAGAAACAAGCAATACCTTGTATAAGAATGACAGTGAGAATATCCATATTTTACTAAAAAAAGGTGAAATTTCGACTATTTCAGAGGTACAGAACGCTTTAATCGTCGAAAGTCTTTCTACCCCAGTTAAAAAATTTTACATTTGTTTGTTAAACGAATAAGCTCCAATTCAAATAAATTACGCAAGGTATGCTAGAATTTAGTGCCCAACAGATTGCAATGATGATTCAAGGTCAAGTAGAAGGTGACGCATCTGTTGTAGTTAATAATTTTGGTAAAATTGAGGAAGCCACTGCTGGCCAAATCTCTTTTTTAGCCAACCCTAAATATGAAGCGTTTTTATATACAACTGCTGCTTCGATTGTCATCATTGGTGCGCAACAACAATTGAAACAAAAAATCAAGGCTACATTAATCAGAGTTCCTGATGCCTATGCAGCATTCGCAACCCTACTTACAAAATACCAAGAACTCAAGAATCAACAACTTGTAGGCATTCAAACTCCTTCTTTTATTGCCCCATCCGCTAGCTTAGGTGCAAATCATTTTATTGCCGCTTTTTCATATATCAATGAAGGGGCTATCTTAGGTGAACATGTAAAAATATTCAGCAATGTAGTCATTGGAGAAAATGTAAAAATTGGCAACCATGTCACCATACATCCAGGTGTGATCATATATGCAGATTGTGTCATTGGCAACCATGTGACTATTCATAGTGGAACTGTTATTGGAAGTGATGGATTTGGATTTGCCCCTAAAGAAGATGGTAGTTTTCAAAAAGTACCCCAACTTGGTAATGTAATTATTGAAGATGATGTTGAAATTGGTGCAAACACAACGATAGACAGAGCAACTATTGGATCAACAATTATTCGAAGAGGTGTTAAGCTAGACAACCAGATTCAGATAGCACATAATGTAGAAATAGACACCAATACCGTCATCGCTGCGCAGACAGGTGTTAGTGGAAGTACAAAGATTGGCAAGAATGTCATGATTGGAGGACAGGCTGGTTTAGCTGGTCATCTAGCTATTGCAGACGGGATAAAAATTGCAGGAGGCGCAGGTGTGACAAAAACATTTACAACTGCAAATATGACCATTGCGGGTTTCCCAGCAGCAGATCAAAAACAAAGCCTAAGAAGCCAAGTTTATGTCAAAAACCTTCCAGAATTGGCAAAAAGAGTCCAAGAACTCGAAATATTAGTACAGCAACTGTCTCAAAAAGCATAAATCAGCCGTATTTTTGCTTATCATCAAGCTTTTAGTTAAGCTATTCTAAACTCGTTATACATGGATCAAAATTTCAATCCCGATAAGCAACATACATTATGTGAAAGTATCAGTATTAGTGGGACTGGTTTACATACAGGAATTCTAGTAGATATGACTTTGCAACCTGCAAATCCTGGTTTTGGTATACAGTTTCAAAGGGTGGATTTACCAAACCAACCAGTCATTAAAGCAGATTGTGATTTAGTAACAGATACAAGTCGTGGAACAACTTTACAAGTGGGTGATGCTAAAGTGAGCACGGTAGAACATATCCTTGCAGCGCTTGTTGGAAAAGGTGTAGACAATCTTTTAATTGAATTGAACGGACCAGAAATTCCTATCATGGATGGTAGTTCTGCTCCATTCATTGAAGCCATTGAAAAAGTGGGTGTATTAGAGCAAGACGCTGCAAAAGCCTGGTACAGTATTGATGAAAATATTTTTCACTACGACGAAGATAAACGCGTAGAGATGGTTGCATTGCCTTCATTAGACTATCAAATCACCACCCTGATAGATTTTAATAGCCCAGTTTTAGGCACACAACATGCGGCACTTAAAACAATCAAAGATTTTAAATCTGAAATCTCCCCTTGTAGAACGTTTTGCTTTTTACATGAATTAGAAACGCTTTTAGAACACGATTTAATTAAAGGCGGTGATATTAATAACGCGATTGTAGTCGTTGACAAGCCGGTGACCAAAGAAGAAATGAACCGTTTAGCTAAAGTATTTAAGCGAGATAAAATTGAAGTAAAAAGTGAAGGCTATTTAAACAATTTAGAATTAAGATTTCCAAACGAACCTGCACGTCATAAATTATTAGATGTAGTAGGAGACTTAGCATTGATTGGTTATCCAATTAAAGCCAGAATTATAGCTAATCGTCCTGGACATAGCAGCAATGTTGAATTTGCAAAAAAAATAAAGCAGTACATCAAAAAAAATAAAAATATTAAAGATGTACCTGTTTATGATCCTAGCGCAACACCTGTATATAGCTTAGAGCAAATAGAAAAAACTTTACCACATCGTCATCCTTTTTTATTAGTGGATAAAATCATTGAATTAACAGACACTTCTATTGTGGGTGTTAAAAATGTCACATTCAATGAATGGTTTTTCCCAGGACATTTTCCAGGTAATCCTGTCATGCCAGGCGTATTACAGATTGAGGCATTGGCTCAGACGGGTGGAATTCTTTGTATCAATGCAATGCCTAAAGGCAACTATGATACTTATTTTTTAAAGATCAATAATTGTAAATTTAAACAAATGGTAAGACCAGGCGATACCATGTTGCTTAAATTAGAATTAATGGCTCCAATTCGCAGAGGAATTTGCGAAATGCGTGGTACTGTCTATGTCAATGGAAAAGTGGCTACAGAGTCAGAACTTGTTGCTCAAGTTGTAAAAAGAGCAGAATAAAATTACCCTTATGACACATCCATTTACTTATATTGACCCAAATTCCAAGGTAGCACCGAATGTGAAAATTGATCCGTTCACAGTGATACATAGTGACGTAACAATTGGTGAAGGTACTTGGATTGGAAGCAATGTCACCATTATGAATGGTACTACAGTGGGCAAAAATTGCCGCATCTTCCCTGGCGCAGTCATTGGTGCTGATCCTCAGGATTTAAAATTCAATGGAGAAAAAACCACTGTGGAAATTGGAGACAATACGACTATCAGAGAATTTGTAACCATCAACAGAGGTACTTCTGATCGTTGGGTGACTAAAGTTGGTAGCCATTGCTTGATTATGGCTTATAGTCATATTGCACATGATTGCGTTATTGGCAACCATTGTATTTTAAGCAATAGTGTGCAAGTGGCAGGTCACGTAACATTAGGTGACTATGCTTGGATTGCAGGAGTAAGTGCTGTTCATCAATTTGTGCATATTGGACAACATTCCTATATCGCAGGAGGTAGCTTGGTAAGCAAGGATGTGCCGCCATATATTAAAGCTGTAAGAAATCCATTGAGTTATGGAGGCGTAAATAGTGTTGGATTAAAAAGAAGAGGATTTGACTTAGAAAAGATTAACCATATTTTAGATATCTACCGCTATATATTTAATAAAGGTATGAACACCACGCAGGCACTTGCTTTTATAGAAGAAGAGTTACCTGCAACCGATGAGCGCGATGAAATTGTTACTTTTATTAGAGACAGTGGAAGAGGTATCATCAAGCGTTTTGTGAAAGGTGCATCAGAAGAAGATTAATATGCAAATTCAAGTCACCGCTGCATCAAAAAGATTCAATAAAGAATGGATTTTCTCCAATCTTGATTATAGTTTTATTTCCGGGCAACATTATGCATTGATCGGCAATAACGGATCTGGAAAAAGTACTTTGTTGCAAATCATTGCAGGGTATATTGGACTTACAAAAGGACAGATCAATTGGGTCAATACGGCAGGGGAAAACATTGATAGCTCAAATATTTTCCAACATATCAGTATTGCTGCACCTTATTTAGAACTAGTAGAAGAGTTCACTGCATTAGAGCAAATTTATTTTCATCAACAATTCAAGCCCCTTCAATCTGGATTAAACCCAGTTGAGCTATTAGAAAAAATTGGACTTGTTAATGCAGCTGATAAACAAATTAGAAATTTTAGTAGTGGCATGAAACAAAGATTGAAATTAGCATTGGCTATTTTTGATCAAGCCCCAATCTTATTATTGGATGAACCATGTAGTAATTTAGATCAAGAAGGGATTCTAACATACCATCAATTAATGCAAGCATACGCCATGCATAAATTAATTATTGTAGCAAGCAATGATCCACAAGAATACCAATTTTGTAAGCAACAATTGGCGCTTGCTGATTTTAAAGTATAAGCAAGTGATCTAACTCCTACTTGCAATCAACAAATTCAAATCGGTGTATTTTAAATTACATTTTTGGCTGATGTAAAAATCAGTCAATGAACCTTTGTATAAATAAACCCCTTCGCGAAGATGTAATTGATGCCAAATAAGTTCTTCTAATCCGCCTTGATCTCCAACTTCCATCATCAAATGCATTAAGACATTGCTTATTGCTTGGCTAGCTGTTCTTGCAAAACCACTTGGAATATTAGGTACACCATAATGAATCACATCATGTTTGATGACAATTGGATTCTCATGATTGGTCAATTCAGTGGTTTCAAAACATCCACCTCTATCCACTGCTACATCAATAATAATACTACCTGGTCGCATATTCATCACCATTTCTTCTGTCACTACAATCGGCGCCCTGCCAATTTCATTCCTCAATGCACCAACTGCTACTTCACAGGTTTTAAGCTGTTTCGCTAATATATTTGGCTCAATCACCGAGGTCCATACGCGCTGACCTAAATTATTTTGTAGTCTTTGTAATCTAGATACATTGTTATCAAACACTTTAACACTTGCACCCAATGCAAGCGCATTACGTACTGCAAATTCTCCAGTGATATCAGCACCAATCACCACTACTTTAGTTGGAGGCACACCGCTAATACCACCCAACAAAACACCCTTTCCTGAATTAAAATTACTTAGGTATTGTCCTGCAATCAACATCACCGCACTGCCCACTATCTCATTCATGCTTCTTAAGATAGGATAGTTTTGGTTTTCGTCTTTGATATTTTCGATAGATAGCGCAGTAATTTTTTTTGCCATCATTGCAATCAAAACTTCTTGATCAATTGCAGATAAATGCAAAGGAGAAATAATTGTTTGATGCATCTGTAAAAAAGGCAAATCAGATGCAACTGGTGGCGCCGTCTTAATTAAAATTGGACATTGATACACTGCTGCTTTCTCAAAAGCAATTTCTGCACCTGCATCGGCATAATCTTTATCGGTATAACGGCTTCCTTTCCCTGCTCCCGATTCAACGAGCACACGATGTCCATTGGCAACCAAAACTCCAACAGCTTCTGGAATTAATCCAACCCTATTTTCTTGGAAGGCAGTTTCTTTTGGGATACCAATCAACAAAGGTTTAGCACTATGAGGAATATCCAATACCTCTTCCTGTGTTTCATAGGAAAATGAAGGATGAATTTGTGGCTTGGTTACACTCATAAAAAATATTTTAATGAAGATACAAAAATACCAGAGATCCTAGAATAGGAAAAGCCTAATCCGTGGTCGTCTTTTCATGGTTGCTATAAATTCTTCGACGATTGGGGTCAAGTATTTCAATATGCAATACAACTGCATTTTCAGGAACCAGGTTTGGTGCTTTTTCTGGCCATTCTACTAAGGACATATCGGCTTCTTCCAATGCCGCTTCTACTCCAGCCTGTCTTGCTTCTGCCTCATTCTCTAGACGATACCAGTCCATATGGTAAATCAATTTACCCTGCACCTCGTATTCATTCATGATAGAAAATGTAGGGCTTGACATAGCTTCTTTGATACCTAGTGCCTTCCCAATTGCCGCAATCAGGGTGGTCTTACCAGCACCCATCGGGGCTTGAAAGACCCAGACAGTTTGTGTCCCGAATTGTGTCACCAGTTGAGCGGCAATTTCGTCTGTCTGATCAAGGGTGTAGATTAAGTCCATATTGCAAATATAAAGCTTCAAATACAATCCTAAAATGGTTTCGTACCTTTATCTAATAAATACATCATCATGGAAAACATTCAATGGAAAGTAGACGGTATGAGTTGTACCAATTGTGCGTTATCCATTCATAAATATCTTAGCAGCAAGGGTATACATGAACCGAAAGTGAATTTTATGGAAGGCGAAGTGCAATTTGAATTGGCAGATACCAGTCAAAAACCAGCTTTAATAAAAGGGATACAAGGTTTGGGATACAAAGTAAGGGGCCAAGCAACTGATGAAGCACCAACTAAAAAATGGTTGGACAATAATAAGGAGCGTGCAATTTTCTCTTTGATCTTTACTATTCCACTCCTTTTGCATATGGTGCCAGGCCTGCATATACATTGGTTAATGAATCCTTATGTGCAATTGGGTTTAACCTTGCCTGTATTTATTGTGGGTATGAACTACTTTGGAAAAAGTGCCATCAATAGTTTACTACATGGCATTCCAAATATGAATGTATTGGTCTCCATTGGCGCGATGGCATCTTTTGGTTATAGTTTATACGGCACCATTATTGGGCAAGGTGCACAGTTTGCATATTATGAAACAACTGCTACTATTTTAACCTTTGTATTTTTTGGTAATTATTTAGAAGACGCATCTATTGCATCTACCCAACGCGCATTAAAAGATTTAGTGAAAGCACAAAAAGTAATGGCCAATATGATTGTCTTTGATGAAAATCACAAAGAGGTCATTTTTAATGTAGCTGCTGATACTTTGAAAGTGGGTGATATTTTACTAATCAATTCAGGCGAAACAGTGCCAATGGATTGTAAAATATTGTCTGGTGAAGCAGAAGTGAATGAAGCGATTGTCACTGGAGAAAGTATTCCTGTGCATCGTGTAATGAAAGATATCTTATTAGGAGGAAGCACCATCGAAAATGGTACAATTAAAGCCTATGTAACAGCTGTAGGTGATCAAACTGTGTTGGCAAATATTTTAAAAATGGTCAAAGCAGCGCAAGGAGAAAAACCACCCGTGCAAATTTTAGCAGATAAAATCAGCGCCATTTTTGTACCCTTGGTGCTGGGAATTGCTTTACTTACTTTAATTGGCAACTACTTTTTTACTAGTATTGGATTTGGTGAAAGCATGTTAAGATCCATCGCCGTCTTAGTGATTTCATGTCCTTGTGCTATGGGATTGGCAACACCTGCAGCTATTGCAGTTGGACTAGGCAGAGGTGCAAGAAATGGTGTCTTATTTAAAAACGCAAAAAGCTTAGAAACTTTTAAAGACATCAAGCAAGTTGTTTTTGATAAAACAGGTACTTTAACGACAGGTCAATTTGAGTTAAGTGGTTTTCATATTGTACAAAATGGGCAAGCACAAATTTCAGAGGATACATTTAAAGTCCTAAGCTACTCTTTAGAAAAATATTCCAATCACCCCATCGCTAATTGCATTAAAGAGACCTGGAAAACAAAAGATGCCATTCCATGGGCAAAAATAGAAGAAGTAAAAGGGATGGGTATTCAAGCAACAGATAAAGCCGGCAATACCTATTGGGCAGGATCCTTTAAAACATTAGAAGACAAGTCGATTGAAGATGGTCATAATATTTATATCCAAAAAAATAATCAATTCATTGGATGGATTGACGTAGCTGATCAAATTAGAACAGAAGCAAAAGAAGTAGTGGACCAATTGCACCGTCAAGGTATTGCTACTATTTTATTGAGTGGAGACAGGGCTGCAAAATGTAAATTAGTTGGTGAAGCATTGGGGATTCAAAAAATTATTGCAGAACAAAGTCCTTCAGAAAAATTAGCCACACTGGATGCCTTAATTAAAATTGCACCCACTGCAATGGTGGGCGATGGCATCAATGATGCACCTGCTTTGGCAAAAGCCACTATTGGTATTTCATTAAGTAATGCTTCGCATATTGCTATTCAAAGTGCACAAGTGGTTTTGATGAACAGTGGTTTAAAAAACCTACCAATGTCATTAGTATTAGGAAGAAAAACATACGAAACCATCAAAGAAAACTTAGGATGGGCATTTTCTTATAATATCATTGCCATCCCTGTAGCCGCATTTGGATTCTTAGGCACCTGGGGGCCAACCTACGGTGCCATGATTATGGCACTAAGCGATGTGGTCTTGGCATTGAATTCACTGAGGTTATTTAAGAAGAAATTATATTAAAAGATTCAACACATTAATAGATTCAATACATTGTTAGATTGGAAGCCTTAGTTGACATATTAAAAAAGCATTGGAACTATGATAGTTTTAGACCGCAGCAATTGGCTGTAATCGAATCCATCCTTGCCGGGAAAGATACACTTGCGCTTTTGCCAACTGGCGCTGGTAAGTCCATCTGCTTTCAAGTGCCCACCATTTACCAAAGAGGCATCTGCATTGTCATTAGCCCATTGATTGCCCTAATGCAAGATCAAGTAAAAGACTTAGTCTCAAAAAATTTAAAGGCCGTATTACTAGGGAGCCAACTGAGTGCTTATGAGGAGTCAATTGTATTTAAAGAGATTGAAGCAAAGAAATACCAATTCATTTATTGTTCTCCAGAAAAATTAGCACAAAAACATTTTCAAACTTTATTAAGTGGATTGCCCATTCAATTGTTTGCCATTGATGAAGCACATTGTATTTCACAATGGGGCTATGATTTTAGACCGAGCTATCGTAAACTAGATTTTTTAAAGACAAATTTTCCAAAGATTCCTATTTTAGCAATGACGGCTTCTGCGATTCCGTTGGTACAAAAAGATATGTTAGTACAACTAGGTATTCAAGACGCCGCTGTCATTACCGACCGATTTTTAAGACCAAACCTAAGCTATCAAGTCAAAAAGGAAACGGTTAAATTATTTGTCTTAAAGAATTTGCTAAAAGACATAACCGGGTCTGTGATTATTTATTGTAATACGAGAAACAATGTGGCGCAACTTGCAAGTATGTTAACCAATTACGGTTTTTCTGTTGCAGCTTATCATGCAGGCATGGAATTACATGAACGTAAAAAGGTGCAGGAGGATTGGATGCAGGACCAACTTCAGATAATTGTTTCTACCAGTGCATTTGGGATGGGCATCAATAAAACCAATGTGCGTGCAGTTATCCACTTTGATATCCCTGGTAGTATTGAGCAATATTATCAGGAAGCAGGAAGAGCAGGAAGAGATGGCTTCCCAGCTAAAGCAATTTTGATCTATCAACAAAATGATCTAGACTACTGGAATCAATTACAAGAAAAAAAGATACCCCCCATTCCCATAATCAAAAAAGTGTTTCAAGACCTTGCTGATTTTGTACAGTTGCCCGTAGGCATGGGTGAACAACAACAGTTTTTATTTGACTTTGAAGTGTTTTGTTTGCAATTTAAGTGGGATAAAATCATTGCAAGAAATGCATTACAGTGGATAGAACAAGAGGGACATATAAAATTTTCACCTAGTTCATTCAAGCCCACATTAGTACAAGTTATTGAAAACAGAATTAGCATTCAATTATTCGAAAAACAATATCCTGAAAACGGCTTTGTTTTACAAACCTTATTGAGAACCTATGGCGGTATTTTAGATAGCCCTCAGTATATCAATGAAGGCATGCTTGCAAAATTATTACAACGTGATATTGAATTTGTACTGTTGCAATTAAAACAACTCCAACAATATGGTATGATTTCATTGGAGCAAAAAGCAAATCAACCCATAGTGGAATTTAAGTGGAACAGGGCATCTGCCGAATTTATGACCCTCAATTTAGATGAATATCAAGCAAGAAAAATAGCTTTCGAAGACCGTATTCAAGCAATGAGAGATTATATTGGCAGTAGATTGGTGACTTGCAGAAACGTATTTCTTGCAAAATATTTTGGTGAAAAAACACCCCAAAACTGTGGAATATGCGACCTTTGTAGCACTAATAAGCATTAGATAACTAATAAGCATTAGGTATATTTTTAACAAAAGATTGGAATCCCATTTTATAATTTAAAAAATAAAATGTGTTTCTTTACACAAAGCATTTAAATATGGAAGACAAGAAAAAGTATAAAATCCTTTTATGCGAAGATGATAGCAACTTAGGTTTAGTTTTAAAAAACTTTTTAGAATTAAATGAATATGACGTGACCCTAGAAAGAGATGGCAGATTAGGACTAGGCGCTTTTCAACGTGAAAAATTTGACCTTTGTTTATTAGATGTGATGATGCCAAATGTAGACGGATTTACATTAGCAGAGGAAATCAGAGATATTGATCCAGATGTACCATTGTTCTTTTTAAGTGCTAAAACTTTAAAAGAAGATATCCTTCAAGGTTACAGACTTGGTGCGGACGATTATATCACTAAGCCATTTGATAGTGATGTATTGATGCATAAAATTAAAGCCATTATCAAACGTAACGAGGAAGACCATAAGGTTACTGACAATCTTGAATTTGAATTAGGCGCTTATAATTTCAATCCAAAATTGAGAGAATTAAAATTTAAAGAAACCACACAAATACTTTCTCCTAAAGAAAATGAATTATTAAAAATGCTTGCAGAGCACAAAAATGATTTATTAACAAGAGAAAAAGCGTTGAAAAAAATATGGGGTAGTGATACTTATTTCAATGGAAGAAGCATGGACGTGTACATTGCTAAATTGAGAAAATATCTAAAAGAAGATAATACCATTGAAATTGTCAATATCCATGGAAATGGATTTAGATTAGTAGTACAATAAGTTTATTATTTACCTTATTGTTTGCTTTATTGTTTACTTTATTGTCTATCTAAATAGTTCTGGATTTTCTCCAAAGCCTTGCCCTTTATGCTTTCCAAGGTGTTCGTAGGCTTTAAATGTCACTTCCCTGCCTCTAGGTGTTCTTTGCAAGAACCCTTCTTGAATTAAGAAAGGCTCGTATACTTCTTCTATTGTGCCAGACTCCTCTCCTACTGCAGTAGCAATAGTAGTAATACCAACAGGACCACCCTTGAATTTTTCTATAATGGCAAGTAAAATACGATTGTCCATTTCATCCAAGCCATGCTCATCTACATTCAATGCTTTTAGCGCATGCTGCGTGATACCTAAATCTACAATGCCATCGTTTAAGACTTGTGCAAAATCTCTTACCCTTCTTAAAAGACCATTGGCAATCCTTGGCGTTCCCCTACTCCTTCTTGCAATCTCCCCTGCTGCACTTGAATCCACTTTCACTTCTAGTATGCCTGCACTTCTTTCAATAATTTTTTGCAAAACAGGTGCAGGATAATATTCCAATCTTGATTTAATTCCAAAACGAGATAATAAAGGTGCTGTTAGCAATCCACTTCGAGTAGTGGCACCAACCAAAGTGAATGGATTCAAATTAATCTGCACAGATCTTGCATTTGGACCACTATCAATTAAAATATCAATCTTGTAGTCTTCCATAGCTGCGTACAAATACTCTTCTACCACAGTACTTAAGCGATGAATCTCGTCAATAAACAATACATCATTGGGTTCCAAGCTGGTCAATAAACCTGCTAAATCACTTGGCTTTTCAATGACTGGACCCGAGGTTTCTTTAATCTGCACGCCCATCTCATTCGCCACAATTCTGCTCAATGTTGTTTTACCTAAACCAGGAGGTCCATGAAATAAAATATGATCCAATGCCTCTCCCCTTAGCTTTGCAGCCTTAATAAAAATGCTAATATTTTCAATTAACTGTGGCTGACCCGCAAAAGCATCCATGACAGCAGGACGAATTGTATTCTCAAATTCTTTGTCCTGTGCTGGTACATTTTGAAAAGGCCTATCCAAGTTTGGGTTTGACATTGGTTGTATTATTTTGAAGCAGGCATCGCCTTTTCCAATAAGTGTTTGTAAATAAATTGATTTTTTAGGTCTGTAAAATGCTTTCCTTTAGCACCACCCCAACCGTGACGGCCTCCAGGATACAACATGAATTCAACTTGTTTGCCTTGATCTTGCAATGCACTCAATAATTGAATTGAATTTTGCATGTGCACATTGTCATCCATTGTGCCGTGCACCAATTGTAGCACCCCTTTAAAATTCTTGAGATGCGTCATGACATTACTAGACTTATATCCTTCTGGATTTTCTGCTGGCGTATCCATAAAACGTTCTGTATAATGTGAGTCATATAATTCCCAAGCCGTTACACTACCACCTGCCATTGCATGCGTGAATACAGATGCACCATAGGTCAATGCATAAGAACTCATGTAGCCACCATAACTAAATCCTGTAATTGCAATTTTAGTAGGGTCTGCTTGTCCATTTGCGATAAACCATTTTGCCATCGTCATATAATCCTCCATTTCCCAATAGCCTAAATTACGGTACATATAATTCACCCCTTCCTTTCCAAAATGTCCACTCGCACGGTGATCAAATGCCACCTGAATTAATCCTTCTTGCGCCCAAGCTTCTTTTGTTGGATTCGAAGACCAGCTGTCCATCACTGTACCTGCGTTTGGACCTCCATAAATACTCACTAATAATGGATACTTTTTATTTGGATCCATATTTTTAGGCCAGGTCACCAAGGCTGGTAATTCAAATAAACCATCTGCACTCTTAATACGGATCAATTCGGTTTTAGCCAATTTAGTTGCATCGTAATTGGCTGGTGTTGCAGTACCTAACACTTCTACGGTTTTCTTTTGTGCGTTGATCAAAGCCATTGTAGTTGGTGTTTGTACATTACTATACACCGTTACAAAGTTTTTTGCATCAGGTGCTAAATAAACCTGTGCATTATTATAATCTCCAACGGTTAATCTTTTTTGATTTTTACCATCAAAACCAACCGAGTATAAATCAATCCTAGTGCTACTTTCAATACCTCTTGCTGTAAAATAAATGGTCTTATTTTTTTCATCAATTTGGCGAATACCTAATACTGTAAATTTACCATTGGTGATAGGGTATTGTAATTTGCCTTCCATATCATACATATACAAATGATTCCACCCACTCGCATCTGCTTGAGCAATGTATCCTTTGTTGTTTGGTATAAAATTTATTCTTCCGCCATTTCTGTCTTCTAAATCAATCCATGTTTTTTGGTATTCTGTGTACACAGGCTTTTTTGCACCTGTGCTCATATTCAATTCATAAATTTTTAGGTTGTTTTGACCACGATCCATCCAACTCAACCACATTGCATTGTTATTTGGATTCCAAATAGGCCATCCAAAATATTGATCTTCTGCTTCATTAAAATCAGCCCATGTAATGCTTCCACCATCTGGTGTAGTCCATCCAATTTTTACTGTTGGATTTTCATCACCCGATTTTGGATACCTTGTTTCTTCTACAAATCCATGTTGTCCTTCACTATTGTAAATTGGGAACATAGGTACTTTTCGCTCATCAAAACGCATAAAAGAAATGTACTTACTATCTGGACTCCACCAGAAAGCACGGTACTGTGTTGGACGACCAAAGATTTCTTCAAAATAAACCCAGCTAGCGTAACCATTCAAGATACCTGTGGCACCATCATTGGTAATTGCTACTTCTTTTTTAGTCGCTAAGGATAAAGTGAATAAATTATTGTTCTTAGTATAGCCTACATAATTACCATCAGGTGATAAAGTAGGATTCTTTTCTTCTGCTTTATCAAAAGTCAATTGTACTTCTGTCCCATTGTCTTTTAAAAAAAGATCTCCTTTTTTAAGGACAACCGATTTTTCGGTAGGAACTAAATCTGCAGGCGCAATTGTATATTGCTTAGTAGCTAGATTGTATAAATAATTTTTAGGTGCCGCATCATCCCCTCTTTTTGTGTTCAATACAAATTGATTGTTGTCTACCCAACGGACAAAACGAGGCAAACCACTTTGAGGCATTTGCGCTATCCCTGAAATAGAGATTAAACTGAAAACGAATGCAAATAAGATTGTTTTTTTCATAGTATTTATTTTTTTCTAGATCACCACATTGATCATTTTACCTTTTACGAATATGAGTTTTTTTATTGGTTTTCCTTCAATCCATTTTTGTATTAATTCATTATTGAGCACAATTTCATGCACCTGCGCTTCTGTTGCATCTAAATCAATCGAAATATTGGCCCTCACTTTACCATTGATACTCACAGGATACTCCTTAGAAGTCTCTGTGACATACTGCGCTTCAAAGATGGGGAACGGCGCATCTATCACCAATCCTTGATTTCCAATTAAGGACCAAAGCTCCTCGCTCACATGCGGTGCATAGGGTGCCAATAAAATAAGCACCTGCTCTAGTACTTCTTTTTTATGACAACCCAAATCAAATAATTCATTCACGCAAATCATAAAACCGCTCACCGCTGTATTGTAACTGTGTCGTTCTGTGTCTTCTTCAATTTTTTTAATTGTTTTATGTAGTACTTTTAATTCTTCTGGCGTCGCTTTTTCATCTACCCACATTTGCCCTTTCATATCATCATAAAACAACCTCCACAATTTTTTCAAAAAACGGTGTACCCCTTCTATGCCTTTGGTATCCCATGGCTTACTCTGTTCCACCGGTCCCAAGAACATTTCATACATCCTAAACGTATCGGCTCCATATTTTTCAACCAATACATCTGGATTCACTGTGTTGAATTTAGACTTAGACATTTTTTCTATTTCCACACCACAAATATATTTTCCATCTTCTAATTCAAATGTCGCATTGGCATAATCGGGTTTCCATGTTTTAAATGCTTCAATATCCAATATATTTCCATCCACAATATTTACATCTACATGCAATTGATCTACTTCCATTGTCTTTGCTAATCCTGCAGAAACAAATACCTGTGTCCCTCTTTTACGGTATACAAAACGAGAACTTCCTTGAATCATCCCCTGGTTCAATAATTTTTTAAATGGTTCGTCAAAACCAATATGTCCTAAATCATACAAAGCCTTGGTCCACATTCTACTGTATAATAAATGTCCTACGGCGTGTTCTGTTCCTCCAATATATAAGTCTACCTGACCCCAATAATCACTCACTTTTCGATCACAAAATTTAGTGGTATTATGCGGATCCATATACCTTAAAAAATACCAACTACTTCCCGCAAATCCAGGCATGGTATTGGTCTCATAATGATTGGCCTTCCAGTCTTCGATATTTGCAAGAGGCCCTTCTCCGTCTGGACCAGGTCCGTAATTTTCGACCGTGGGCAATAATAAAGGCAACTCGCTTTCTGATAAAGGATACGCTATCCCATTTTTCCATTGTATTGGAAATGGCTCTCCCCAATAACGTTGTCTACTAAATGCAGCATCACGCATACGGAAATTCACTTTCTTTTTCCCGATACCCATTGCTTCCAATTTTTCAATCACAATCGCAATCGCGTCTTTTTGAATCATCCCATTTAAAAAATCACTATTGGATAAAATACCATCCTTGGTAGGATTCGCAGCAGTGCCGTCATAGGCATCTCCAATAATATTGGTAATAGGAATATTAAAATGTTGTGCAAATTTAAAGTCACGATCATCCCCACAAGGCACGGCCATAATAGCACCTGTTCCATATCCTGCAAGTACATATTCGGAAATCCAAATTGGGATGCGTTGTTGATTGAACGGATTCACAACATAAGCACCTGTAAAACAACCTGTAATTTTTTTCTCTGCAATTCGCTCACGTTCGCTTCTACTTTTCACATAGGCGATATAGTCATTCACTTCTTGTTGATGAGAGGCAGGCACAATTTCTTGTATCAACGCATGTTCTGGCGCCACCACTAAAAAATCTACACCAAATACGGTATCAGGCCTTGTCGTATATACAGTAAGCATTGCAGTATGGTCTGCTACTTTAAAATCAATTTCTGCACCAAAACTTTTACCGATCCAATTCGCTTGCATTTCTTTCATTGCATCGCTAAACTGAATGGTATCAAGTCCGGACAATAATCTATCTGCATATTCTGTGATGCGTAAATACCATTGACGTAATTTCTTTTTTTCTACTGGATGTCCACCTCTTTCGCTATATCCATTAATCACTTCGTCGTTAGCCAACACGGTGCCCAATGCAGCACACCAATTCACTTCACCAAAACCACAAAAGGCCAGTCGATATTGCATCAACAGCTCTTGCTGAGCTTTTTCATCCCAACTACTCCATTGAACTGCAGTAAAATTCAAATTTGGATCCGCAGGACATACATGATGTAGATTACCTTCTTTTTCAAATGCTTTCACCAATGCAGTGATAGGATTGGCCTTGTTTAAATGACGATCAAAATAACTATTAAATAATTGCAAGAAAATCCACTGCGTCCATTTGTAATAAGTGGCATCACAGGTTCTTACTTCTCTGTCCCAATCATAACAAAATCCAATATTATCTAATTGACTTCTAAAATTATCAATATTGTTATGGGTGCTTTTAGAAGGATGGACCCCATGCTCAATGGCATATTGTTCTGCGGGTAATCCAAAAGCATCATATCCCATTGGATGTAAAACATTGAATCCTTTTAATCTTTTATACCTGCTATAAATATCAGACGCGATATATCCTAAAGGGTGCCCCACATGTAAACCTGCCCCACTCGGATAAGGGAACATATCTAAGACATAACATTTTGGCTTATTGCTTTGATTGGAAACCTGATATGCCTTTTGATTTTTCCAGCTTGTTTGCCATTTTTTTTCGATCGTCCTAAACTGATACTCCATCTGCTAATTTTTCTTAAAAATCTGTAATTATTCGGTTTTGAATCTACCGGCCCAGTATACCACCTATTTTTAACAAAATTGGGTATAATTCGACCTCTGCAAATGTAAGTCTTTAGCGTTCAAAACCCTACATTTGCAGAGCGAACAAGTAAAATTTTAATGCCATGGCAGTACCCGGAAATGGATCTTTAAAGAGAAGCAAACCAAACTATATCTACAGCATTGTTGGGGTAGCCATTGTGTTGTTCATTATGGGGATCATGGGTTGGTTTTTCTTGAACCTCCATGCGATTGGAGACAATTTTAAAGAGGACATCAGAATTAGCGTTTATCTAAGAACTGCCGATAAAAATACAGTAGGTAAAATTCAAGCATTTATTGCTGCCGCACCTTACGCTAAAAATGTAGAATATGTTGACAAAGAAAAAGCAAAAGCAATTTGGAATAAGGAAAATAATGAGGATTGGTCAAAAATTTTAGATGTCAATCCTTTACCTGAAAGTATTGACTTTTTTGCTAAAGCGGATTATGTAAATCCAGATAGCTTATCTAAAATAAGTACAAGCATTGCTAGTAATTTCAAAAATGATGTGGCGGATATACAATATCCAAAAAGTTTAGTAACCAATTTAAACGAGCGCGCAACCAAGGTTGGTTTCATCTTTTTAGTGATGTCACTTATTTTATGTACTATCGTGATTATTAGTATAGACAATACCATTCGATTGGCTATGTTTAGTAACCGCTTTTTAATTAAGACCATGCAAATGGTGGGCGCAACAAGAAACTTTATTTCAAAACCGCTTGTTATTCGTGCCTTGTTGAATGGCTTAATAAGCGCATTCATTGCCATCTTTTTGTTATTTGGATTGATCCAATGGGCCACTTCACAATTTCCTCAGCTTCAAACCTTACAAGGTATTGGCAATAGCTTATTGTTATTTGGAGGACTGATTGTGATTGGCGTGGGTATCTCGGTATTTAGCACTTACAGAAGTGTTGTAAAATATTTAAAAATGAAATTAGACGAACTTTATTAATCAATTATTTATGAAAGAAAAAAGCACAAAACGATCTTTAGACTTATTTGGTAAATCCAATTATACTTGGATGATGATTGGTGCAGTACTTATTATTGGAGGCATGTTGTTAATGGCGGGTGGCAAAAGCGTAGACCCAAATGTATTCAATGAAAACGAAGTCTATAGCTTTAGAAGAATCACACTGGCACCATTGTTGATTGTTGCAGGATTTATCGTAGAAATATACGCTTTGTTTAAAAAAGCATAAACTTCATTATATCTATTAGAGCGATGCCTGCATCGCTCTTTTTTTAATCCATACCATGAATACTTTACAAACAATCTTAATTGCCATTATTGAGGGTATCACTGAATTTTTGCCCATATCTAGTACGGCACATATGAAATTCGCTAACCCTTTTTTGGGGATTGCGGATAGTCCATTTGTAGACCTTTATGAGATTGTGATTCAATTTGCTGCAATCCTTTCGGTTGTAGTGATCTATCGTAAAGAATTTTTTAATTTCAAGGACTATCGTTTTTATTTAAAATTACTTTTAGCAGTCTTGCCAGCATTGCTTTTTGGTGCCTTGCTAAAAAAATACATTGACGCTGTTTTAGATAATCTATGGGTAATTGCCACAGTCATGGTATTAGGAGGTATTGCTTTGATATTTATAGATCGTTATTTTAAAAAACAAGTCGAATCTGTAGACCAAGAACCGATTCAATTTAAACAAGCATTTTGGGTTGGATGTTTTCAAGTATTGGCAATTATTTTTCCTGGACTTAGCCGAAGTGCCGCCACCATCATTGGTGGATTAAGCCAAAAACTAAGTAAAAAAGCTGCTGCAGAATTTTCATTTTTTTTAGCTGTTCCTACTATGCTAGCAGCTTCTGCAAAAAGTACACTAGACGTTTACCAAGACCACCCAGAAGTATTTATATCAGACAACTTAATCAATCTTTGCATTGGAGGATTAGTCGCATTTGTTGTGGCATTGATCAGCGTTAAATTCTTTATTCAATTTGTCCAAAAAAGAGGCTTCTCACTATTTGGTTGGTACCGAATTGCCTTGGGCTTATCCATGCTAGCTTGGCTCTTCCTTCAAAAAGCTTAATGGATTTAAAGATAGATTAGCATTTATTCGTATTTTGAGCGTAAACCCCATGCAATATGCAAACTGCATCTAAAAAAGTCATTAACAGCTGGACCATGTATGATTGGGCCAATAGTGTCTATAGTCTTGTAATTTCTTCCACTATATTTCCCGCTTTTTATGAGGCTGTTACAGGAGACGGTAATGAGGACACTTTAGTTGATAAAGTGACCATTGGATCTTTTGAATTCATCAATACTGCTTTGTACAATTATATACTAGCAATTGCATTTATAGTTGTTGCTATCTTATCTCCGCTCCTTTCTTCCATTGCCGATTTCAGAGGGAATAAAAAACAATTTCTTCGATTTTTTTGTTCCCTAGGTAGCTTGGCATGTTGTAGTCTATACTTTTTTGATTCGACACATATAGAATTAGGATTGATTTCTATGATCATTGCTTGTATTGGCTTTTGGAGTAGTCTTGTTTTTTACAATTCCTATTTGCCGGAAATAGCTGCACCAGAAGACCAAGATCGTGTAAGTGCAAAAGGATTTATGATGGGTTATATTGGCGCTGTTATTTTACAATTAATTTGTTTTGTCTTTGTATTAAAACCAGATTTATTTGGCATCACCGTAGGCAAGGCATCTCAAATCTCATTTTTATTAGCTGGTATTTGGTGGTTTGGTTTTGGACATTGGTCTATCACTCATTTACCCGCAAGCATTAAAAACACAAAGACAGATCAAACGGATAATGTTTTTGTTGGAGGCTACAAGGAACTACATAAAGTTTGGTTACAACTAAGAAAATTACCCATTTTAGACCGTTTTTTAGGCGCATTCTTTTTTTACAATATGGGCGTTCAAACAGTAATGTTAGCAGCCACATTGTATGGAAAAAGCGAACTGAATATTCCAACAACCAATTTAATCATTGCAATTTTAATCATTCAATTGGTGGCCATACCAGGAGCAATGCTCATGAGTAAAATGGCGGTTAAAATAGGCAATTTTAATACCTTAATGATCGCAGTTGCATTTTGGATCGCCATTTGCATTATTGGATACTTTGTTCCTAGAAATGGTATTGTAGAATTTTATTGTTTAGCAACGATGGTAGGATTTGTAATGGGAGGCATCCAATCTGTGAGCAGAAGCACTTATGCAAAGTTGATGCCAGAAACAAAAGACACTGCTTCCTTCTTTAGCTTCTTTGATGTCACCGAAAAAGTAGCTATTGTGATTGGTATGTTTAGCTTTGGCTTTATCATTGAATTAACAGGCTCTCAAAAAAATGCAGTCCTTGGATTAGGCCTATTTTTTGTAATTGGTTTAATTTTATTATATAGAACTTCGTTAAAAAATAAGCATGCAAATTTATAGTCTACATACAGGTTATTTTAAACTCGATGGTGGCGCCATGTTTGGTGTGGTGCCTAAATCTATTTGGAATAAGACCAATCCAGCAGATGAAAATAACTTATGTACTTGGGCACTAAGATGTATGTTGATTGTATCAGGTGATCGTAAAATATTAATTGATACTGGCATGGGTAATAAACAAGATGCAAAATTCTTTAGCCATTATCAACCAACTGAAACCAAGACAATTGCTGAAGCATTGGCCCAGCATGGATTTAAGCCAGAGGATATCACAGACGTGCTATTAACACATTTGCATTTTGACCATGTAGGAGGTGCAGTGAATAATGAAAATGGTGTTCTAAAATTGGCTTTACCAAATGCGACTTATTGGGTGAGCGCACCCCATTGGGAAACAGCGATACAACCCAATAGAAGAGAAAAAGCAAGTTTCTTAAAAGAAAATATAATGCCCTTAATGGAGAGTGGTCAATTGAAATTAATTGAGACCCCTCCCTTTAAAAGCGATACCAGTTTACAAGAAATTCATTTTTCAGAAAATATTAGTTGCATTGTAGTCAATGGACATACGCAGGGCATGCTCTTGCCTAAGATCCAATATGGCAATCATCAGATTGTGTATATGGCAGACTTATTGCCTTCGGTAGGGCATTTACCTATCCCATTTGTAATGGGTTATGATATGCAACCGCTTTTCACACTCAACGAAAAAGAAATCTTTTTAAACGAAGCATGTACCAAAAACTATACTTTATTTTTTGAACACGATTCAGTGAATGAATGCTGTGATTTACATATGACTGAAAAAGGAATTAGAGCAAAAAATTGCTTTAACTTAGATAGCTTGAAAAGTTAATTGAATCGAAAAATGTGACCTAAAGAAAAAATGAATACTTATTCAGAGACTACTTTTATTCAATCATAGCAGTTAAAGGATGTCTTAAACCTTCATAGCTTTTCATATCCACTTTAATACTGCCTATAATAATTGGCGTTTCTATTCTAATGGGGATATGGTTGTCGTCGTCTGTAACCCATATGGTCATGCGCTCTCCTCCTTCAAACATAGTACCCTTCACAAGCAATGGTGCTATTTTAATGGCTTTAAATTTGCCAAATTTAGTTTGAACCACTTCTTTACCTAAATATTTAAAATAGGATGGAAATAATTCTTTGTCTAAAAAAAAACTTAGATAAACTTTTTCATTGACTTGTAAATTTTTAAAATCTAAATTCCTGGCTGCATAAATTATACTGATCACATCAAAAGTGCAATCTGCCGTTTTAAATGATTCCCCCTTTTGAGTCGTCACTTCATTGACTTTTTGATTGAATGATAGGGTTTGTTTTTGATGAAAAGAACCCTCATTAATACTTCTACTAAAAAAATAAGGTAATAAAGATTTAGTATCTACAATAGATTCATATTTATCACGCACTTTAAAAATCCAATCATACCTGCGATTAGAATTACCTCTAGCAGTCAATGCAAGCGCAGGCTCCCCTTCCCATTTAGAAGGCGTTACCGTAAATTGAGCGTCACCCGCATTTACATATAATCCTATCACATTGTAAAAAATAGTATAAGTAATTTTTTCACCCGTATTAAATGCAGTATTGGTTTGACTACAGATCTCTTTGGATTGCTTTGGCATGATAGATAATAAAGTAACCATCCAGATTTGAAAGAGATACAAGAACATGGCGGGGATATTAACTACAAAATTATTGCTTTAATCTAAAACCAAGTAATAAAAAAGCACCAATGATAGAAGGAATTAAAAAATTAACAATCCATATTAAGGTGGTTAATGCAATAAGCATAATATCGTTTTGGTAAAATGGCGCCATTAACAATAAAAATAATTGCCCACGAATGACTAAGTCCGTCAAGCTTATTGCAGGTATCATACTTAGAAAAAACAATAAAGCCATGATTGCAATGCTTAAATCAAGCCAGTCAACAGGTATTGAAAGCATTTCTGCTGCCCAATTGTATTGCATCAGGTAAACACTATATCTAGCCATTGCAAGGGCAAGTAATTTCCATTTTAAAGCTGTATCAATTTGAATTAAATTAATTTTAGACAACCAGCCCTTTAAAGGTTGATTGTAAAAAAACAAAAACAATGCAAGAATTGCGCCAAAAGGTGCAACCCATTTTAACCAAGGTAAAAAAGGAAGGTTCCAAAACATGGCAAAGCTTCCAAAACAAATAGTCATTAAAATTTGTGCATAGGAAGCCCAGGCCATTTGAGTAATACCTTTCAACTTTGTGCCTGGCGCTAGAAACAAAGTTCTACCCAAATAGTCACCAGATCTTGCAGGAGTAAAAAATGAAAAAGCCTGACCTACAAGCACTGCTTTTAGTGCTTGCCATGTATTAAACTTATTTGTGGACGCAATAACAGACTTCCATTTAATGGCTTCGATGGTATAATTCAAGGTCAATAAACAACCCATCAGCAACCAGGCAGACCAATGGATTTTAGCTAACTGAATTTTTAAATCAATACCATATTGATTTAGATTTTCATTTTGTAAAACCTTATTATAGATCGCAATAGCACAAATCACAAATAAGATGAATCCAATCAATTTATTTCCAAGAGAAAGTAATGGCTTAAGTTTACTTGAATTCATATTTTGTAAAGATCGTATTTTGAAGGGATATCTGTAACTTTATACCTATGTCAAAAACACCCATTATTTTAGGTATTGACCCTGGAACTCAAATACTGGGCTATGCGGTACTACAAGGTGGCGTTCAGCCCAAAATCATTATGATGGATGTACTTAAATTGACCAAAGAAAAAGATATCTATGCCCGCTTACAGCTGATTCATGCAAAGATTATTGAGTTAATGGAAACTTACCATCCTGCGCATTTTGCTATTGAAGCCCCATTTTTTGGTAAGAATGTACAAAGCATGCTAAAGCTTGGAAGAGCGCAAGGGGTCGCCATTGCAGCAGCCATGCATTACAATACCCCTGTGACAGAATATGCTCCAAAAAAAGTGAAGCAATCCATTACTGGAAATGGCAATGCTGATAAAGATATGGTGTGGAAAATGTTAGAACGT
>Ga0315907_10002435_pt1 | contig 23406 bp, 20 predicted proteins | sample LakEriMetagenome_3_FD_203525 | JGI IMG/M metagenome (GOLD analysis project Ga0315907, IMG submission 203525) | Freshwater fungal communities from buoy surface, Lake Erie, Ohio, United States - Buoy 12 MA123 | ecosystem: Environmental > Aquatic > Freshwater > Lake > Lake biofilm | place: USA...
GGGGCGCGTTCAGCCCGAGTTCCATGATCCGCGTGCGCGCCTGGACCTTCGACGAGGCCGAGCGCGTGGACCACGCCTTCTTCAAGCGCCGCATCGCCCGCGCCCTGGCCCTGCGCTCGCGCCTGCCCATCGCCAGCGACGGCGTGCGTCTGGTGCATGGCGAGGCCGACGGCCTGCCCGGGTTGATCGTCGACCGGTATGGCGACGTGCTGTCGGCGCAATTTCTCTCCGCGGGCATGGAGCGCTGGCGCGAGGCGCTGGCCGACCTCCTGCTCGCGGCCACGGGCTGCACCCGCTTGTACGAGCGCTCGGATTCCGGCGTGCGCGCGCTGGAAGGCCTGGAGCCGCGTGCAGGCTGGCTGCGCGGTGAAGGCCCCACTGAGCTCAGCATCCGCGAGCATGACTGGCGCCTGAACCTGGACGTGGCCCAGGGCCACAAGACCGGCTTCTACCTGGACCAGCGCGACAACCGCGCGCAGTTCGCGCGGTGGGTGCGCCACTTCGGCTTGAAGCGGGTGCTGAACTGCTACTGCTACACCGGCGGCTTCTCCGTGGCAGCGCTGGCCGGCGGCGCGCAGCAGGTGGTGAGCGTGGACTCTTCCGCGCCGGCGCTGGACAAGGCCCGCGCCAACGTGGCGCTCAACGGCATTGACGCCGCCCGGCACGAAGCCCTGGACGCGGACGTCAACGCCTTCCTGCGCCAGCAGTTGCAGGCCGGCGCCACCTTCGACGCCATCGTGCTGGACCCGCCGAAGTTCGCGCCCACCGCGTCGCATGCCGAACGCGCCGCGCGCGCCTACAAGGACATCAACCGCCTGGCGCTCAAGCTGCTGTCCCCGGGCGGCCTGCTGCTGACCTTCTCCTGCTCTGGCGGGGTGGGGGCGGAGCTCTTCCACAAGATCGTGGCCGGCGCCGCGGCCGATGCCGGCGTGGACGGCGCCATCCTGCAGCGCCTGGAGGGGGCCCCTGACCACCCCACCACCCTGGTCTTCCCCGAAGGCGAGTACCTCAAGGGCTTGGCGGTGCTGCGGGCGGCGTGACCGTGACGGCGTAAACGTGACGGCGTAAAATCGTCCGTTCAATGGACGAAAATACGCCGACTACATGCTGAAACGACACCTTGAGCCTGTGCTGACAGAGGCGCTGGCCGATACCCCGGTGGTGTTGCTCAACGGTGCGCGGCAAACGGGCAAGAGCACCTTGGTACAGGCGCTGGCCGCAGCACAAGGCCGCCGCTACCTGACCCTGGACGACCGTGTGGTGCTGGCTGCCGTGCGGGATGATCCTGCCGGCTTCGTGGCGGGCTTGCAGGGGCCGGTGGCCCTGGACGAGGTGCAACGGGCGCCGGAGTTGTTTCTGGACCTCAAGGCCGCGGTGGACCGCGACCGCCAGCCCGGGCGCTTTCTGCTGACCGGCTCTGCCAACGTGCTGCTCCTGCCGGGCCTGGCGGATACCCTGGCCGGACGCATGGAAGTGCTGACCTTGTGGCCCTTGTCGTCCGCGGAACTGCAGGGGCAGGTCGGCTTGAACCGGGCCGAAGCGCTGTTCGATGGCGCGACAGAACTCGTCGAGCCCCAGCCCTGCGACCGTGCGATCCTGGCCGACACCCTGCTGAAGGGCGGATTCCCCGAAGTGGTGGCGCGCAGCACCCACCGTCGTCGTGCCGCGTGGCTCGATGCCTATGTGGAGACGGTGCTGCAGCGCGATGTTCGCGATCTCGCCCAGTTGGATCAACTGTCTGAACTGCCGCACCTGCTGGAACTGCTGGCAGCGCGCAGCGGCGGCCAGCTGAACCTGGCCGAGCTCTCGCGCTCCACCCGCCTGCCGCAGACGACCCTGCGCCGTTACTTCGCCCTGTTGCAGACCCTGTTCCTGGTGAACCTGGTGCCGGCCTGGGCCCGCAACCCGGGCAAGCGCCTCGTGAAGTCTCCCAAGGTGTTCGTGCCTGACACCGGCCTGCTGTGTCTTTTGACCCACCTGGACGAGAGCCGGGTGGCTGCAGGGGCGGCCCTGGGCCTGCCGGGTGGCCTGGTGGAGACCTACGTGGCCGCACAACTGCAGCAGCACCTGGCCTTCTCAAGCCGAGGCCTGACGCTGTGGCATTACCGCACCCAGGCGGGCGTGGAGGTCGATTTCCTGCTGGAAGACCGCGCCGGCCGCCTCACGGGCATCGAGGTCAAGGCCAGCGCCAGTGTGGACGCCAGCGACTTCAAGGGCCTCAGGCACCTGCAGGACTCTGAGCCCGAGGCCTTCCAGCGGGGCATCGTCCTGTACGGCGGGCGCGAGCGGGTGGCGTTCTCGGAACGGCTGATGGCCGTGCCCCTGAGCTGGTGGTGGAGCCCCGCTGTGGCCCCGGCACCGGCTCCCGCAGCCCGCTTCGGTCACTGAAGCACGCCGCAAGCTGCTGACGGGGCGCCGCTTGGGCGGCCCCCGCTTTCAGCTCACTGCGCCTCGATCTTCGCCTCGCGGATGGCCTTTTCCCACTTGGCCGTTTCGACGCGGTTGCGCTGGGCCAGGGCCTCGGGCGTGCCGGGTTCGACCGAGAAGCCGTTGGGCGCGAACTTGTCCTGGATGTCCTTGCTGTTGGCCGCGGCGTTCACGGCCTGGTTCAGCCGGGCGATCACATCGGTCGGGGTGCCGGCCGGGGCGAACACCGCGAAGTAGGCGATCAGCTCGTAGTCCTTCAGGCCCAGGGCTTCGTTGACGGTGGGCAACTCGGGCACCACCGCCACGCGCTTGCTGGAGGTGACGGCCAGGCCGCGGATCTTGCCGGCCTTGTACTGCGGCACCGTGACGGCGAAGTCGGCCGTGAACATGTTGACCTGGCCGCCGATCAGGTCGGTCATGGCGTTGGGGCCGCTCTTGTACGGGATGGCGTTCATCTTGATGGCGGCCATGCTGGACAGCATTTCGGAAGACACCTGCTGCGAGGTGCTGGCGTAGGCAAAGCTCACCTGGCCCGGCTTGGCCTTGGCCTGGTCCACGAACTCCTTGAGCGTCTTGGCGGGGAAATCGTTGTTCACCGCCACCATCAGCGGCACCGAGCCGATGTAGGCCACGGGCGCGAAGGCGGTGTCCTGGTCGTAGGGCAGCTTCTTCATCAGGAACTTCAGCGCCGCATTGGTGCTGTTGGTGCCGATGAGGATGGTGTAGCCGTCGTTGGGTGCTTTGGCCACGATGTCCGCGCCCAGCATGCCGCTGGCGCCGGGCTTGTTGTCCACCACGACCTGCTGGCCGAGCGTCTGCGACATCTTCTCGGCGAAGGCGCGGCCGATCTGGTCCGTTGCGCTGCCGGCGGCGAAGGGCACCACCGCGCGGATGGGTTTGTTGGGGTAGGGCTGGGCCAGCGCGGCGGCGCTGCACAGGCTGGCAGCGGCCACGATCATGAGGCGGCGGGTGAGGTGGGTCACGGAAGGTCTCCTTGAAGGGTGTGTCCTGGCGCAAGGCCGACGGCGGCATTGTCCGGTTCCTGCGGTGTCACGGTGGCCTGCGGGGGCAAAGCCAGGTCCAGGATCGCCGCGCTCAGCGTCTTGCCGTGGGCGTCCAGCGCCAGCGAGCGCGTGACCCCGCCGCCCAGCGCGGCGTGCAGCACGAAGTGCACGGCGCCCAGGTGCGGCAGGGCGTAGCGCTCCACCTCGCCCCGCACGATGCCGGCGTAATGGGCCTTCACGGCTGCGACCGTGAGCAGGCGCTCCAGCACTGGGTAGTCGGCGGGCTGGCGCGCGATCACGCTCAGCGTGGCGCGGTCCCCCTTGTCGCCCGAGCGGGCGATGGCAATGTCCTGCAACTTCATCGTCACAACTCCATCACCTGCACGCGGGGCTGCGCCGCCTCGCGCGGCACCAGGGCCGAGGCCACGGCCACCACCTCGCGCACCGACTGCGTCACGCCACCGCCGGCGGCCGGGCCGTTGACGTACAGCGCTTCCACCTCCTGGCCCACCTGTTCGGCCTGCTCGCGGCTCGCGCATCGCACGGCCAGGCGGGCGCGGACCTCGTAGGGGGTGTAGGTGGCGTCCCGGTTGGCAGCCCGGCCGACGCCGCGACCTGTACCGCTCTCATCGCCTCCTCCATTGCCGCTGATGCCGCCGCTGATGCCGCCGCTGATGCCGCCGCTGATGCCGCCGCTGATGCCGCCGCTGATGCCGCCGCCTCCATCTCCATGCAGGGTGTTCACGCCGATCAACTCGGCCCGCTGCTCGGCCGCGCCCAGGCCCAGGCGTTGCAGGCGGTGTTGCAGCACCTGCAGCGCCAGCGCGCCGCGCTCACGCGCCCCCGGCCCGCCGTAGGAGATCTGGCCCTCGCCGATCCAGCCGTCGCGGTAGCCCACCGTGGCCTTGAGCTGCGCCGGCCGGAGCTGGCCGCCCGCACCCCACACGCGCACGCGGTTGGGGCCCAGTTCCTGCAGTTGCACGCGGGAGAAATCCGCCACCACATCCGGCTGCAGGTAGCGTGCCGGGTTCTCGATCTCGTACAGCAGCTGGGCGGTGCAGCTCAGCCGGTCCACCCGGCCGCCGGTGCCGTCCAGCTTGGTGATCACCGCGCTGCCGTCGGGCTGCACCTCCGCCAGCGGGAAGCCCACGTCGTGCAGGTCCGGCACGTCCAGGTGGCCGGGGTCGGCCAGGTAGCCGCCGCTGACCTGGGCAGCACATTCCAGCAGGTGGCCCACCAGCACGCCCTGACCCAGTTGCGGCCAGTCGTCACCCCGCCAGCCAAAGGCGTGCATCAGCGGCGCGAGGAACAGCGCCGGGTCGGCCACCCGGCCGGTGATCACCACGTCGGCCCCCGTGGCCAAGGCTGGCAGCAGGGCCTCGGCGCCCAGGTAAGCATTGGCTGAAATCAGCCGGTCCCCCAGGGCCGAGGCGCGCTCCGCCCCGGGGCATTCCGTCAGCGCCACGTCGTGCGTGCGCACCCAGTCCAGCACATCGTCGCCCGTCACCACCGCCACGCGCAGGCGCGGCAGGCCCAGCTCGCGCGCCACCGCCAGCACGGCCGCCCCGGCAGCCTGCGGGTTCGCCGCGCCCATGTTGCTGATCACCCGCACGCCCTGGCGCACGCAGGCTGGCAGCACGGCGCGCATACGCGCCTGCAGCATCGGGTCGTAGCCGTGGGCCGGGTCCCGGGCGCGGCGCAGTTGCGCCAGCGCGATGGTGCGCTCGGCCAGGCACTCGAACACCAGCGCGTCCAGCCCGCCCCGCTCGGCCAGGGCCTGCGCAGGGTCGATCCGGTCGCCGGCATAGCCGGCACCAGCGCCGATGCGAAAGGGTTTCATGCGGGGAAGTTTCGCACTGGGGTGCGGGCTCATGCCGAGCCTTAACGAGGCTTCTACGGGGCCGTCCTCGTGCGGCGTCCTCGCTTTGCCTGCAGCCAACGCAGGCCGAATATCTCGTTGTGAGATGATTCGGAAGTGAAGATCATCAGCAACAGCGCACTGCGCGCCTTTGCCGCGCAGCACCCGCAGGCCCAGGGGCCGCTGCAAGGTTGGCGTCGGGTGATCGAGAAGAACCGGTTTGACACCTGGGCGGCACTGAAAGCTGCCTTCAACACGGTAGACAAGGTGGGGGATCTGGTGGTGTTCAACGTGGGTGGCAACAAGTACCGCTTGATTGCGCACATCCGGTTTGAGAAGCAGATCGTCTACATCAAGGCGGTGCTGACGCACACCGAGTACGACCGAGGAGGCTGGAAGTCATGAATGCCCATGTCGATGTTGCAAACCTTTTGCCGGCCTGGACGCAGTTTCGGCAGCTGACCGATATTGCGCCCATCCGGGACGAGGCGCACTACCAGCGCATGGTGGCCACGCTAGAGGCCTTGCTGGAGGTGGCGGGTTCAGATGAATCGCACCCCGCCATGGAATTGGTAGATGTGGTGGGGGACCTCGTGGAGGACTTCGAGGCCTCCCATCACGTCCTGCCGCAAACCCATGGCCGCGACGCACTGGCTTTTCTGATGACGCAACATGGCCTGCGGCAGGGTGACCTGCCCGAGTTGGGCAGCCAAGGCGTGGTGTCGGAAATCTTGTCCGGCAAGCGGGAACTCAACGTACGCCAGATCCGGGCCCTGGGGGAGCGCTTCGGCGTCTCAGCCGCCACCTTTTTGTAGGCTCACCGCCGTCACGAACTTCGCTCGCTTCAGGCTGAAGAAGGCCTTCACGTTGCGCACGTTCGCGTCCTGCGTGAACAGGCGCTGGGCCAGGGCCTGGTAGGCCGGCATGTCGGCCACCTGCACCACGAGCACGAAATCCGGCCCGGGGCTCACGCGCCAGACCTGCTGCACGGCGGCGTCTGCCACGGCGCGGGCCTCGAAGGCGTCCAGGTGCTCGGCGCCCTGGCGGTCCAGGCTCACCTCCACCAGCGCGGCCAGGCCCGCGCCCACGGCGGCCGGGTTCAGCAGCGCCACCTGACGCTCAATCACGCCCGTTTCCACCAGCCGGCGCACCCGGCGCAAGGCGGTAGCCGGCGATACGCCCGCCGCCTCGGCCAGGGCCTGGTTGGAGCGTGCGGCGTCTTCCTGCAACAGGTGAAGCAGACGCCAGTCGGTATCGTCAAGCTCGGTCATGAGGGGTGGATGATTGCAAGAAAGATACGACTTTGCAATAAAACGCCACTCAGCCATTTTGCCAACTACGTCTTGCAAGAAAACAAACAAAACGCAATCTTCTTTCTTTCGCGCCGTCTCAGAATCCTGTCCACTCAGTCAGCAGGAGCCTTCTGTATGTGCGGCATCGTCGGCGCGGTCAGCACCCGCAACATCGTCCCCATCCTCGTCGAAGGCCTCAAGCGCCTGGAATACCGCGGTTATGACTCCTGTGGCGTGGCCGTGCACCAGGACGGCGCCCTGCGGCGGGCGCGCAGCACCGCGCGCGTGGCCGAGTTGCAGACGCAGGTGGACGAAGACGGCATCAGCGCCGGCACCGGCATCGCCCACACCCGCTGGGCCACCCATGGCGTGCCGGCCGTGCGCAACGCCCACCCGCACTTCTCACCCGGGCCAACGGCGACAGAAGGCGCCCCCGGCCTCATCGCCCTGGTGCACAACGGCATCATCGAGAACCACGACGAACTGCGCGCGGAGCTGCGCGGCCGCGGCTATGTCTTCACCAGCCAGACCGACACCGAGGTCATCGCCCACCTGGTGCACCAGCACTACCAGGGTGACCTGTTCGAGGCCGTGCAGCAGACCACCGCCCGCCTGAAGGGCGCCTTCGCCATCGCCGTGTTCTGCCGTGACGAGCCGCAGCGCGTGGTGGGCGCACGCCAGGGCTCACCCCTGGTGCTGGGCATCGGCACCGGCGAGCGCATGGGCGAGAACTTCCTGGCCTCCGACCCCATGGCCCTGGCCGGGGTGACGGACCAGATCGTCTACCTGGAAGAGGGCGACGTGGTGGACCTGCAGATCGGCAAGACCTGGGTCAGCGCGCAGGGTGCCGACGGCCGCTGGCAGGCCGTGCAGCGCCCGGTGCGCACCGTGCAGGCCCACACCGGCGCGGCCGAGCTGGGCCCCTACCGGCACTACATGCAGAAGGAGATCTTCGAGCAGCCCAAGGCCATTGCTGACACGCTGGACGCCGTGGAAGGCATCTCGCCCGAGCTCTTCGGCGACGGTGCCTACAGCGTCTTCAAGGCTGTGGACCGCGTGCTCATCCTGGCCTGCGGCACCAGCTACTACTCGGGCTCCACCGCGCGCTACTGGCTGGAATCCATCGCCGGCATTCCCACCACGGTGGAGATTGCCAGCGAGTACCGCTACCGCGACAGCGTGCCCGACCCCAAGACCTTGGTGGTCACCATCAGCCAGAGCGGCGAAACCGCCGACACCCTGGCGGCGCTCAAGCACGCCCGCTCACTCGGCATGCCGCACACGCTGACGCTGTGCAACGTGGGCACCAGCGCCATGGTGCGCGAGTGCGCACTGCACTTCATCACCCGCGCCGGCGTGGAGATCGGCGTGGCCTCCACCAAGGCTTTCACCACCCAGCTGGTGGGCCTGTACCTGCTGACCCTGGCCCTGGCCCAGGTGCGCGGCCGGCTGGACGACGCGGCCGAGGCGGCCGCCCTCAAGGCCCTGCGCCACCTGCCCGTGGCCGTGCAGGCCGTGCTGGCGCTGGAGCCCCAAGTGATTGCCTGGAGCGAGGAATTCGCCCGCAAGGAAAACGCCTTGTTCCTGGGCCGCGGCCTGCACTACCCCATCGCCCTGGAAGGCGCGCTCAAGCTCAAGGAAATCAGCTACATCCACGCCGAGGCCTACCCCGCCGGCGAACTCAAGCACGGCCCGCTGGCCCTGGTGACCAGCGCCATGCCCGTGGTGACCGTGGCCCCCAACGACGCCCTGCTGGAAAAGCTCAAGAGCAACCTGCAGGAAGTGCGCGCCCGCGGCGGCGAGCTCTACGTCTTCGCCGACGCCGACACCCACATCACCCCCGAAGAAGGCGTCAAGGTCATCCGCCTGCCCGAACACTACGGCGCCCTGTCCCCCATCCTGCACGTGGTGCCGCTGCAGCTGCTGGCGTATCACACCGCCTGCGCACGAGGGACGGATGTTGACAAGCCACGCAACCTGGCCAAGTCGGTCACGGTCGAATGACCGTGGGCGGCTTGCGCCGCGAAGCGGCGGCGCCGCAGGCGCGCCAGGTGGCGGGGCTTGCGGCGCAGGCTCACATCGCGCAAGCGATGTGAAGGGCCGTCAGGCCCGGCCGGAGCCACAAGCCGAGTGCGAGAAACCTGGCGAAGAGCGTGACCGTCGAATGACGGGCACGCGCTTCGCGGCCCGCAGGGCCCCGCGCACGAAGGGCGCGGCAGGGCTCTCGGTTTGGGGGTGCGCTCACATCGCGTCAGCGATGTGAAGGCGCGCAGCGCCGGGCGCACACCACAAGCCGCGCCCCCCGCAACCTGGCCAAGTCGGTCACGGTCGAATGACCGTGGGCGGCTTGTGCCGCGAAGCGGCGGCGCCGCAGGCGCGCCAGATGGCGGGGCTTGCGGAGCAGGCTCACTTCGCGCCAGCGATGTGAAGGGCCGTCAGGCCCGGCCGGAGCCACAAGCCGAGTGCGAGAAACCTGGCGAAGCGCGTGACCGTCGAATGACGGGCACGCGCTTCGCGGCTCGCAGGGCCCCGCGCACGAAGGGCGCGGCAGGGATCTCGGTTTGGGGGTGCGCTCACATCGCGCCAGCGATGTGAAGGCGCGCAGCGCCGGGCGCACACCACAAGCCGCGCCAGGTCGCCTAGCCAAGCCGCCCATCGGTGGTAACTCAACTCAGGCTTGTTGTCGCCCACCGGATGTCGCGTCGGCCGCCTTTCGCGCTTCTTCCGTAGCGAGGGCAGGAATTGGCATGACGGGTGCGACAGGGAGAGCCGCCCCTGGCTGTTGCAATGGCGCGGCCATCAACTGCTGCGGCTGCGCCATCAAGAGCTGCTGCGCAACCTGAATGAAGGCCATGCCCTTATGGTTCTCGATGATCTTGAAGGCTCCCGTGCTAGACAGCGTATGAAAGTAGCTGTGGTGCACAGACAGGACCTTATCTTGTAGTTTCTGATCCTGCTCCAAATCGCAGATCTTCAGCCCAATGTCTTGACACCTGGTTGCCGACAAATGACGGTTGTGTGAGAGGCTCACAGAATGGTCGCCAAGCTCAATGATGATCGCCGCTGCAGTGGCGTCGCGGTTCGGATCGCCCGCCAGCATGTTCCGCTTCAACCAAGCCTCTACAAGCGAGTTTGACCAAGTGATGGCCTTCTCGCACTCGCCAAGGAAAGCGGGGTGGTACTTGGCAATGACTGGCTGCCAGACTGGGATGGTCCGGGGATCGTCAATGATCTCCCTGTAGGCGCGCTTGAACTCTTCCAGTACGCCGTGGGCAGGGATGCCACCAAACTGCGGATCAATCGGTCCCAAGGATGACTGCTTCCCCATCCAGATTTCGCGGCACGAGCATGCAATCATGGTGCCCGCCGACATGGCCATCTGAGGCACAAAACAGCGCACATCGCCCCGGAATTTGCTCCAGAGATAGTCAACGATGCTTTCCGTAGCAGCAGTATCGCCGCCTGGGGTGTGCAACACCAGATCCAGGCCCTTGCTGACGTCGAGCCCGTTGATTGTGGTCATCAAACCGTTCTTGTCGATGTCGTTCACCGCTACGGCAGCCCCTAGCTCCGGCTTGTTTAGGAACCCGCTGTAGTAGCAGATGACATTTCGCTTCGTGTACCTTGCCAAGTCGGCTATGTACTTGCGCCGCAGTACATCAAAGGTACTGCCGACCTGCCCCAGCTCCTTGAGAAGTTCCGACCAGTTCGGCATGGGTTTCCTCTTTGGACAAGATTCTTCTTTCGCCGCTTTCGATGACTACCGTTTCGACCTTTAGGCGAGCGGCCCATGTGCGGGACGAACTCATGTCACCCAGCTTCCGTAGCGCATCGCGCTGCGTCTGCTCAAGCTTGAATGCGGCATAGAGCTCATCAAAGTCTGTCATGGTGACACCAGTAGCGCGCTGAGGGAATATGGTACCCAATACCAGTAGCGGCAACCTGTCCAATGAACGGTTCATTCTGTTCAGTGCGCGCTCGCCGTGTAGCTGCGGACGACTGCCACGGCTCCGAAGCCCCCTCCTTAGAGTCGGTGTCGCCAGCTTTCGCCACGGGTCGGAAGTCCTCCCGGACCTTCAGCCTATCGAGTGACCGCTATCTGTCTGCAGGTGTGGTGATTCTGTCCAAGCAGTTGAGGTTGCCATCGACATCTGCAATCGTGCCCCTTCAATACCCCCACTCCTCATGCCGCACCGGCAAGCTGTTGAGCCTTCTCCTCAACTGCTGCCAATGCGGCAAGTACAAGTCCATCAGCGCAGCAAACCGCGCGTTGTGCGTCGGCTCCAGCAGATGCACCAGCTCATGCACCACGATGTACTCCAGGCACTCGGGCGGTTTCTTGGCCAGGTCGGTGTTCAGGCGGATGTAGCCTGACTCGGGCGTGCAACTGCCCCACTTGGTCTTCATGCGCTGCACGAAGACGCGGTTCGCCTTCACGCCCAGCAGGGGCTGCCACTTGTCGAGCAGGGCCGGCACCGCATCGCGCACCTGCTGCCGGTACCAGGCGTCCAGCACCGCTTCGCAACGGGCCTGATCCGCATCCGGGCGCACCTGCAGGTGCAGCTTCCTTGGGTTCAGGCTGACCACGGGTGCGGCATCCGCATGCGTGATCTCCAGAAGGTAGCGCTTGCCCCACAGGTAGTGGCTTTCCTTGTTCAGGAACTCGCGGGGGGTCTCCCGCTCCTGGGCCTGCAGTTTGCGCTGCTGTGAACGGATCCAGCCCAGCTTCGACACCACGAACAGGCGGATGGTGTCCAGCGGCATGTTCTGGGGCGCAGCCACGCGCACCTTGCCGGCCGGCGGCAGCACGCTCAGGTGTACGTGCTTGATGGCCTTGCGCGTGACCTCCGCGTGCAGCTCGCCCAGGTCGAGCACGTCCCGCACGTCCCGCACGGGTCAATACTCCTTCTGCGCGAAGACGATGGGGAACAGGCGGTTCACTTCCTTGATGTCCTGCAGCACATCAAACATCGCCTGCTTGACTATCTGCTCCCGCGCCACCACGCCACGCCAGGCATCCTGCCGCCCGGTCTTGATGGCGGCATCCAGCTTCAGGGCCAGGTCCAACGCCACCGACGTGCCTTCGAAAGGCACCTCAGGCTCCCGCGTCGCATCGGCGGTCAGGCGGTCCTTCAGGTTGTTGTACAAGGCCAGTTGGCCGGCCGTCTTCAACTGCACGGGCGTGTCCTCGGCCTTGCCAGCGCTCACCTTCTGGGCCACCTCGGCGATGCGGGCCAGGTAGTCTTCGTACGCGATGGCCTTTTCCTTGCGCAGCCGGATGATCTCGTCCAGCAAAGCCGACATCTTGGCGAAGTAGGCCGGGTCGGTCAGCTGCTCTTTCAGGATCTTGCTGCGGACGTTGTTCTCGATCGTCTCGGCGATGGACTCCTTGTTGCCCTTCATGTCGGCCAGGCGTTCGGCAATCGCGTCGGCGATGCCGGTCTTGACGATCAGGTCCAGCAGTCCGATACCGTCGAAGGGCGAAATCTTCCGCGGGGCCTGGGCCTCGATGTACGTGTCGATGAGGTGGCGCATGTCCGCCTCGTAGGGCTTGAGGTCCAGCGTCTCGCCCGCCGCTTTGCGGATGATTTCGCGCAGGTTCAGGTAGTGCTTCTGCAGGCCCTTCAGGTGGTCGATCTGCGCGGGCGTGTAGCCCGCCGCCTCCAGCTCGTCAGCCAGGTTGGCATAAGCGCGCACCAAGGCCACCACGGCCTTGTAAAGCGCCACGCGGTGCGGCTCGCGCGTTTTCAGGTCATCGGCAATCTCGGTGTTGCCGCAGAAGTAGTGGATGTGCGCCAGGTCGCCCTTGGGCGGCGCCACCGGCTCGCACAGCAGGGCCAGGGCTTCCACGGCATCGTCCAGGCGCTGGCGGCCGGCTTCCAGCCGGTCCTTGACCAGGATCTCCGGGCTGCCACCCCCGGCGCCGTGGGCCAGTTCGGCGGTGTAGACGGCGATGGCCTTCTCCACCTTCTTGAACAGGTCCTTGTAGTCGACGATGTAGCCATATTCCTTGTCGTCGCCGTCCAGGCGGTTGGTGCGGCAGATGGCCTGGAAAAGGCCATGGTCCTGCATGGACTTGTCGATGTAGAGATAGGTGCAGGGCGGCGCGTCAAAGCCCGTCAGCAGCTTGTCCACCACGATCAGCAGCTTCATCTGCGCGGGCGCCTTGATGAAGCGGTCCTTCGCCTGCTGCTCGTAGGTCTCGGTCTTGGTCTTGCCGGGCTCGGCCACCACGTCCGTCAGCAGCGCGGTGTAGGTGTTGAAGATGAACTGCTTGTCGGTGTCGGTGTTGGCGCCGGTCTCTTCCTTGCTGACGTCCGAGGCCTGCGGGTTGTAGGAGGTCACCACCGCGCAGCGGCCCTTGAACACCGTCTTGCCGAACAGCACGAAGTACTTGCAGGCCTCGTAGATGCTGGAGGCCACCAGGATGGCGTTGCCGCGCTCACTCGACAGCCGGGGCTTCACGGCGAAGTCGAACACGATGTCGGCCACCACGCGGTCCATGCGGGCGCGTGAACTGAGCACGTTCTGCATCGTGCCCCACTGCTTCTTCAGCTCGTCCTTCTGCCAGTTGTTCAGCCCTTTGGTCTTGGCCTCGAACCACTGGTCGATCTGGTCGGTGCTGCCCAGCTTCTGGTCAATGTCACGCGCTTCGTACACCAGGTCCAGCACCACCTTGTCTTCTACGGCTTCGGCGAACTTGTAGGTGTGGATGTAGCCGCCGAACACCTCCAGGCTGGTCTGCGCATCGCTCTTGAGCAGCGGCGTGCCGGTGAAGCCGATGAACACCGCGTGGGGCATCATGGCCTTCATCAGCCGGTGCAGCTTGCCGCCCTGGGTGCGGTGGCACTCGTCCACGAAGACGTAGATCTCGCCCTGCGTGGGGCTGGGTTGCGCGGCCAGGTCGCGCAGGAAGGCCTCGAAATCATCCTCTCCTGCGCCCACTCCCCTGCGGCCGAACTTGTGCACCAGCGCGCACAGCAGGCGCGGGTTGGGCTGCGCCAGTTGGTCCATCAGGTCGCGCCCGCTCTGGCTGCGGTGGATGGTTTCGCCCGCGTCCTTGAACACGCGTTCGATCTGCCGGTCCAGCTCGTCCCGGTCGGTGATGATGGCCACGCGCGCCGCGGGCCTGTTCTCCAGGATCCACCGGGCCAGCAACACCATCAGGATGCTCTTGCCCGCGCCCTGCGTGTGCCAGATGATGCCGCCGCGCCGCTGCTGCACATGCGCCTGCGCCGCCTTGAGGCCGAAGTACTGGTGCACCCGCGGCAGCTTCTTGACGCCGCCGTCGAACAGCACGAAGTCGTGCATCAGCTCCAGCAGGCGGTGCCTGCTGCACAGCTTGGCCAGGTACTTGTCGAGCTTGTAGCCCGCGTTGCTCGCCTCGTCTTCCTTCCAGGCCAGGAAGTACTTTTCCTGCGTCTGGATGGTGCCGTAGCGCAGGCCTTCGGAATCATTGCCGGCCAGCACCAGTTGCACCGTGCTGAAGAACCAGTCGTTGAACTCGGGCTGCTGGTTCGACAGGCACTGGCGGATGCCTTCACCCAGGCCCACGCGGCTGTTCTTCAGCTCCAGCACGCCCACGGCGATGCCGTTGAGGTACAGCACGATGTCGGGCCGGCGCTCGTGCCCGCCCTTGAGGGTGACCTCCTCGGCAATGGCGAAGTCGTTGTCGGCAGGCCTGTCCCAGTTCACCAGATGAACGGTCTGGCTCACCTCGCCCGCGGCCACCTTCACCGCCACGCCGTAGCGCAGCAGTTGGTACACCGCCTGGTTGGCGGCATACAGGGTGCGCCCGTGCAGCAAAGTCTCCGCGCGCAGCCGGTGCAGCGCCGCGCTGATGTGCGCCGGGCTGTAGCCCTGGCCTGCCAAGTGGGCCGACAGCAGCCCTTCCTCGATGCAGTGGTTGCCCCCACGCTCTGACCAGTCGCCCAGGTAGCGGTAGCCCAGATTTTCGGTGAAGAGCTCGATCACCCGCTGCTGGGTCACCCGCTCAGGTTTGCTGATCTCTTCAGACATCAAGCCCTCCCTACGGGCATGTGGTCGATATAAGTCCTTGATTCAACGGCGCATTCTTGCCCTATCGCCCGGTTTCTATCGCCCGGGTGGGCTCGATATCGGCGAATCTGTCCGATAGCGATGCACTCACGCCGCCCAATATCGACGCCAGCGCTTGTCACCTTCGAAGCGTACCGCGCCCCGTGCAATCAACTCGTCCACCGCGCGCTTGACCTGCTTGGGGTGAATCTCAGCCCCCACGCGCTGGTGAACTGCGCTGATGGCCGAGCCGGGGTAGAGCCGCAGGTCTTCCAGCACCAGGACGGCCAGTCGGTGCGGCTCGATGCGCTTGAGTGTCGTCATGGCCCGGAAGTCCATCGCCTGCAACAGCGCCGGGGCGATGAAGTAGCGGGTGGCCTGGGTGCGCCCCGCACTGCGCACCAGTTCCCATTCCAGCAGCCTGCGCAGCCAGGGCGAAGGCGCATCCACGGCAGGCAGCTCCAGGGCTGTACCCAGCTCACGCGCGGTCATGGCCTCGTGCTGTGCCAGCAGGCCCAGGGTGATGCGCTCGCGCTGGGTGAGCGGGTAGGTCTGGTCGGCCTTGGCGATGAAGTCGATCACACGGGGCGCCAGGATGCGACGCCTGTTCCTCACCATCCTCGATGCCCAGCAGCAACTGGCCGCCCGAGGCATTAGCAAAGGCAATGCAGTCCTTGGCCACCTCACCCCAGTCGACCGACTTGCCGGTGACAGCCCGCAGCGACTTCTGGTCTCGCAGTTGGCCTTCGAGGCTCAAGCGCCAGCTCCTTCCGGCACCAGGCGGATGCGGCCGGTGAGCAGGGCTTGGGCCATGGCTTGCTTGAGGGCGCGGGCTTTGATGAGGCGGGATTCAAGAGATTCGATTTCAGTGTCCAGGTCGGCGAGCACCTGCGCGATGGCACGCTGCTCCATGGGGTCAGCGGGCAGCAGTACTTCGACGTTGCGCAGTGATTCCTTGTTTAGCGTGTACCCCTTGACCGCCTGCTTACCGAAGAGTGAAAAGTCAACTCTCGACAGCGCGTAGTAGAGAAGCTCTTTGTCGACCTGCGGACTCCTGAGCGCACAAATCGCCTCGTTGGTGTAGAGCATGCAGCCAGCAAAGGAGAGACGGCCAATCGTCAGCTTGAAGCTCATAAGGAGCGTCCCTTCTGGAACTTGCTCCATGCCTTCTGCGCCAGCGTCGGTGATCTCCTCTTTCGAATCTGCGATCACTTTGCCTTTGAGATCGGCAATGGAAAGCCACTTGTGACCGATGCCCCAAAAGCTTTCTGCCAAACGCGCCGGGGTTCTCCCCATGGTGATGGTCGTAATCTCACCAAGCTTGCGGGTTGCCCATGGTCGCGAAAGCCCAGGCAACCGCCGCTTGCCAGTGAGCAGTTCCTGCATGGCGCCTTCCTTGATCTTGCGCTTCTTGGTCAGCAGTTGCTCCAGTGAGTCGATCAGGGCGTCGGCGTCGAGCAGGGCTGCCGCGATGCGGTCCTGCTCTGGCCTCGGAGGGCAGAGAACGGTCAGTTCTTTGAAATACGGCAGCCCGATTGTCTTGATCGTGCTACCCGCTGCTATGCGCTCGAACTCACGCTTTCTGTTCTGCAGCAAGTAGTAGAGAAAGACGTTGTTCAGGGCAGGTCCGCACTGCCACGCCATGAAGTGTTGACTCACCGCCATGTCGTGTCGCATCACGGCGCTCTTGCCGACACCCGCGTCACGTGACAAGACGACTGTGCCAGCTGGGTGCAACACCGCAGACGAGTTGGCCAAGCCCTTTTCGGTGATCTTTGCAGCGGTCGACTCGATGAAGACTCGATCCAATCGATCAGAGTCAGCAAGTGAAATCCACTGAATTTGGCCGTTCCAATAGTCAGGATGACTTTTGCTTGGGGTGTGACCGCTTCCGCGCTTGGCAACATCGTCGAGAAGTACGTGACGCCACCCCTGCGGCGCCGGCAAAGGAGCAGCGTCAAGAGCGACAGGAATGGTCACTTTCATTCGAACCCCATCTTCGCCAGATGCCCCGCCACCCGCGCCTCCAGGTCGTCCACCTGTTGCGCCAGCTCCGGCATGGTCTGCCCATAGCGCTCGGCCAGCTCCTTCACCCGCCCGGTCAGCGCCTGGCTCACGCGGTCCAGCTCGCCGTGCACCGCCGCAGCCAGCGCCGCCATCCACTTGTGGTCCACCACCAGGGCCTTCACCTCGTCGGGTGTCAGCGTGGCGTAGCGGGCCAGGGCCTTGGCGTCCAGCTCGGCGTCCAGCGCCTTGAGGCGCTTCTTCAGGCTGCCGGCCTGCTCTGACAGGGCCAGCCAGGCTTTCAAGACGGCCCGTTCATCGGCCGTGTCCGCATCGGTGGTGGCATCGCGCCCGATCTCCTTGATGCGCGACTTCACTTCCTTGTCGCTGATCTTGTCGAAGCCGCCGAACACCGCATCGTCGCCGCTGTGTTCTTCTTCCAGTTCGGTCAGCGCGGCCAGGGTGCTTTCCAGCTCGGCGCTCAAGGCGTCCAGCTCGGCCTGCTCGGCGGCAAAGTGGTGCTGCACCAGCAGCGCCTTGGGCACCAGGTCGCAGGCCCAGCCTTTGTCCACCGTCTTGCCCGGTGAGCCGTCCTTGTTCTTCCTGGTCTCCAGCACGCGGTGGGGCGTGGCCTGCCAGCCGTCTTCGGTGATGAGGTAGGCGTCGTCCTGCAGGGTCTGGGCCCAGTGGTCCATCAGGTGCTGGTAGACAGCGTAGGGGTCGATCAGCTTTTCGGCCTGGCTCGTCGCGGCGGGCGCGTGCTCGTAGTGGTGCAGCAGGCCTTCGGCCAGTTCGCCGATCAGCACCTTGGGCAGGAAGCCGGGCGCCAAGGTCTTCAGCCGCTGCGCGACGGGCCCGCGCCAGGCTTCGAAGTGCGCCTTCAGCGCCTGGGTGAAGGCCTGGAACTCGGGGTGCAGGTGGATGGTGGGCTTGAGCGCGGCCGGCGCCACGGCCAGGTCCACGTAGCCGGGCCGGCGGGGCTTGAACAGGGCGGTCTGCAAGGCCGGGCACACGGCCCAGTAGCGGCCCAAGGTGGCGGGGGCCTGCACGTCGGCCCGGGGGATTCCACCGTTCAGGTGGGCATCGATGTCCTGCGGGTCTTCGGGTGTGCTGCTGTCGATGTAGCGCGGCAGGTTGAGGTTGAAGTCGTTTCTCTCGATCTCGTCCAGCCCCACCATGCGGGCGTAGCGCGGGTCGCGGTTGTCCAGCGTGCTGAAGGTGTCCACGATGCGGTGGATGTCGCGCTCACGCAGCCGGTTCTTGGGGCCGTCCTTCATGAAGCCCTGGGCAGCGTCGAGCATGAAGATGCCCTTCCGAGCCCCCGCACCGGCCTTGTCGATGACGAGGATGCAGGCCGGGATGCCGGTGCCGTAGAACAGGTTGGCGGGCAGGCCGATGATGGCCTGGATGAGCCCGCGCCGAACCAGGCTCTTGCGGATTTCGGCCTCGGCATTGCCGCGGAACAGCACGCCGTGCGGCAGGATGCAGGCGGCCCGGCCGGTGCTCTTGAGCGAGCGCACGATGTGCAGCAGGTAGGCGTAGTCGCCCTGCTTGGCGGGCGGGGTGCCGAAGCCTTCGAAGCGGCCGTAGGCGTCGCCCACCAGGCCGGTGCTCCAGCGCTTGTCAGAAAACGGCGGATTGGCCACCACATAGTCGAAGGTCTTGAGCTGAACGCCCTCCAGGAACTTGGGGTCGGCCAGGGTGTTGCCCTGCTCGATCACCGCACCGGGGTTGTGGTGCAGGATCATGTTCATGCGCGCCAGACCGCTGGTGACCTCTTCCTTCTCCTGGCCGTACACGCTGACCGGCGTGGGCGCGGCCTCGGCCACCTTCAGCAGCAGCGAACCCGAGCCGCAGGTCGGGTCGTACACGGTGGTGTCGGGGCTGGTCTTGGCCTTGGCGATGCCCAGCAGCTGGGCCATCACGCGGCTGACTTCGGCCGGCGTGTAGAACTGACCCTTGCTCTTGCCACTTTCGGTGGCGAAGTGGCGCATCAGGTACTCGTAGGCGTCGCCCAGGATGTCGTCGCCATCGGCACGGTGCTTCGAAAAGTCCAGGTCCTTGGATTCGAAGATGCCGATCAGGTTGGTCAGCTTTTCGACCTTCTCCTTGCCCTGGCCCAGCAGTGCGTCGTCGTTGAAGTCGGCCTTGATGCGCAGGCGGTTGGCCTCCTCCAGCGGGCGGACGATCTTCTTGTTGATCTGGTCGCCGATGTCGCTCTTGCCCTTGAGGGCCACCATGTCGCCGAAGCTGGCGCCCTCAGGAATCTGGATGGGGGCGAAGGGCTGGCCGGCGTACTTGTCGCTGACGTACTTGATGAACAGCAGCACCAGCACGTAGTCCTTGTACTGGCTGGCGTCCATGCCACCGCGCAGTTCGTCGCAACTGGCCCAGAGCTTGGAGTAGAGGTCGGATTTCTTGATGGCCATGTGTTCTTGTCTGTTCTTGTCGTTCTCGGTTTGAGCGGTTTCAGGCGCGAGGATATGCGCGGCCACCGGGGATTCGCAGCAAGCAGTTCCACGGCCCGATCAGCGAGGCCTGGACATCGGGCCAACAAAGAAGCGATGCACCGAGACCCAGCCTGTGGATTCCGTGTCTGAGGATTCTGGCGCACCGTTGGATTCCCACGGCCCCTGATGCCGAGCCAGGCAGCCGGCAGCCTTCGCCCATGTGTCAAGCGACACCCGGAACCAACCCCCGGAAGGCCGGAGGCAGGCGGGGACTTGTTGAATGTCCTTGAGTGTTGACGCCGTCCCCAGATTGAGCCATCCGCCGCCCCCTCCCGTGAGCCGGTTGGTAGTGGCGTAAGTTGCTGATCGAATTGACATTTCAGGCAATAGTGCTGGCGCAGACATCGCCCGGCAGATGGCTCAAGCTAACGCCGGTACCAACAGGTACGCTGAATGGAGTCCGCATTCGCGACGGTAGTGGGCTTTCCACAACCAGTCATGCGTCTACCAATGGGTTCTTCGTCTAAGATGATGCGGTTCACTTTCTAGGAAAGTGCTGAACCGTTTTCAAAGACTTCGTTTCGCGAGGCTCGACGACATGCTCACCACCGACAAGACCATCGACCACGGCACCCTGCGCCGCCTGGTCGCAGCCGGCGCAAACGTGGGTGCCGAGGTGGTCGGCTCGGGCCGCAGCTGGGGCATCGTCATCAACTACGGCCGCATCAACCAAACGCTGGCGGCCACCCGGGGCCGGCCGAAGACGTTCCGGCAGTTCGAGACGCTGACCGGCTACCTGAAGGCGCTGGGCATCGTCGAGTACCGGGTCAACGCGGCAGCGTTCGAGCCAGGGGGAACCCAGAAGGAGGCCCCCGACCGGCGCAGTGTGACGGCATCCGAGCGCATGAAACGCGCCCACGAGGCGGCCGCCTACGACGCCTGGTTCCGCGCGCAGGTGCAGGCCTCGATCGACGACCCGCGGCCGAGCCTGAGCAACGACCAGGCGCGCACCCACATGGCAGCGCGCCGGCAGGCCCTGCTCAAGAAGGCGGGCACCAAGCCGGCAGGCAAGGCCGCGGCCAGGTCCTCGCGTTGAGCCGCGCCGGGCTCGAGCTGCGATGGCGGCCCATGGCGCTCGCAGACCGCGAGGCCATCCTGGAGTACATCGCCCAGGACAACGGCACGGCCGCGATCGAGCTGGACGAGGAGTTCGAGGCCAAGGCAGAGATCGCGCGGCAGCGCCCTACCCTCTACAAGGCAGGCCGCGTGAAGGGCACGCGCGAGCTCGTGGTGCGGCCGAACTACGTGATGGTCTACCGGGTGCTGCCGGACGCGGTCGAGTTCTTGCGGGTACTGCACGCTACGCAGCAGTGGGCAGCCCAGAAGAAGGCGAAGTGAGCCCATGGCAGACCTCACTGCGTTTTTCGGCCTATCGATGCCCGCACAACGAGTTGGTCTACGCATGATCAAGGATGTCATCCGACTGAAGTGGGAAACCCGGCTGTCCCACGACAAGATCGCCACCGCCCTGGGCATCTCCAAGGGCTTGGTGCAGAAGTACGTGGCGCTCGCAAGGAAGCAGCCGCGTGGGCCATCGGTTGCCCAAGTGGAAGCCCTGGGACAGGTCAACTGCTTCTGCACGGCCCGCCAGAACCGCTAGAACCGCTAGAACCGCGCGCGGCACGCGCTGAATCGCCATCAGGCGGCGCTGCGCGGCGCGGGCCACCACCACCCCTCGATCAGAGACCTGCAGTGCAGACCGAGCCGTCGTGCATCTTGGCCTGCCGCTCTTCACGCATAAACGTCCAGCAACGAGCCCGCTGCGCGACTGCCCGCCCGAAACACCGCCAGGTTCGCCAAGAAGGCGTTTCGGGCCTGCAACTGGGCCACAAGATCCTCGTGGATCGAGGAACCCTGCTCCTGTGCGCGCACCGTCGAGGCCATCACGCCACCGTCAGCCTGCGCCGTATGGACCACCCGCTCACGCCGAAACCCCTCGGTCTGAAGGTTGGCCAGGTTGTGCGCCGAGGCACGCATGGCTGCATCGGCAGCGCGCAGGCCTGAAGTGGCGATGGCGGTGATGGTCGACAAGTCGGCAGAGGAAGGTGGGCGGTGGCGACGACAGGCAGGAGCCTCGGCCCCTGCCCGTTCAAGCTTCAATCATCACGCCTTCTGGGCCTTCTTGGCAACGCCCTTCTTGGCTGCAGGCTTCTTGGACGCGATGGTCAGGGTTCTGCCCCTGCTTGATGGGCCGGTCTAGGCTTGAGAGCAGTCAGCGGGCCTTCAGTGGCCGGATCTCGACCCAGCGGCCACACGCTGCGGCACTCTCCATCAAAATGCCGCGCTTGACCCGCTCCCCTCCACGCCTGATCACGCTGACGCTGCTGACTGCGCTGTCAGCGCTGACGCTGAACATGGTCCTGCCGTCGCTGCCCTCCATGGCACGCGACTTGGCTGCGCGCGAATCGGTGACGGCGCTGGTGGTGTCGGGCTATATGGTGGCTTCGGCGCTGTTCAAGCTGGGTCTGGGGCCCATCTCCGACCACTTCGGCCGCCGGCCGGTCATGCTGGGTGCCTTGTTGCTGTTCTTCGGCGCGTCGCTGGGCTGCATGCTGGCGCCCAACGTGGGCGTGCTGCTGGTCTGCCGGGTGCTGCAGGCCGTGATCGTCGCCGGGACTGTGGTCTCCAGCGCGGCCATCCGGGACCGGCATTCGGCCGTGGAGTCCGCTGCCAAGCTGAGCCTCATCGGCTCGGCGATGGCCGTGGCGCCGATGCTGGGGCCCATGGTGGGGGGCGTGTTGGACGTGAGCCTGGGCTGGCGCGCAGTGTTCGCGCTGTACGCCTTGCTTGGCGGCGCGCTGCTGTTGCTGACCTGGGCCGACATGGGCGAAACGCGTGCCCCGGGGCTGCCGGCGCCGCGCCTGGCGGACTGGTGGGCCTTGTTGCGTTCCAGCCGCTACTGGGCCTATGTCCTGTGCACGGCATTCACGGTAGGTGCCTTCTACGTGTTCGTCACAGGCGTGCCCTATGTCGGCAAGGCGGCCTGGGGTCTGTCGCCCGCCGAGGTGGGCCTCGGCGTGGGTTCCATCACCGGTGGCTATCTCGTCGGGGCAGCCATCAGCGCGCGGCAGGCACGCCGGCTGGGGGTGGGCGTGCTGCTGGTGGCGGGCCGGGTGGTGGCCTTGCTGGGCATGGTGCTGGGCCTGGGGGTGTTCGCGGCGGGTGCCTCGCACCCGCTGGCGCTGTTCGGTCTCACGCTCTTCATCGGCCTGGGCAACGGTCTGACGCTGCCCAGCGCCAACGCCGGCACCTTGTCGGTTCGTCCGGCATTGGCCGGCACGGCCGCGGGGCTTGGCGGCGCGCTGGTAATGGCTTTTGGGGCCGTGCTCAGCACGCTCACCGCGTTGGTGGTGGAGGGTTCGCCCACGCCTTTCGCCTTGCTCACGCTGCTCACGGGTTGCGTGCTGCTGTCGCTGGCAGCGGCGCTGGTAGCCCTGCGACTGGAGCGCGCGGCGATGCACGGAACTGCGCCGGGCCATGCCGCAGGCGCGACGGCGACTGGCGTGTCCGGTGCGTCACGCGACGCCTGAGCACCGCTGACCGGCTCAGCGAGCCTCCTGTGCCCAAGGCACCGACACCGTACACGGCACCTCGCGGTGCCAGGGGGCACCGCTGCGCCTCCGCTGCCTGACTACCGGGTCCTGGCATGCTCGCAGATGTGTCTTCCTCTGCCTGGTGGCCAAGGCGCGCTCCTCGTGCAGCGCGATGTCCAGTTCGACCCCATACACATGGTGATGGTGCCGGCGGCGCCGCAGGCGGCACGCAGCTGCTTGCCTGTGGTGGTCAGCGCAATGGCGTCCAGCACCAGGCCTCGCACCATGGTCACGGTCTTGCCGCCGCGGCCTTGCTTCTCGCGGCTGACGGCGGCTTCTGCACGCCGCGACGGGCCCGAATCGACCCAAGGCAGCCCTCGATCGCTTCCCATAGCGGTCGCCCCGCGCGATGCCCATGCCCAGAACGCTTTGGGCGTTGGGCAGCACCCGTGCAGCGCAAGGCCTATCCCGACCGTCCCGCAACGCGGCTCCGCGATGTGGTGGCATCAGGCTGCGCGCCACCCGCCACTTGATGGACAGCGCTACGCCGGTACGCGTTAACCATGATTGATTTAGTTTGTGATGTTTATAAAGTACAAACATCAAATAACCTACAAACATGGCTACCTCACCCACCATCGCCGAGATCGCCCGCTTGGCGGGCGTGGGCACCGCCACCGTTGACCGCGTGCTCAATCGGCGCCCGGGCGTCAATGCCGAAACCGTCGACCGGGTGTTGCA
>Ga0315907_10002436_pt1 | contig 23401 bp, 15 predicted proteins | sample LakEriMetagenome_3_FD_203525 | JGI IMG/M metagenome (GOLD analysis project Ga0315907, IMG submission 203525) | Freshwater fungal communities from buoy surface, Lake Erie, Ohio, United States - Buoy 12 MA123 | ecosystem: Environmental > Aquatic > Freshwater > Lake > Lake biofilm | place: USA...
CGCCGCCCCGCTCGTCGCATGGGGCCGACGCGGCACCGGCCGCACCGCCGCCATCGCGTTCCCCCTCGCCGGGGAATTCTCCACCGCCGCCCGCCAATGGCCCGACGGCCGCAATTTCCTCCTCACCTTCGCACGCTGGCTCATGGGCGACGATCTCCCGGATGGCCTCGGCCTCCGCTGGGCCACCGAAGGCACCACCCTGACCATGACCCTGCAGCACGATCCCTCATGGAACGAAACGTTCGCCGCCACCGCCCCCAGACTCTTCCTCGCATCTGGCCCCCGCGCAGAAAACCAACGCGAGATCGCATGGGAACGCATCGCTCCTGGAGCATGGCACTGCACCACGGAACTCAACGAAGGCGAACTCATCCGCGGAGCCGTCACCGCCGGCCCCCATGCGCTTCCCTTCGGACCCTGCGCCGTCGGCGCAGACACCGAATGGCAGACCGACCCCGCCAGACGCCTCGAACTGCTCGCCGCCGCCGGCACCAGCGGCGGCCGCGAACTGACCGAACTCCGCTCGGCATGGCTCGGCCCACCGCAGCGCGCGCCAGCCAGTCTCCGCCCCTTCCTGCTCCCCCTCGTGCTCGGCCTCTTCCTCACGGAAATCTACCTCAGCCGCACCGGAAAACGCCTGCGCTTCCCTCTGCGCCGCCCGCACCGGATGACCACACCCGCCCCCTCCGGACCGTCAGCGCAGCCCTCACCCGCCACACGCCCGGCGCATTCCGACACGGAAATCCCTGCCTCCGCCCCACCCGACCAATCATCCGAAGAAACACCGGAGGCCGAACGCCGCCGCTCCCGCTTCGCCAAGGCAAAGAAACGCTGAACAGACGGAAATCCACCCGAGGCCCGCATCAGCGCAGCCTGACCGAAAGCCGCGCCTGCCCCCGCGGACCAGTCACCGGGAGAGGCTGCGCAAACCTCAGCGTCCCGCCACCCGCATCACCCAGCGCCACGGGCTGGCCCGCCGCAGCCCGCCATGCCGCAAGGTCATCGCTCTGCTCCACGACCGCTTCCAGATCAGCCGCATCACGGAGCAGGCGGTATTCAAAACGCAGACCGCCGCCATCAGCCATCAGCACCGGCAGGACCGCCGTGGCCTCATCGCGCGGACTCAGCCCGAACGCATACCGCAGCAGATTGGAAACCCCATCGCCCCGTGCATCCGCCAGCGGACCGCTGATCCCAGGATCCGCCAGTTCCCCAGCACTGAAATGTTCATGCTGCCAGAGTGCAAACTCGCTCTGCGCCGGACCACCCGCCGCCAGCGGACTTCCACCAATTCCTCCCAGTCCCCAGCCCGCCGCTCCGGTGACTTCCGCCGCAGTTCCGCCGCGCACCACCAGCGAATGCCCACCACCATCGCTCAGCGGCGACCACTCGTCGCGGTAGGTCACCGAATGAATGATCACCCCAGCCCCATCGACGAGCGTCAGCGTTTCGCCCCGGTTGCTCAGCCGCGCCGGGCCGTACGACCCCGCCGGCACCAGCGCCGTCCCGTACCGCGCCGCAAAGGCCGCCGCATGACGCACCAGCACCAGCCGCGCCCCGCCAGCCAGCTGCAACCCCGCCGGAAAGGCATAACTCGTCCCCTGCGTGAACCGCACACCACTCAGATCCAGCACTTCCGTGCCAGTATTCAGCAATTCGATGAATTCATAGTCGTCTGCATCGGCACTCACCGCCAGTTCCGCCGCCGCCACCGGATCGGCAGGATGATAATGAACTTCCGCAATCCGCAGAAATTCCCGCACCGAAGGACCCACCACCGTACTCGTCACCGTCAGCCGGTCGGTTCCCACCACCGCACCATCGCGACCCAGCGCCTCCAGCACCAGTTCGTTCGGCCCGGAGCCAAGCGGAACTTCCACCCGCCACGCCGTCGGACTCGTCCACGTCAGTACCAACGGCACCGGATTCCCCGCCAGCCGCACCGCATCGATATCCAGCCAGCCAGTCCCCGCCAGCGTCACCCGCAGAGCATCGACCTGAAAATCCACTCCCCCATTCGTGCTCACCGCAAACGGCACGGCCGCCGGCAACTGCCCCAGCGCATTGGTCCGCCGCTGCGCCAGCCATGCCACCGACCCCGCATAGTCATGCCCAGTGACACTGCCGTAATGCGCCAGCCACGTGCTCACATAGGCAGGATCAAGCACGGTCTGACAAAGATCGCGCACATGCGCCAGATACGCCCGGTTGTTCGCCGGAAGCTGCGTCAGCTTGCGCAGGTTGTTGGTCGTCATGTTGACCGATGAATTGACGGCCTTCGAAAGCAGAAAGTCCATGTCCCATGGCAGCAGGACAGCGCGGCCTTCCGTCGGCACAAAGAACCTCGCATTGTGCGGAAAACCACCCGTGAACCACGAATCGTCCACACCAAGAAGATTCACCAGTGCCGTGCACCGCAGCCATTGATCCACATCAATCCGTTCCCGCGTCGCCGCATCCAGCGCCGTCCCCGTCAGCGACATGGCCTGACACATCGCCATGAGCGGACCATAGTCGTCCCGGTCCTTGCCCACCCGGATATCGTAGAACCCGCGGTAGTGCTCCTTGTCGCTCCCAATCCACGTCAGATCAGTCGTGTGATGCGTGAAGGGCACCGGATTCTTCAGGCTCTCCACGTTCCCGCTCGTCGTCGTGGTCGTAGGCTCATACGTCCCATCGAAATTGAAAATGCTGCCCTCGACCCCGAACTGGTCATCCGCAAAGTCCCCATTGTAGCCATTGAGCTGCAGAATGCACGCACCGCTGTAGACCGCCGTCGGCCCCAGCAGATACGCCAGATCATCCCGGGTGCACGGAAGCCCAGCCCGGTGGAACAGATGCTTGCCGTAGATTTCATCCGGACGCCGCACCGCCGGAGCCCGACCCGACCGGTCGAATCCAATGCTCCCATAGATTCCGAGGTACGGCTGGTCGATGGGCAGCTCGACATTGAATCCCTGGTAATCCGTCCCATCCCGCGCCCGGCCAGCGGCACTCCCCTGCAGCCGGATGCCCGCATCATAGAAGACATCGCGACCGCCCACCACCAGAGTCGCCCCACGCAGCGCATTGCTCAGCAGATTGAGTGGCTGCAGCATCTCCGCCGCATCATCCGGCCGCATCACCACCCGGAAATCCCGCGCCCGCACCACCGAACGCTGCCCGTCATCAGTCACATAAAGCGCCCGCGATTCCGGACCGCCGGACGGCAGCCTTGATTCCGCTCCGCTGGCGTTCTTCGCAGCGACATGAAACTGCACCACGGTTCCGGCGGTCTGACCGGGCACCACCGCACTCCAGCGCCCCGCATTCTGCGTCATCGGGAGTTCCTGAAAGTCGCCACTCACACGGTAACGCAGCACCACCGATGCCACTCCCCTCGCGTCCTCAGCCGCAACCGAAACGGTCACGCTTTCCCCAGGCAGCGGCAGCACTGGTTCATGCCGCAGGGCACTCAGCGCCGGACCCACCACTCCCGACTGCGGATTCGCTGCGCCCGGCGTGCCCAGCCGCTCCGGCACCGGTAATGCCATGGCCCGCCCGATCTTCGAATAATACGCCCGCACCCCCAGCCGCGGCAGCCCACTGATCCAGCGCGCCCGGAAGGAAACCTCGTACGTCTGCCCATTCACCACCGCCACATTCCCCGCAAAGGTCGTCTCGGCATGATTGTGATTCGTCTCCGCAGGACCGGTCGCCACAAGTCGGAGCACGTTCCCCTGCGCCCCGTCACTGACCACCGTACTCGCCCCGTGATTCCCCAGAAACCGCCACGAGGCCGCCGTATCAAAGCTGCCATTCCGCATCAGCTCGGCCCGCGCACCATCGGGATCACGCACCACACTGAGGTCGTCCACATGACACACACCCGCATCCAGCATGCCGAGTCGCAGCTCATTCCAGAAGGTCGGACCGACAGGCTGCGCAGCCACCATCCGGTAACGGAATTCCTGCATGACGCTCCGCTGACTCTCATCGCTCGCTACCCACGAACCAGGATGAGCATTGTCCGCCGACGCATCCCGCAGTTCCAAGGTCGAACCGTTTCCGTCAGCCAGCGACGGCCACCGCCCGCCATGTTCGTAAAAGACTTCGTCCGCCGGATTACCCACGGCATCCTCCAGCAGAATCCGCTCGCCCCGGTTGCTCAGCTGACCATCGAAATCGCCCAGCACCACCACGCCCGGCCACTTGGCCCGCAGCGCAACTGCCCCATTGCTCACCACCAGATACCCCCCGGCAGGCAGCGAGGTCCCCGCCGGAATCCGGAAGCTGATCCCTTCACTGAATTGCCAGCCGCTCAGATCAACCGCCGCCGCACCCCGGTTGTGCAGCTCAATCCATTCCTCCGCACTCCCGGGAAAATGATACATGATCTCGCTGATCACGACGTCGGCATTGAGCGAAAACTGCGCCGCTGATCCGAACGAGGGAGCAGCCGGCACCAGCATCCGCCCCGCCCCGTCAAGCGCCCGGCCCGTCGCCTTGACCACCGCCACATCCGCCAGTTCCTGAGCCCCCGGACTGAACAGAAAAACCCGGTCATCAACCCCCGGACGGAAACCAAGCACGGATTCATCAAGCACAAGGAATTCCCCGGGAGCCAGCGTCCGCGGACCCAGCACATGCCCACCCTGCGGCGCTCCGCTGCCGGACAATTTCCAGCCACCCAGCTCCACAGGCACATTTCCAAGGTTGCGCAGCTCAACCCTCCAGACCCCATCGGCTGCGCCCGCCAGTTCCGTAATCCTCACACCACTTTCCGTGGCCGCGGGAATGATCTCGCGGCGCTCCAGGCCCGCCCCCCAGAGAACATCCGGTTCCTGCGGCCCGTAAACCTCCAGCTCATCCACACACGCTCCGCTGCTCACCCCATTCCCAGGCACAATCACCCGGATCCCGGTCATCTCCACAGGCGCAAAGGCATAAACATGACGCAGCGCCGGCGAACCAAGGGCCGCATTCACCGCGATCGTTCCCACCGTGGTCCATGACGCCTCCGGAGTGGCCGCCGTCGGCCCCGGCACGGTCGTGTACTGCACCGTATAGATTCCTTCCGCCCGGTCCGCAAACGACCCCGTATTGTCACGACCAAAGGCCACCCGCGCAACGAGCCGCGGCGACGCAAAGGCAATCCCCGCAAAGGAATTCGAGGAATTCCCAATCCACGAATTCGGATTCCCGTAAATGCCGTCGTTCAATCCCCCGATCGTATGGGTAGGCGCAAACGACCCATTCCCCAGCAGGTCCTTTGCAAAGGCCGTCGCTCCAATCGCCAGATTGGCAGCCGCATTCATCTTTCCTCCCGTCGCCATGAGCGTAAAGACCGGAGCCGGCGGCGGCACGGTCGGCCCAGCCTCCAGTTCATCAATGCACGCCCCATCCGTAAAGCTGTTCCCAGGACAACGCAGCCGGATCCCCGTCGCCTGCACCTCCGGAAAGCCATATAGCCGCCGGATCGAATAGGTCGACCCATTCGATGGATACGTCACGCTGCCTATCACTGTCCAGGTCGTGGTCGCAGCATTCGGATTGGGCACGGTCGTGTATTCGAGCGTGTACGTCCCGGCGCAGCGGTCGCTGAATTGCCCGGTGCTGTCACGACCCCAGGCCACCGACCCCAGAGCGACGGGCTGAGCCCCGAAACTGATGCCGCAGAAGGAGTTCAGCGAGTTGCCAATCCACGACGAAGCATTGCCATACGTGCCATTGTTCAATCCGGCAATGCTGTGCGTGGGCGCGGCCGGAATGACATCCTTCGCAAAGGCAATTGCCCCCGCCGCCCGGGAATAGTTCACCGTCATGATCGAGCCACCCACCTGCAGAAGATTCAGCCCCGTGCCGCCGGAACCACCAGGCAACAGCAGACGCCCAGCCTGATGCACTTCGGCACTGACCGTGTTCACGCCGGCACGGATCAGCCGCGACGGAATCTCGAGGACCGTTTCCTCGGCCTGCCCGATCTCATCCTGCGATGCCGTCGCCGGCGTGACTTCACCGGGGACCATGCCACGGCGCGCCACTTCGGTTCCATTCACGTAAATAACCGCACCATCGTCAATCATGGCACGCAGCGTGAACACCTGCTGCGCAGCATCGCCTTCCCACACGAATTCCTTCTGAAAGTAATACGTCCCGGTGGGATGCCCGGCCGGATTGGCCAGCGGCGTAAGCACAGGCGGCGTAAAGGATCCCACCGGAAATCCCAGCAGCCCGGGCCCGCTCTTCCAGCCCTCCTGTCCATCAGCGTACGATTGCGCTGCCCAGCCTGCGGCCAGCCCGGCACTGCCGTCATGATAACGCCACACATCGCCAGAACCGAACACGGGACGCACTGCCCCCAGCTGCAGCCCGCCATTCGCCGCCCCGGGAGTACCGCCGACGCGACGCGATGCCGTCCACGCCGCCGCCCGCTCTCCGGGTTCATGCCCATCCCGGCGCGACAGCGTGCAGCCAGAACCATCCGCCCCAGCCGGCCAGCCCCCGCGGTCGTTGTACGCCATTTCATCCATGAGCCGACCCGAAAGATCACGCAGCCGCAGTTCCTCTCCCGCATTGCTCAGATTGCCGGACCATGGCCCCAGCACCCCGCTCAGTCCCGACGCCGTCTGCAGGGCCGCTGGATTCCCGGAAATCACCACATAGCCCCCAGGCGCTATCGTCGTCCCCACCGGAAACCGGTAATCCACTCCGCCACTCAGCTGCCAGCCACCCAGATCCACAGCAATACTCAGCCGGTTCCGCAGTTCAATCCATTCAGGCTCGCCGTCGCCCGCAGGATGGTACTGAATCTCATTGAAAACCGCCGCCGCTTCGAGCGCCGTCACGCGCCCGGTGCATCCGGATAAACAGGCAAGACCCAGCAGAAAAGCACGCGATTTCATGGCAGTGCGCCAATTCTGCCGGAAGCACCGCCGCTTCCGCAATCCTAATCCGCGGGACGTTTTCAGCCGCCTCCCGCCGCACGCGCCGCACGCATGCCCATGAACGCATGCAGCGCCACACAGCCGATGATGACACCCGCTCCCGCATAGAACCTCGGCCCCATCCACTCGCTGCTCCCGAAGAAAAGCAAAGCCAGCAGCATTCCATACACCGGCTCCAGATTCCCAGCCAGCCCGATCGTGAACGCAGAAATCCGGCGCTGCAGCCAAACACACGCAGTGAAGGCAAAAACCGTGCAGACCAATGAAAGTATCAACAGCGGCCACCAGTCCCCTGATGCCGGCACCAGACGTTCCGGCTCCAGCCAGCGCGGCAACGGAACCACCAATCGCACCACCGGCAGCAGCAGCAGCAGCAAGCCCGCAAAACACGAGGCCGCCAGCAGTTCATAAAAGGTCAGCGGCAAAGGAGGCAGTCGGCGCACCAGACGGCCATTGCAGATCGAAAACAAGGCAGCCACCGCCGCCGCCGCCACCCCAGTAAAGAACGAAGGCAGCGAAACTCCTTCGGCCCCCGTGATCACAGCCACGCCCGCCGCCACCAGCACCGCCAGCACACATTCCCCAGCATGCAGCTTCCGCCCGGGCACCAGCACGGGTTCCAGAAGAGCCACCCACAGCGCCGCAGTCGCCACCCCTGCCAGCCCAGTGCTCACATTGCCCAGCCGCCCCGCCAGAAAAAAGAGGACCCAATGAAAGCCGATCAGGCAGCCGGTCCCGAGGGCCTGCCAGACGTCCCGCCGCGTCCCGAACCTCCGCAGCTTCTCCCGCCCCACAATGAGCGCAAGCGCCCCAGCCGCCAGTCCCGTCCGCCACATCACCAACGGCAGCGATTCCAGCGAAATAAGCCGACCCAGAATCGCCGTGAAGCCCCACAGCACGATGATCCCCTGCAGCAGCAGGTGATCGGACCACCGCGCTTTCCCATGCCCGCTGACAGACGATTCCATGCTCTGCGCCTCACCAGTGCCTTGCCTCTGCGCAGCAGATTCGCATGGCCAACCTCAGCGGTCCTGCGCGGGAATGTTGTTGAGCGTGTAATATGCTTCGCGGTGCAGCAGCGGATACCCCTCGCCATTGCGGACACCCTCGGCCTTCAGCAGGTGCACATGTCCCTTCACGAGACCATCGATGCGCAACCGCACAGACTTGCCGTCCGCCGCCACTTCCGCCGCCTTCACCACCGGCTTCGTCTGGTCCACTTCCGGTCCGCCATACTCGCCGCGGAAGGCCCACGTCCACGCTTCCATGGTGTAGGATGCTGGCTTCGCCGCCGCTTCCCGGTCCACCGGCTGCGTGAATGTCACCGTGAATCCATCCGGCTGCGCCCGCATCTCGTGCATCTCAAATGGAACCTTCCCGGTCCACACAATCCGGTCGAGACACCACGGCTTGCCCCCACGCGCACCCCAGCCACGGTCGCTGCCGCCCGCAAAGAAATGCCCCTTGGGCGACTGCACCATGCCAATCAGCCCGGAACCAAATCCCTCGCGGAACATGAAGACCGCTCCCTGATAAAGCCCGTCAATCTTCTCCAGATAGACCCGCTCAATGTTGCTGTAGCATTGCTCCGCCACAAACATCTGATTCGCAAAAGGACCGAATTTACCGCCCGAAAGATCGGTCACAATCGCCGTCGGACTCTGCCCGACCCGTCCATGCGGCAGCATGACCGCAGGCGGCACCAGCAGTGGATTGCGCTCGCGTTCCTTCACCATCCTCGTGTTGTCGATCGGCTCAATCGGACGCTCCTTGAGATCCGGTGCCTGCTCGTACCACTTGTTGCCGGCCGGATGTCCCTGGAAACTTCCCGGCTTGAGCCACTTCAGCGAACTCGACCCGTTCCATGGTCCCTGGTTGTCTGTATAAAAGACGTCTCCTTCCGCATTGAACCCAATCCCCCCTGGACTCCGGATCCCGGAACAGGTGGGAATCGTCTTCCCGTCAGGCGTCACCCGCAGCGCCCACCCACGGAACGGATCGTCACTGCCAAACGATCCCGTAAGACAAAGCACCGTCCAGAAATTCCCCTCGCGGTCAGGCTTCGAACCGAACGCATACTCATGGTAATCTCCATTCAGTCCCCATGCATCGGAAACCGTCTCGAACACATCGGCCCGCCCATCCCCGTCTTCATCCTTCAGCCTCGTCACCTCAGGCCGCTGCTGCACATACAGCCAGCCATCCTTCCACGCCGCCCCAAGCGCTTCATGAAGTCCCTGCGCATACAGACGGACCTTCGCGCCGGAAACATCAGCATCCTCCGCACCAGTCACCCGGTAAACCTCGCCTCGCCGCGTGGTGGCATACAGCGACCCATCCGGAGCCACTTCCAGACCACCAGTCTCAAGCGCAAAATTGTCAGGATTCGGGATCGGCTGGATCTCGTAATAATCAGATTCCTTCGGATCGGCCGCGAGTGCGGCAGCCGTGCCAAGGAGAAGGGAAAGCAATGAGCGTTGCATGATCGGATTCTTCGGAAAGTTCAGCGGTTCAGCCATTCCATAGCCACAGTGATCTCGCCGGTCCCGCTGGCAAGCACGGGACGGACCAGAAGTTCATTGCCATCACGCAGCATGGCTTCGCCACCCTCGATGCCAATCCGCAGGGCGTCATTCAGAATCCACCCCTTGCCATCCTGCTTCAAGGCTCCCGCCGCCACCCGCACATACAGATCATCAGGTGCCTGCACCAGCCGGATCCGCCGGCTCAGCCGCTCGTCGGATGTCTTGTAGTCACCCGCAGGTTCAATCCGCTCCGCCACAAGGGTCTCTCCCATCCGATAGCGGAAGGTCGGAAAGCGCTTCGCATCCAGTTGGTACCCAAGGAACTGAATCCCCTCAGCACGCGGACCGCCAGCAGGCCACGGAGCCGCCGCATCCTTGAGCCGCGCCATCCCGGGACGGTCGCCCGTCAGCGAAACCGTGCCGAATCCCAACGGCTGAATCTCACCAGCCCCACGGTCGGTCCAATGCTGACGCGCATCGACAAACGCCCCACGCCAGATCAGCGGAAGACTGAACCGCCCGGCATCAAAAACCACATTGACCCCATTCGGATACCCCACCGCAATGCCGCGCGAACTGGCCCCGGCAATGAAATTCCGGTACATGAGGGCTTCCCCGTCCTTCGGAATCAATGGCATGCCCGGCGGCTGCGTCTCAGGACGGTCACCGCCACCCTGGCGGCGGCTCGGATGGATCCACTTCGACAGGGCCGTCTCGGAAAACTTCGGCCCAGCCCACGCAAAATAAAGTTCTTCCTGACCCGATCCCTCGAAGTACTCCAGCCTCACCTTGTGCGGTCCCTTGCTCAGCTTGACACCTTCGTTGCGCACATCACTGGCAGGATGCGTCCCGTTGTTGTCGATCACCTGCTTGTCATCGACAAAGAGACGCGATCCGTCGTCGCTCGCCAGCAGAAACCGGTAGTTTCCTTCCTCGGGTGCCGTCAGGGTTCCCTCGAAAACCAGCCCGAAATGCTCCGTCATACCCTCAAGCTGGATGTCGACCAGCTTTTCCTTGAGCGGACCTTCACGGTGTGGCTTGAGCGACCGGAAATCAGGCAGCTGCGACCAATCCCCCAGATAAAGCTGGAAGGAGACGTCATCAAACCCAGGGCCGGCCTCGGCAACCCGCAGTTCGCCATTCATGGCCATCGCATGACCCGGAAAGGTGCAGACATACGGATACACACCAGCCTGCTCGGGGACTTTGAGAATGATCTCCTCGCTCTGGTGCGCAGCTACAAGTTTCGAGTGCGCCCAGATCCTTGGATGATTCGGCGGAATCCATGCAAGTTCCATGCCCTTCTCAGCAAGCGTCCATGCCTCCTGCGCCACCGCCATGCCCTTGTCGTTGGCTCCATCCGCCGCCGGACGGCAGAACACAATATTGTGAGGCATCTCGTCGTTGTTCCGGAACACAATCTTCAGGTGCGACCCCGGCTTGGCCACAATGACCGGCCGGTCGTACTTCATCTGCCCCTGCGGTGTCGTGATCTCCACCACCGGAAGATCGTCGGCCCGGACCACCGCAGAACCGGCGGCCAGAAACAGATAAAGGAAAGGCGAAACTCTCATGAGACCGGGGCCGAAACGCCCCCCGGCAGACGTATATTTCACAGACCCATGAAAATCCGGCGATTCACCACCAGCCAATGGCTGCCAGCCAGCCCAGCCACCATCTGGGATTTCTTCACCGACCAGGCGAATCTCGCGGCCCTCACCCCTCCGGACATGGGCTTTCAGCCCGGCGAGGCCGACGGACCCGTCAGGCAAGGCCAGATCACAGTCCACCAACTCCATCCCATCCCATGGCTTCCCTTCGTGCGCACTTCATGGGTCACGGAAATCACTCACGTCCAGTACCCGCACGAATTCATCGACGCCGCTCCCCACAGTCCCTTCGCCTTCTGGCGCCACCGGCACCTGTTCACCCCGGAAAACGAAGGGGTGCGCGTCACCGATGAAGTGCACTGGGCCCTCCCCTTCGAACCCTTCAGCCGCATCGCCGCTCCCTACGCCGAGTCCCAGCTCCGCAGCCTCTTCCAATGGCGGCAGCAGAAGCTGGCAGCGCTGTTCCCAGCCACTCCGGCAGATTAACGGAGCGCCAGCTTCGCGATCGGCCGGATCTTCATCTTCCGGAACTCAATCTTCATGGCCAGCCCACCATGAATCTGCAGCCCGATCGGCCCAGCCTCCGGATAACGCGCATCAGTATACTCGCTGGCCTTCGCGCCATTGATGAAAACCGTCACCGTATCGCCCTTCACCACGAGACGGAAATGATTCCAGTCCCCCTTCTTCAGGAGCTTCTCTCCCTCCTTGGCCTGACCGGCTTCCGGATACCCACCCACATAGAAGGAACCAGTCATGTCGCGCTTCAGACTCCGCGAAACCCCAATCTGCATCTGCAGATCACCCGGCACCTTGTCCGAACCCACCTTGCGGCGCACCATGAAGCCACTGTCAATCTCACCTTCCCAGCGGGCCTCAGCCTCGAACTCGAAATCCTTGTACTCCGCCTCCGTGTAAAGCATCGATCCCTTCTTCGCAGGATCGTTCTCCCCCACCAGCACGCCATCAACCACCTTCCAGAACGGATTCGGCGCAGGCACCTTCCATCCAGTCAGATCCTTACCGTTGAATAACTCCCATTCCCCGGAATCAGCCGCTTCCTCCGCCCGCAGCGCGGAAACAACCACCATCCCGGCAAACACTGTCAGCCAACGGCGAAACACAGCAGTCTTCATGACCCATCATGTCGCCTTTCCCGAACCCCGCGCGCAACCCCATTTCCAGCACATTCCCAACGCATTCCCGGAGGAAATCAGGCACCACAAACCCAAGCCGTTACACAAGGACCCGATGATGAACATCCTGCGGCCAAGCGCATGCACATGCCCCGACCTCAGCATCTGAATCCCCGGCCAGCCTCCCCAGCCGCACAACCAAGCTCAGCGGCTCATCGGCATCCCCAGCGGAGAACCAACATCGTTGGCCCGCACAGGACGATTCCACGAAAGATCCGAAGCATCCTCCCCAGGCAAAGGCGGCCGCTTCTTCTTTTTCTTCTTCGGAATCGGATCGCTCGCACACGAAACCGCGCAGACCGCCACACAGAACATCAGAAGAATCCGGGAGAGTGCTGATTTCATGAGAGTATCAGAAGTTACTCAGATCTACGTCCAGTCGCTTCCGCCGGAGTCCATCAGTTCGCCGTCGGTTCAAACACCACCGTATCCCCAGGCAGAATCTGCTGCCCCGGAATGAGATCGTTCGGATTGATGTCCGCTACCGTCTGGTTCGGATTGATCTGAATGATGTTCACCTTCCCGATCATCTGGAGACCACGCTTCACAAGGAGCTTGGAATCAACCGTGACTCCCTGATTGCTCCCCATGTTGACGACCACAAAGCCCCACTCGGTATTCACCGCACCCACATTTCCCTTGGTGGCACCCAGTTTGACCGCCTTTTCACGGGCAACCTGAACATCCTTGAGGCGGTCTTCCTTGCTCTTCGCATCAGTAAGGGCCCTCTTCGCAATGTCGAGTTCCTTCGTAAGCGTGTCGTCTTCCTTGGTGGCCACATCGATTTCACCCTTGAGGGCTTCCACCTTGGCAAGAACCTCTTCCGGAGTCCCGTTCGCTCCAAGGATCCGGTTGATCTCGTCATTCATCTGCTGGCGCTTGGCCATGACTTCCTCATGGGCCTTTTTCGTGTCCTGCAGTTCGGTTTCCTTCTGCTCGGTCGTGTTCTTCGCCTTGGTGGCTGCAATCTTTTCGTTCTTCGAATTCGTCTTCGTCTCAAGCCACGAAGCATGCACGTCCTTGATTTCCTTGATGACACCATCCGTGTCCTCGTGAACACGCACGGTCAGACGGTTCTGACGGTCCTTCTCAAGTCGGGCGTCTTTCTTCTGCGACCGGGTGTAGAACGCGAGTCCGGCAGAGGCGAGGCTTCCAAGGAGGCCGAGGATGAAGAGAATTTTCATGTCTTATGCAAAGTCAGTTGGGTGAACCAATCGAGAATTCCAGAATCAATTGGCTTCAGGTGCCTTTTCCATCGGAGCATCAGCCGCCGGTGCCGCGTCCGCAGCAGGAGCTTCCGCAGCAGGGGCTGGCGTCTCCGCAGCGGGAGTTTCCGCAGCAGGGGCTGGCGTCTCCGCAGCAGGGGCCGCCGGAGTCTCTTCCGCAGCGGGAGCCGGGGCAGCAAATGGATCATCGGACGCCGCCGGAGCGGTTCCTTCGGCCGCCGGAGCCGCGCCTTCTGCCGCAGGCTTGGTGCCTTCAGCCGCCGGTTTGGCTCCTTCCGCCGGAGCACCACCCGCACGGGGCTGCGAAGCAAAATTCACGACCACCGTGTCGCCCGGGAGAATGCTGTCACCAGCCGCCACCGTGCCAGGCACGATTTCCGCGATCGAACGGGATTGGTCAATATGCGTGACAACCACCGTGCCGACAACATTGTCGCCGCGCTTCACATCAAGCTTCGCCTGCTTGACGACACGGGCCTGATTGCCGGCTCCGATGACAACGAAACCGAAGTCGGGATTGACCGCTGCCACCCGGGAGCGGAAGGCCGGATCCATCGTGCCGCTGCGCTGCCAGTTATCAAGTTTCTGAAGACGGGCAATGTTCTTTTCAACACCTTCCTTGTTGGAAACAGCGGAAGCAATCTGCGCCTTGTGCGAAGCAATCTGCGCCACCAGCTGGTCCTTCTTGGCGGCCAGCGTCTTCAACTCGGCCACAAGCGTGTCAAGACCACCGAGGTCCTTCAGCTTCTGCTCAAGGTCGGCAAGTTCCTTCTCCGCCGATTCCTTGGCCGTCATGGCCTCGGTCAGTTCAGTATTCTTGGCCGCAAGGACGCTCTCGGCCTCGGTCTTCTCCCCAGTATTCTTGAGGAGTTCCCCCTTGGCTTCCGTAAGGTCCTTGTCAGCCGTCTCCTTGGCCTCGCGGGCCTTGCCCAGATTCTGATCGGCTTTGACCTTGTTCTCCTTGGCAGCCCTCGCCTGCAGACGCTCGGAAGTGAGTTCCGGCTTAATGGCGAGGTATGAAATTCCACCGGCAGCGAGGAGGGCGGCACCGGAGACAGCAGACAGGGGTTTCCACATAGGATTTCTTCTTAGGCGGGTTGGGGCAATTTCGGCTGTGTTTAAAGAGAAACCATCAGCAAGACAACATGAATTTCACTGCGAACCGCTAGATTTTTCCTTGAGATTTCCGCTTGCACCCGCGACCCCCGGTTTTCCCACCGGAATTGGTCCCGCTGCCGCGAAAAAAACCCGGATCGGAAAGCCTTTCCGGTCCGGGTTTTCCGGGAGAATCAGCGCGGTTCCGCCAGTCTCACTCTTCGTCGGCCGACTCGGCGGCTTCTTCAGCCTCCGGTGCAGTCACGTTGAGCTTGAGCACCGCTTCCACATCAGGATGGACCCGCACGGTCACTTCGTGCTTTCCAGTCGTCTTGATGGGCTTCTCGAGATCGATCTGATGGCGGTCGATCTTCACTTTGAGCTGGTCAGCGACAGCTTCGGCAATGTCAGCCGCCGTGATGGCTCCGAAGGCCTTGCCACCCTGACCGATTTCAAGGGTGAGCTTGACCGGGGTCTTGCGGAGACGGCCAGCTGTGTTCTGGGCTTCGGCGCGCTCGGCGGTTTCTCGCTCGGCCCGGCGGGCCTTCAGGTTATTGATGTGGCGCAGATTGCCGGGATTGGCCTCGTAGGCCTTGCCCTGCGGGACGAGGAAGTTGCGGGCATATCCGGCGCGGACGGTGACGATGTCGGCCTCGGCTCCGAGGCTGGCGATCTTTTCCTTGAGAATGACTTGGACGTTTGGCATGGTGAAAAAGCAGCAGAAGTTGGCGGGACAGGCCCGGAAAAGGAGGGCGGAACTAAAGGCATCTCCCTGCGCTGTCAAGGCATCGCTCACGCTGATTTTCCACCCCGCCGGAGGATCGGCACCCACCGGCCCAGAGGCCACACCCCGCTTCCCGGGTCCGGAGCCCCGGCGGTTGAAACTGCCGATCTTTCCTCCATGCTGCCGCACTTATGGCTCCCTGCACCCAGCGCATCATCGCCCCGTCCCTGCTCGCCGCCGACTGGAGCCGCCTCGCGGAAGAATGCTCACGCGCCATCCGCGCCGGAGCCGATTGGCTCCACCTCGATGTCATGGACGGCCACCTCGTCGACAATATCACGTTCGGTCCCCAGTTCGTCGCCGCAATTCACCGCACCAACGACATCTTCCTCGATGTCCACCTCATGATCGAACGCCCGGACCACTACCTCGAACGGTTCATCAAAGCCGGCGCGGACCAGATCACCGTGCACGTGGAAGCTCAGCACGATGTCGGCGAAACCCTGCGGCGCATCCGGGCCGCCGGTCTCCGCTGCGGCCTCGCCATCGATGGCCACACCCCCTTCTCCGCCGCACAACCATGGCTCGACCAGATCGACCTCTTCCTCGTCATGACCATTCAGGCCGGCTTCGGTGGCCAGGATCTGATTCCGGAAACCCTCGACAAGGTCCGCGCCGCCCGCGCATGGCGTGATCAGCACGGCCTCGCCTACCACATCGAAGTCGATGGCGGCGTCAACGCCCGCACCCTGCCCGGCGTCCTGCAGGCCGGTGCCAATGCCATCGTAGCCGGCACCGCCCTCTTCGGAGCCCCGGACATGGGCGCAGCCGTTCAGCACTTCCGCACACTCGCCGTGTGACGCCTCCCGGAGGGCCCCGGCTCAGACCTGCGCCGCACACACAGCCACAAATTCCCGCATCCTTTCTTCCTGAAGCTCAATGGATTCGATCAAAGCCGCCTGCACCCGGAAACGGTCCAGATTGTGCCCCGGCCGCGATACCTTGAAGTACTGATCCCCATTCAGATAATCAGTCAGAAACCGCACGGCGATCTCATACGTGATCAGCTTCCCGGAAAATGCCAGCTGGTCGATTTCCGCCGCCGTGAGGAATTCCCGGGCACTGCTCAGATAGCCGCGCACAAGGGCCTCGAACATCGGCTGCCGCATCGCTACCCGACTCGGATCCCGCTCATCCTCTGCCGTCGAAATGGTCGTCGTACGCACCAGATCGCCGAAATCATAATGCACCAGCCCAGGCATCACCGTGTCCAGATCCATGATGCAGAGACCCTCGCCAGTCTGGTGATCCATCATCACATTGTTGATCTTCGTGTCATTGTGCGTGATCCGCTCCTTGAGCGTCCCATCGGCAAGAAGTCCAAGAAGAACATCCGAAATACCCTCGCGCTCGCGCACCCAGTCCACCTCCCGCGCCACCAACGCCGACCGGCCCGCCCGGTCCTCCGCCACCGCCTGCGCAAAGGCATCATACCGCCGCCGCGTATTGTGAAAATCAGGTATCGTATCCGCAAGGCGCTCGCCCTCCATGTCGCTCACCAGCTTCTGAAACGTCCCAAAGGCACGCGCCGCCTCCTCGGCCAACGCCGTCGAATTCACATGATCATGCGCCTCCGCACCCTCGATGTAAAAATACCCGCGCCAGTGATTCCCCTCCCCGTCCTCATGCCACAGACTGCCATCCCGGCACGGCACCAGCGTCAGCACCCTCCGGCAGGCCTCCGGTTCCCCAGACTCCTCCAGCTTCGCCGCAATGTGACTCGTCACCCGATGAATGTTGTCCATCACCAGCGCCGGCCGCGTGAAAATCGCATGGTTGATCCGCTGCAGGATATACCTCACATTCGTTCCTGCCTGGTTGAACCGTACCTCATACGTGTCATTGATATGACCATGCCCGCAGGGCGCGTGACTCACATAATCGCCCGGCATGAGAAAACGGCGGGCAAGGGAACGGATGTCGTGACTCCTTCGGGAAGACATGAAAATTACAGAAATTACGGGTGTTTTGGCAGGACGAGGCCTGTTTGGGAATGTGAAAAACTGGAAAAAGCAGCCGAGAGCACGGATTGCAACCACAATCGCCTGCCTCGCAGCACCGTTTCCCCCACGGAAAACAGCTGACACTGAACCGGAGAAAGCCGCCGGAAGCTCCCGCAGCGCCGCCGGTCACATGGGCTTGCGGCCCGGAACTGCAGGCTTCTCCTCAGGCGCAATCAGGTCGGTCGCCCGCAGAAAGAGATTTCCATAGGAGAATCCGCCATGAAGGGTGATCCCGACAGGAGCCTCCAGACGGCCGCCAAGAGATTTCTCAGCAACTTCGCCCTGATTCCACGTGAATGCTCCGCGCACGACACCGTTGCCATCGAGCCGGAACCTTGTCCACTTCCCTGGCAGCAGATCGCTGCTCTGAATGAGGGACACCCCCCGCTGACTGACCACAGGACGCGCTTCCGCAGGCAGAGTTTCCGGTGCCTTCACATCAAGAATAATCGTCCCGCCGCTGCTGTCAGCCTCCATGGTCAGCTCCGCCGCAGAATCGCTCCCGGTAAACTGCCAGTCTTCACCGCGCCACGAATCAAGCGATCCCTTGGCAGCCACCCACCCCCGGAAATCCGTGCCCGTGTAAAGAGGCACCATGCCCGGCTCCATCACCGGAGCCGATTGATCCGCCCCGGCTCCCGTCGACGGCAGTTCGCACAGCCGCACGTTCCGCCACTCGGTCGGCGATCCCTCGCTCTCCAGCCCAAGGTAACCCTTGCGCCAGCTGCAGCCGGTTCCCGACGTCACCTTCTGCCCGTTCACCGTCAGCGTCAGCGCCCCATCGCGGGCTTCCAGACGATAGTGATTCCATTCCGGCGAACTGCGCGAATGCTCAGCCGACGGAAAGGCCCGCATCCCATTGGCCCGCCCATCAGGCTTCATGACCGATCCATGAATCGGAAAAATGTCGCCATGCGTCGTGTACCACTCGTTCCGGCCCTGGACATCGTAGCCATTGTCCAGCACCTGCACCTCAATGGCACGAAGAAACGGCTGACCCGTCGCTGGAAGCGGCGATGCCCACACAAAGATCCCCGCATTCCCCCCAGCCTTGAGATGACGCCATTCCAGCTCCAGAATGAAATTCTCATACTGCCTCACCGTCCGCAGCGCCGCCACCGGCTTCCCCGTGCAGCGCAGCACCCCGTCATCCCCCATCTTCCACGTCTCAGGAGCCCCGTTCACATTCACCCAGCCGGACAGACCAGTCCCGCTGAAAAGCGGCGTGAACGATTCTTCGGCAGAGGCAGTCGCCACGAAAGCCGCCAGCAGGAAGGGAATGGAAGAGGTTCTGGAACAGGTTTTCATTTTGCGGAATCTCGCCGACACCGCAACCCCAGGCAATCACCCAGATGACCGCACCTGCGGCACCGCAAACCGCCCCCGCTTCCTGAGAATCGGCTCCGAAGCCTGACACGAAACGTATTCCTCAGCGCAACTTCCCTCCAAATTCCCCCTGACACCATGACCGCCCCCACCCTCCCCGAAACCCGCCCCGTCACCCCTGCAGAAATCCGCGAGGACGAAATCCACCGCATCGAGAATCCAGACCGACGCTTCGTCGGAGGCCCCCGCGGACGCTGGGAGGAACTGAAAACGCTCGGAGCAGTCTGCCGCGACTTCCTCCGTGGCTTCCGCACCCTCCACTTCGTCGGCCCCTGCGTGACCATATTCGGTTCCGCCCGCATCAAGGAAGGTCACGAATACTACGAACTGACCCGGCGCATGGCCCACGCCACCGCCAATCTCGGCTTCACCGTCCTCACCGGCGGCGGTCCCGGTCTCATGGAAGCCGCCAACCGCGGAGCCCGCGAAGCAGGTGGACATTCCGTCGGCATCAACATCATCCTCCCCTTCGAACAGCACATCAATCCCTACGTCGACCTCAGCGTCGACATGGAATTCTTCTTCACCCGCAAAACCCTCCTCATCAAATACAGCTACGCCTTCATCGTCATGCCCGGCGGACTAGGCACCATGGACGAACTCTACGAAGCCCTCACCCTCATCCAGACAGGCAAAATCCGGAACTTCCCAGTCATTCTCGCCGGCCGGGCCTACTGGCAACCCATGCTCGATGCCATCTACCGCATGCGCGACGAAGGCATGATCAGCCCTCACGACCTCGACCTCCTCACGGTCACCGACAGCGTCGAGGAAGCCATGTCCATCCTCCACGACAAGTCGATCCAGCAATTCAATCTGCGCCGCACCAAGGTGCCAAAACGCATCCGCATCCTCGGAGAACGCGGCATCTGACCTGCCCGGAAACGCCCGGGCCAGAACACCGCCATTCCCCCCAATCGCCCGGAAGGTCCAATGCGGCAACCTTGGCTCCCGGGCCCAGCTCGATACCATGGGAGAGACCTCTCCCATGAGCGTCGAGTCCGCCACCACCATGCGCGACGCAGATCCCGAACCGGGCGCACCCGGCAGACAGCTGCCGGAACGACCGGCTGCACAAGCATTGTTTCCACACAAGCACCATGCTAGCCTCCCGGACGAAAAACATGACCAGCACTCTCGCCAGTATTGCCATCACCGCAATCTTCCTCGCCAGCGCTGGCCTGCTCAAGGCACAGAACCTGATCACCAACCCGGGATTCGAAAACAATCTCACCGGATGGAGCAACGCCACCAGCGGCGGTGCCAGCGCTTCCTTCGCAGTGGAAAGCTCCCTGCCATACACCGGAGCCAGAGCCATGCGGGTCGCCATCACCAACCCAGGCACCGCTCTCCATAACGTCCAATCCCGCGCCACCGGCACCAGCATCAATCTCCCCATCGGCACCCCAACCACCGTCACCTTCCGCGCCCGCGCCTCCATCCCCGGCGTCAAGGTCCGCTTCGTCCTCCAGGACGCCACCTACCATAACAGAGAATTCACTCTCTCCACCTCATGGGCCCGCTATGCATGGAACCATACCACCACCGAAGCCAACCCGGAACTCCGCATCCAGTTCCGGTCCGCAGGTACCGTCTGGCTCGACGATATCTCCGTCGAAGCACATCCCATCCCCTCCTCCGGCATCCTTCTCACCCTCGATCCCTCCATCCGCCACCAGACCATGGACGGGTTCGGCGGTGCCCTCACATGGAATGCCATCCGCATCATCAACCTCCCATCCCAGCAGCGAAACGAAGTCGAATCCATGATCTTCGACGATCTCGGACTCGACATCATCCGCCTCAAAAACTGGTACTACCCAGACGGCTATCCCGCCAGCAAATCACCCTCCGCCATCTCTCCGGCATGGGAACGGAACAACTTCAACGCCAATCAGTCGTTCGTCAGCATGGCCCGGAAACCAGGGCGCCGCGTCAAAATCCTCCTCTCTTCATGGAGCCCACCCGAAAACCTCAAGTCGAACAATGACCGCCAGAACGGCGGCACCCTCAAGAAGAATATAAACGGTCAATTCCTCTACGCAGACTTTGCCCAGTACTGGGTCGATCTCCTCGACAACCTCAACTGGACTCCCGACTACCTGAGTTTCCAGAACGAACCCGACTGGGTCGCCGCTCACGAAACCTGCGAGTTTGCTCCCACCCAGACCGCAACGAAAGCAGGCCTCGCCGAGGCCATCGACGCCATCCACGCCCGCATCCGCAATCGCCCGGACGTCCCCATCCTCATCGGCCCCGAATCCGAAAGCACGGGCAAATTCCTCGAACAGGTCGTCCCGCTCCGCTCACGCCCCAGCATCGGCATATACGCCTTCCACAACTACAACATCGGCGACCCTTCACTCACCGACAGCGCCTCCGTCATCTCCAACCTCAATGGCATCCGCAGCGAAACATCCAACCCGACCAGCGGGCGCCCCAACTGGATGTCCGAATTCTCCCGCGGCGCATTCGACTGGCTCGAGACCGCCCACGTCATCCACAACACCATCGTCGAAGCCAACGCCTCCGCCTACATCTACTGGGCTCTCGCATGGGCCTCCGAATCCACGCCCGCCACCCCTCACCCCGAACGCGTCTTCAGCCTCGATACCTCCGGCACTTACGCCCGCGGCGACACCTACTTCGCCCTCAAACACTTCGCCAAATACATCTCCCGTGGCCACCAGCGCTTCGAAGTCAGCAAAGCCACCGGCACCAATCCCAGCATCCGCGCCTCGGCCTACCTCCATCCCGCCGGCAATCAGGTCACTCTCGTCGTCCTCAACATCGGCGACACCGACGACGAAATCGCCCTCCGCTTCCGCGGTCTCCCCATCGCCAGCGCCACTTCCTTCCGCACCAGAAAATCCGATATCGGAGCCTCCCCGTTCGAACAACGCCCGGTCAATCCCGCCAGCAATCTCCCCATCTCCAAGAAATCGATAACGACCTTCGTCTTCAATCTCGCAACCACCCTCAATCCCTACGATCCCGCCCTCCTCCGCGTGAACCAGATCCTGCACCAGAGCAATCAGGTGTCCCTCGCCATTCCCGCACAACCCGGCCACAACTTCATCCTCTGGAAATCATCCAGCCCCGCCGGACCATGGCTCCAGGTCTCCAATCCAACCGTCTCCGAATCCGACGGCGAATCCCTCCTCACCGACCCCAACCCCAGCTCCACCCGTGCCTTCTACCGAGTCCAGCGCGCCCCAAACCCCTGACAGGAAAACTATCGAAGGCTACCCGCGCAAATCCCAGCCCCAGCTTCATCGGCAGCGTCCCCCGAGTCGTTAAAACTGGTTGGTGGCTGGTTGGTCTCATGCACCAGCATGAGCGTGTCAGAACCAAAACCAAGCACCCTGAACCACGGGAAATTCAGAGAGGCCTTCCTGCAAGGCGAAGAAAAAGAAGCAGCGAATCTTTTCCGGCAGCTGCTCCGGCAGAGCATCAGGATCGGTCTGCTGGAAGCCACGAAGAAGGAAGTCGAAGCGCTCTGCGGCCCGCGCTTCAGACCCGATCCCCGGAGTCCCTGCCACCGTGCAGGCTCGGAAACAGTCGTGGCCTGCATGGACGGCGGCAGAGAGAAGATTCAGCGACCTCGGGTGCGCCACGAAACCGACGGGGAAGTCAGACTGGGCACGTATGAAGCCGCCTCGAGTTCCTGGAATCTGTTCGACCAGATCGTGGCATCGGTTGCCGAAGGACTTCTCGTGCGGGGTGTGGAGCAGGTCACCGGCAAGGCGGTCAGCAGGAGTACCGCATCGAAGACACAGTCGGACAGACCACCTGGCGTCCACGAAGACACAGTCGGACAGACCACCTGGCGTCCACGAAGACACAGTCGGACAGACCACCTGGCGTCCACGATGTGCCAAGGAAAGGACATAGGACATTGCCAACAAATGGACATGCCAACAAATGGACAGACCTTCTGGTGACCTTCTGGTGACAGATGGACAGACCTTCTGTTGTTTCTGGTGACCTTCTGGTGACAGATGGACAGACCTTCTGTTGTCGACGACCTGAACAAGCGGTTCCGCCTGCCCTGACACCGCAGGCCGGGGCTACTTTGCGAGAACACCATGAGACAGACCATTTAGGTCTACCCATGGGACACAATAGGACAGACCATTTGGCGTCGACGCATACCCTCTTCCGCCACGGCAGGAAACCAGTCTGCCGCTGCCAGGCCCAGCCAGGCCCGCTCCCAGCAGGCGTCGATCCCTCATTCACCCGCGGCGGCTACGTGACCGACCTCCACACCCCGGTCGGCCACCTTATCTCCGACGACTTCCTGCCCGACCACCTCCACCACCACGGCGTCTTGTCGCAATAGGACAGGCCTCTTCCGCGCACGCAGGGAGCCTGCCAGCGGCGGTGCCGGAATCACGCGCGTTGCCAACAAATGGGCAGACCTTCTCCGCGGACCCACTCCACATGCGGAGGCTAGCCGCGTAAGACTTTGACGTTCTTTGCTCTCCGCTCTCGGGTCGCCACGCTCCTGCGGCCACTGCGTTTTCTCTGTGTCTGCACCTTGGAAGCCGCCGCTCCCTTGGACCTGCACCCGGCACCATCGGGGCCGGGCAGCGTGTGCCTTTGCGTGCTTTTGCGTGCCCGTGAGCGGATCACGGATCCAGTCGGGTT
>Ga0315907_10002439_pt1 | contig 23383 bp, 29 predicted proteins | sample LakEriMetagenome_3_FD_203525 | JGI IMG/M metagenome (GOLD analysis project Ga0315907, IMG submission 203525) | Freshwater fungal communities from buoy surface, Lake Erie, Ohio, United States - Buoy 12 MA123 | ecosystem: Environmental > Aquatic > Freshwater > Lake > Lake biofilm | place: USA...
ATTCCGGGAGCAGATAAAGCAGTCGTTATGGGCGGCTGGGGAACTTTTTGTCACGGAAAACAAAAAGATGCGCCGCGTTACTTATTCGAAACGTACGAAGTATTGACCTTTGACTACCGCGGTATGCGCGATAGCACTGACGACTACACACGTGAAGCAACTATGCAGTTATTCGCTGATGACTTAGCGCAGCTTCTTGATCATCTTGGTTGGACCAACGTTCACATTGTTGGAATGGTCGGAATGGGTGCCTGCATCGGGCAAGAACTTGCTTACGCGCGTCCAGACTTAGCTCGCTCATTAGTAATGACAGGAACTTGGGCTTACGCAGATCCAATCATGGTTGATCAGCTCGACAGCATGACAACCATGCACCAAGAGTCTGGCTTCTACGCTTTCCAAAAATTCGTTGCATCATTTTCCTTCCCAGGAGATTTCTACAACGAAAACCGCGATCGCTTATTAGGTGACAACGGCACTTGGGCGGATCTAAACGGCAACTTTGCCGCCCATGAGCGTTACGTCCATGCCTGCAATAATCACGATTCGCGTGAGCGCCTGCCGCACATCAAGACTCCATCACTTGTGTTGCATGCACTTCAGGATTCAATTACCACTGCACGTCACACCCAAGTGATTGAAGACTTGATTCCAAACTGCATCGGCATAACTTGGCCAGATGCATCCCACGTAATTGCGGGTAAAGAACAGCGCATTCGATTCGATGCACTTCTAAAAGAATTCCTTGAGGCTAATTAATGACAATTCAGTTGACGCAAGATCAGAAAGATTTCCAAGAAGCCATTCGTGCATTCGTAGATAAGGAAATCATTCCGGTAGCTCGCGACATGGAACATTCGGGTGAATACCCAACTGCCATCGTTGAGCACATGAAGGAAATGGGACTTTTTGGAATGACAATTCCAGAAGAGTTCGGTGGCCTTGGCGTTGACATGACAACGTTCTCCATTGTTTTCGAAGAACTATCACGTGGCTGGATGGGTGTCGCCGGAATCTTGGGATCGCACTCCATGGCATGTTTTGTAATTGCCAAGCATGGCACTCCTGAACAAAAAGCAAAGTACTTGCCAGACCTTGCAACCGGTGCTCGTCGTAGCGGTCTCGGGTTAACTGAACCTGGTGCTGGAACCGACCTGCAAGGAATTGCAACTACTGCAACTCTTGATGGCGACCATTACATAGTGCGTGGCTCCAAGACTTGGATTACCAACGCCCGTCACGCAGATCCACTTCCTGTGCTTGTGAAGACTGACCCAAAGGCAGATCCTCGTCATAAAGGAATGTCAGTACTACTTATTGATGCTGGAACTCCTGGCTTCACCATTGGTAAAGACATTCCAAAAATGGGCTACAAGGGTCCTGAGTCTTGCGAAGTCATCCTTGATGAAGTCCGAGTACCTGTAGAGCAACTTCTCGGCGGTGTTGAGGGTCGCGGTATGCAGCAGGTGCTTTCTGCGCTTGAGACCGGTCGCCTAAATATTGCAGCTCGTTCCGTAGGTATTGCAGCTCGTGCTTACGAAGAGGCTGTTAAGTATGCAAAGTCTCGTATGGCATTTGGCAAGAGCATTTCTGAGTTCCAAGCAATCCAGTTAAAGATTGCTGACATGGCAACTGACTTGCAAGCTGCTCGCCTACTTACTTATTGGGCAGCCTCTGAGGCTGATCAAGGTAAGCGCGTTGATTTGCAGACAGCTCAAGCCAAGGTATTTGCCTCCGAAGTTGCGATTCAGAATTCACTTCGAGCTATGCAGGTTCATGGTGGCTACGGCTATTCAACTGAGTATGAAATTGAGCGTCTGTATCGCGATGCCCCATTAATGAGCATTGGCGAAGGCACAAATGACATCATGCGAATGGTTATTGCCAAGCAGATTTTTGCTGACTAGTTCAGGTTTCATTAACTAGTTGATTTTCCGAGATACTTGATCCATGTTGCACGCCAATAAATACCTAATTGCCATGATGCTTGCCATGGTCAGTTGGGGAGTTGGAAATCCAATTGCTGACATTGCTATTGACTTCATAGATCCCGTTTCATTTTTTGTAATCGAAATAATTAGTGGTCTTGTGCTGTTCTTCCTCGTCGCGTTAGGTATTCCTTCACTTCGCAAGGCAATTCGCCAAGTGCCTTGGAAACTGGCACTTCCGTTTGGTCTAATCCAGCCAGGCTTGGCATATCTATTGGGCAACATTGGTTGGCAATACGGAACCGTCACAACTGGCGCAATCTTGATGTCGAGCGAAGTAATCTTCCTTGCGCTCGGAGGAGCAATATTTCTGCGCGAGAAGTTATCGCTTTGGTCTGTGATTGCATTGCTTGTCGGTGTATCAGGCGCCATCGTTGTTGGTATTGCAGGACAGTCAAGTAATCCAGAAACCGCTGGCCAATATGTAACCATTCTTGGACTTTCAGTTTCTGCTGGATTGGTCGGAGCTCTTGCATTTTTAGGCGTGGGTTTGTGCGGTGCGATCTATGGCCTGTTGATGCGTAGATTGAAATCAGAAGTTAACACCATCGCTTTGACTCTTGGTCAAATGACTTCAGCCAGTTTTTTCTCAATTGTGGTTTTGTTTGCAACTCAGACCGAGATTGCAACACCGCAGTCCGTCGGACACTATTTCTACATTGCAGTATTCGCCGGTGTAATTGGAACTACCTTGCCATTCTTGCTCTTTAACTATGCGGCACCAAAGTTAACAACAAAACAAACAGCCCTAACTTTGAACATAATCCCTGTTGTAGCGATTCTGTTTGGGGCTTTGCTTGGACGAGGACTTCCAGTCGGAGCGCAGTATGTAGGCATAGTTTTGGTTCTCGTCAGCCTGCTCGCTCTGGAATCCGGACATGATGAAGACAAGGATTCAGGGCTGGTATCCCCAGATTTTCTCAAGTCCTGACCTACTGCTAATGTTCACTTGTACTAAATCAATACGAAGAACAATCACGACCAAGCACCGCTAGCTCAACTGGCAGAGCAGCTGACTCTTAATCAGCGGGTTGGGGGTTCAAGTCCCTCGCGGTGTACTCACATTTATGCCTTTCTGGCATAAATGTTCGTCTTGCGCTTCGCGCAAGTTACTCGTCTCAAAAGCAAAGCTCGAGTAACTCACTGTTCATCCCCCTTTGAGGGTTTTTTATGCTCGTCTTGCGCTTCGCGCAAGTTACTCATATTTATTGCGCGCAAGTTACTCAAATTCTCACTGTTATTGTTTTTTCATGGCTACTAATCCAGACCGCGCATCGTATTTTCCAGCAATTGAAAAGAAGCATGGCTTGCCAATGTCTTACTGGCATGACCAAATGAAGTTGATCAAGGATTTGAAGTATCCCGAGCAGATTGCTTACTTGCGGGAAAATCACGGCTTCAGTCAAGCTCATGCAAATGCACTAGTTCTCTACTCAAAAGGCAACACCACTTCCAAGCGATTCAATACCTTGGAAGAATTCTTAACGCCGCATGATGCAACTAAGCAGAAAACCATAAAGGCAATCTTTAAAACCTTGAAAACTAAATTCCCTAAGGGTGAAATTGTTATTGCCTGGAATCAGCCAATGCTTAAAGTTGACGGCGAATATGTGTTTGGACTTTCAGTAGCTAAGAATCACATCACAATTGCGCCTTGGGGTGAAGGAGTGATTGAAAAATTCTTACCGAAACTTAAAGACTACGAAGTGAACAAGAAAACAATCAAGATTCCAGTTGACTGGAAAGTTGATACCAAGCTACTTGTTGACATGGCTACTGCTTCGATTAAAGCAACAAAGAAGTAGTCCTTTAGTGAATCGTGAATACCTAGCCGAACTACGAAATCGTGATGAGATTTCGGTTTCTTTTGTTTGCCTTGGAAACATTTGTCGCTCCCCAATGGCCGCTGCGATCTTTAGTAACCGCACCAAAGATTTGAGTTCTCCAGTAGCAATAATCGAAAGCGGTGGAACATCGGCTTGGCATATCGGGCAAGGTCCGCATCCGCAATCAAAGCGCACTTGGGAACGAGCGGGCTATGACTACACACATAAGGCAAGTCAATTCACTTCTCAAGACTTAGAGCGCATCGATTTAATTCTGACCATGGATTCCGAGAATTATTCCAACGTAATTGGGCTAAGTCCACATGAGGAACATTCCAAAAAGGTTTTCATGATGCGTGACTTTGATTCTGCTATTGAACCTGGGCAATCTGTCCCAGATCCATACTCCCAAGATGACGCTGCCTACGAGCACGTTAAGGAATTACTTGAATCAGCTATCGATGGTTTGATCGAATCCATCTGGCAATAGGATTAGAGCCATAATTCGAACCCCACGGGAGGAACCAGAAAATGGCACCTGTTCAGATTCGCAAACTAGTTACTTACACCGAAGAAACTCGGATTGAAGGTGGCAAGGCTGCAGCAACCCCACTTCGCATGTTTGCTGCCGCTGCAGTTCTAACCAACCCTTGGGCTGGTCGTGGATTCGTAGAAGATCTAAAGCCGGAGATTCATGATCTTGCACCACAACTTGGCGAAATCTTGACAGCGTCGATTCTGGAAATGACTGGTTCTGGCGAAGCAGTTGAAGGTTATGGCAAGGCTGCAGTTGTTGGAACTTCTGGCGAAGTTGAGCACGCCTCAGCGCTGATTCACACACTTCGCTTTGGCAATCATTACCGCACAGCTGTTGGTGCAACTAGCTACCTTTCTTTCACAAATGTTCGCGGTGGACCTAACTGCCCAATTTCGATTCCTCTTATGCACAAAGATGATGCTGGTATGCGTTCGCACTACCTAACGATTCAATTTGCAATCAATGACGCACCCGCACCCGATGAAATTGTTGTTGCACTTGGCGCATCAATCGGCGGCCGACCTCATCATCGAATCGGTGATCGTTACCAAGACCATAAAGATCTTGGAATTGAACTCAGCTAGTTTCTCGCTCCCAAGTTTGAGCAACTCAGGGATCACCACAGCGGGCACTTCATGGAGCCGTTGCGGCAATGGTCCGAGGATAGTTCTGCTTCATGGTGTTGGAATGAATAAATCAGTCTGGGCGCCTGAAGTAAATCTGTTGTGTGAAAGTTTTGATGTTTTGATTTACGACATGTGGGGTCATGGCGAAAGTGATCTACCAAATCGCGAATTGTCTCTGAAGGATTACACCCAGCAACTCGTTGATTTGCTAGCAGAACTTGAAATAGATTCAGCGGTTGTTGCTGGACATTCGATGGGTGCGCTAATTGCTCTGGATTTTGCAATCAATAACCCAAATACCTGCCTTGGGGTCTGTGCGATGAATGCCGTATTCGATCGAACTGCTGAACAATGTGCTGCGGTAAAAAAGCGTGCAGCCGATTTAGCTGCAGGTGGCGTTAGCGTCAATCTTGCTGAAACTTTAGAGCGTTGGTTTGGACAACCAGGAACGCATGAGTTTCCAGAAGCCGAAGTACTTGCCCAAGAGTTGCTTTTGGATGTAAATCCAAAGGGCTACGAAGCGGCCTATTCAGTTTTTGCAGTGTCCGATAAAGCACATGCTCAGACTCTGACAACCCTTACAGCCCCTGCCCTGTTTTTCACCGCCGATGGTGACCCAAACTCAACTCCAGAAATGAGTTTGGCCATGGCAGCTTTGGCACCGAATGGTTCGTCAAAAGTTTTAACGGGCCACCGACACATGATGACTTTGACCGCGCCTGAGGAAGTTTCTGCGACCTTAGCCACATTTACGCAATCCGTAACCAAGTAAGGCTGGAAGGTAAGAAGATATGGCTATGAAGTTTTCACTGTTTGCCCACATCGAGCGCTACGACGATTCTGTTTCACATAAGCAACTGCTGGATGAGCTAACTGAGTTCACGCTGATGGCTGAAGCCGGCGGCATGGAAACTATCTGGATTGGTGAGCATCATGCAATGGAATACACCGTTGCCCCAAACCCATTTATCAACTTGGCTTACTTGGCTGCAAAGACCACAACGATTCGCCTCGGAACTGGCAACGTCATCGCTCCGTTTTGGCATCCAATTCGCCTTGCTGGTGAGGCAGCGCTTTGCGATCTAACCAGCAACGGTCGCCTAGACCTTGGTATCGCCCGCGGTGCGTACATGTTCGAGTACGAACGCATCATGCCGGGCCTTGATGCTATGGAGGCTGGTCTGCGTATGCGTGAACTCGTCCCAGCAGTTCAACAATTGCTAATTGGTAACTACACCCATGATGGTGAGTACTGGAAATTCCCAGAGACAACTGCAGTGCCAACTGCAATTCAAAAACCAATTCCAATTTGGATTGCCGCACGCGACCCACACACTCATGATTTTGCTGTTGCCACTGGATGCAATGTTCAAGTAACTCCACTGGCTAACGGTGATGAAGAGGTTGCGAACTTGATGGAAAAGTTCAACACGGCCTGCGCTGCCCACCCTGAAGTGCCGCGACCAAAATTAATGCTCTTGATGCACACCTATGTTGCAAAGACCGAAGCTGAACTCATGAAGGGCTCGGCTGCGCTACAAAAGTTTTTCCTTTACTTTGGAAAATGGTTTAAGGCTGAAGCACCAATCAAAGATGGCTTCATCGAGCCAATTACCCAGGCCGAAATCGACGCGCAACCTAATTTGGCACCAGAAGTTATGCGAAAGAACTGCTTAGTAGGAACACCTGCGGAAGTTATTGCTCGCCTTAAGTCCTATGAAGAGATGGGTTATACCCAGTTCAGTATTTGGCTAGATAGTGCAATGTCCTACGAAGAAAAACGCGACAGCCTAAAGTTGTTTATCGACGAAGTTATGCCTGCCTTCTCGTAAGAGATTTCAGGCTCACTCACCAGGAGTTTTCATGGCATTGGAAAGTTTCCAGCAGTTCATCAATGGCAAGTTCGAAGCAGCGAACGAAACTTTTGAAAGCATCGATCCAGCTACTGGTGAATCTTGGGCAACAATGCCAAAGGCAACTGAATCAGATGTGGATCGAGCAGTTCAAGCCGCGCACACGGCATTCACTTCTGGAGTTTGGCCAACGCTAAATGCCAGTGCTCGCGGAAAACTTCTTTACAAGCTTGCAGACTTAATGGCAGCCGATGCAGATGTGTTGGCAGAACTTGAAACTAAAGACACTGGGAAGATTCGCCGAGAAACCAGAGCGGTGATTTTGTACATTGCTGAGTACTACCGATACTTCGCCGGCCTTGCTGACAAACTCCAAGGCGCGCATTTTGATGTTGATAAGCCCGACATGGAGGCGTACACCAGACGCGAACCAATTGGAGTTGTCGCTGCAATAGTTCCGTGGAACTCCCAAATGTTTTTGTCAGCAGTGAAGTTAGCGCCAGCCTTGGCTGCCGGTTGCACCGTTGTATTGAAGGCATCCGAAGATGGTCCGGCTCCCCTGCTTAGATTTGCCAAGTTGATTGACCAAGCTGGTTTTCCACCAGGGGTGGTAAACATCATCACTGGTATGGGTGACTCGTGTGGCAAGGCATTAACAAGTCATCCGCTAGTGCATCGCATTGCCTTTACTGGCGGCCCAACTACTGCCAAGCAAATCGTTACCAACTCAGCAAACAACTTGGCTGCCGTTTCATTGGAGCTCGGTGGCAAGTCCCCTGTGCTGGTATTTGAAGATGCTGACCTAGAAAGTGCAGCGAATGCAATCGTTTCAGGAATCTTTGCTGCAACGGGTCAAAGTTGTGTCGCAGGTTCTCGCCTTTTGGTTCATTCGAGTGTTCACGCTGAACTAATGGACATCTTGGTGGCTAAGGCAAAGCGCATCAAGATTGGTGATCCGCAAAATCTGGAAACTGAAATGGGTCCACTTGCAACTAAGCGTCAACTCGTTCATGTTCAAGACGTTGTAGATCGCAGTGTTGCTGCAGGCGCGAAACTACTAACCGGTGGCAAAGTTCCGGCTGGATTTGAATCTGGCTATTACTACGAGCCAACGATTTTGGATTGCACTGAGTCGACTGTGGCCTGTGTTCAGGAAGAGATTTTTGGCCCAGTTCTCAGCGTCCTAAAGTTCGATACTGATGCGCAAGCTTTAGCAATCGCAAATGACAGCGAGTATGGATTGGCCTCTGGTGTATTCACAAAAGACATCGGTCGAGCTCATAGATTTGTGCGCTCACTACGAGCTGGAATTGTTTGGGTTAATACCTATCGAATGATTTCACCGATGGTGCCATTTGGTGGCTACGGTCAAAGTGGAACGGGCCGTGAGGCTGGCGCTGAATCAATTTTGGATTACACCAGAACTAAATCGGTTTGGATCAATACCAGCGAAGCGCCGATTAGTGATCCATTCATCATGCGCTAAGTAGCTTCACTTTAGTTAGTGACTGTAAACGCTTTGGTATCTTCGAAAATTAAGCTGCCATCTTCAGTCGAAGTATCTGAGACCTTTAGTACGTAGTTTCCCGGTGCTAACTCGCCTAAATCAATGCTCCAGTCCGAACGATCTGGACATGCAGTAGCAGCCGTTGTCGCACCAGAACTAACGACATCTCCACCTTTAGTTAACTCCCAAGCAACGTTCGCCTCGAATGTGCAGGCAGAACCAGTTATCGAAACTGGATTTGAAACATCACTTCGATCCAGCAAGTCAATCCAAACGTTGGCTAATACTTCATAGCTTGGCGCAAGCGTAAATACTTGTGAGAAATCAACATGGCCAGCGAGTGATTCTGAAACTAGTCCATCAATCGTTAATTTCACCGAAGTAACGGTTGGATCATTTTCAATTAGCGTCCAGACCATTTGATCAATGGCGCGCTGTTCAGATTCAGCCCCTAAGGAAATTCGGCCGAGAGTTAGATCAACCGTTGCAATTCCCTCAACAACACTCACGCTGTTTACTTTGGTTCCGTTGTTCCAGAGCGTGCGATGATCGCCATCATATGGTGGCAGCTGTCCGTCAACCAGCATCACCAGAGAGTTAAAGCCTTTGTCATCTCCTAAGTCATTTTCAGCTTTGCTGACTTGATGCACTTCACGCACTAATCGAAAACCTTGCGCCGTCTCACTGGTGAAATAAAATGCGTAATCCTGGAGATCATCAATTATTGGCATCGCAGATTCACTTGGAGCACTTGATGCTGGCGGATTTGAAGGTGACGAATTCTGGCTGTTAGAACCGCAGGCCGAAAGCAACAGAACTGCAACGAACGTTGGCACTGCCTTTGATAGCAGGTGGTTAGCTGGCCGTGACGGTTTGCTTGAATCCATAATGAACTAAGCCTAACTTGCAAAAAATTGGCACTAGAACTCCACTGAAATACACTTCAGGGTAGGCGAACCCGCGCTAACCAAGACTCGGAAAATCATGGCTGAATTAGTTTTCTTCACTGGCACTATGGACTGTGGTAAATCTACCCTTGCCGCCCAAGTGAACTACACCCATGCCAGTCGAGGCCGCCGAGGCATAGTTTTCACGCGCAATGACCGTGCTGGCGCTGGAGTATTGTCTAGTCGTTTGGGACTCGAGGTCCCTGCTGTTGAAGTCACAGATGAAACAGATTTCTTTGCGTTAGCCCTAGCTGAAAATTCAAAAGAAAACCCAATGGACTTTTTCATTTGTGATGAGGCTCAGTTCTACACCAGAGTTCAAATCGATCAACTTGCTCACGTGGTTGATGATTTAGAAATTGATGTTTTTGCATTTGGTATTGCTAGTGATTTCCGAACCGAATTGTTCCCTGGATCGGCTCGACTGTTTGAATTAGCGGATCGAATTCAAGTCTTACAAGTTGAGGCGCTTTGCTGGTGTGGTCGACGTGGTACCCACAATGCGCGAACTATTGATGGCGTAATGGTGACTGAGGGCGAGCAAGTTGCCGTAGGTGATACCGGTGGCGATTCAGGTGTTGTGAGTTACGAAGTTTTGTGCCGACGTCATCACATGGCAGCTATGCCAATCAATCACTTAGCAGATTAGTTTTTACGCGACCTGGTTAGTAGTCCAAGCAGTCCAATTCCAGCTGCCGAAACCGCAACAATGCGCTCGACTCGAAGCTCGCCATCTTCGTCCAAGAAGAATGCACCAGCGGAACCCATGCCTTTAGCGGCCAAATTAGCTGGCTTCACATACTTCTCTAGGGCTGCCACGTTGGCAGTGATGTTTAGGCAGGTGGCTTCAATTTCAGCGGCAATCACATCTGCGGTGCGCTTTTTGCCTATGCGATGTGTACCAGCCATTCCCTTAGCCTATGAGTGAAGGGCAGAATCACAGAATTCCAGATTTTGACTTGAGACTGCCCAAAAAGTGCCAGTTTCGGGTTTTTGGGTTAACCTTATTGCAAAGAGTTTGCAATAAGGAGTTTTCATGCATATGCCCGATGGGCTAATTAACGCCCCGGTTTCCATAGGTGCAGGTGTTCTAGTAGCTGGCGCAGTAGCAGTGAGTCTAAAGAAGACCAAAGGTTCGCTTGATAGCCAAACTGCCCCAATGGCAGGACTGGTCGCAGTCTTTATCTTCGCTGCCCAGATGATTAACTTCCCAGTTGCAGCCGGAACTAGTGGGCACTTAATGGGTGGCGCATTGGCTGCCATCTTGGTTGGTCCTTGGGTTGCCGTACTTGTTATGACAGTCGTGGTTGGCATTCAAGCTCTTGTGTTTGCAGATGGCGGACTTTCGGCACTTGGGATAAACATTTTGAATATGGGAATTGTCACAGTAATTGTTGGCACTTTAGTTTTTGCCTTGACCATGAAGGTCCTTTCAAAAACCAAGGCATCGATTGTTGCAGCATCTGCCATTGCAGCATTTATTTCAGTTCCAGCTGCAGCCCTGGCATTTGTTATCGAGTACTACCTAGGTGGAAACGCAACTTACGACCCAATGACAGTGCTCATTTCTGTGGTTGGCGTTCACCTACTCATCGGAATCGGTGAAGCCATAATCACAGCTCTGACGGTTGGAGCTATTTTGGCAACGCGCGCAGATTTGGTGGATGGCGCTCGTAAGTTCTTGCCTAAGCAAAAACTAATCATCAAAGATTCGGTGGTGTCTTAATATGTCGAGTAAAAAACTTTTAGTTTTTGGACTGCTTGCTTCAATCGTTATCGCAGGTTTTCTAAGTTTCTATGCCTCAAGCCAACCAGATGGTTTAGAAAAAGTATCTGCTGATCAAGGCCTTGATGTAACTGCAGTTGACTCGGCAAACGCTGACTCCGCTTTGGCTGACTACGGCGTTGCTGGAGTTGAAAATGAGCGTGCCTCAGCATTTCTTGGTGGCGTAATCGGAGTTGCTATCACTGGTCTTGCTGGCGTCGGACTATACGTGTGGCTTAGAGAACCAAAATCTGCTGAGACTAAGTGAAGCTTTCTCCCGAGCGCGTAGTTCTTGACACCAATAACGCTCATGAACATGGGCATGGCGTTGGTGACCATCTATACGTCCATCGCCACTCATTGGTGCATGATCTACCTGCCCAGGTTAAAACCGTTGCAGCAATAGTTTTCATTTTTATGGTCGTGTTGACTCCAGTTCACGCAGTTGGGGCATTCTCGGTTTATCTGGCACTTGTCTTCGTTGTGGTCAAGATTGCTGACTTACCATTTCCGCTAGTACTAAGACGAATGCTTATTGAGATTCCTTTTGTTCTCTTTGCAGTTCTGATGCCATTTTTTGGCCCAGAACCGAGAGTTGAATTCCTGGGCTTATCTCTTTCGCAAGAAGGACTCTGGTCGGCATTTGGAATCTTGGCCAAGGGAACTATTGGCGTAGCTACGTCGATTACTTTGGCAGCTACTACGCGGGCTCGGGATTTGCTGCAAGGTCTGGAAACTATTGGAGTTCCCGACTTGCTTGTCCAGATCGCTTCTTTCATGCTTCGCTATTCAGCCGTAGTAACCGATGATCTATCTCGCATGAAGGTAGCTCGTGAATCTCGTGGGTTCTCAGCAACTGGTATCAAGCATTGGAAAGTTCTAGCAAACTCTGCTGGCGCACTTTTCATTCGCTCATATGAACGAGGTGAGCGAGTTCACTTAGCAATGCTGTCGCGTGGCTATAACGGAACCATCATTGATTTGTATAAGCCCGTAGTTACCAAAAAGGATTGGCGCACAGCCATGGCTCTGCCGATTGTTGCTGCGTCAATTATGGTTATAGCGTGGATCACACTTTGAAAACTTCTCCAAGTCTTGACGTATCGGGTTTGGCGTATGCCTACCCGGATGGCAACCAGGCCCTCTACGGCGTAAACCTACAGATCCAACCTGGTGAACGGGTAGCACTTCTAGGTCCAAATGGCGCAGGTAAGACCACGCTTGTAATGCACCTAAATGGAATTCTTGCCGCTGGCCTTGGCACCGTCCATGTAGGTGGACTTGCGGTGAATACCGAAGACAAAGATGCACTCCGCGAGATACGTAGGCGCGTTGGCATTGTTTTTCAGGATCCTGATGATCAGTTATTCATGCCAACCGTGCGCGAAGATGTTGCTTTCGGTCCGATAAACATGGGCGTTACCGGTGCTGAACTTGAAGCTCAGGTTATGCAAGCCCTTGAGCTAGTGGGAATGGCAGATTATGCCGATCGCCCACCACATCATTTATCTTTTGGTCAGCGTCGTCGAGTGGCGGTAGCTACCGTTTTGGCAATGAAGCCTGAGATTCTGGTTCTGGATGAACCAAGTTCGAATTTAGATCCAGCCAGCCGCCGGGAATTAGCGGACATCCTGCGTGACTTGGACATTACCTTGCTTATGGTTACTCATGACCTCCCATACGCCCTGGAACTATGCTCACGATCGGTGATTCTCTCGCAGGGCACCATTGTCGCGGATGGCAAAACCATAGATATTTTGTGCAACGACTCTTTGATGGCAGAAAATCGCCTAGAACTGCCGTTTGGATTTGATCCAAAAAATACCCTTGTTAAATAGCGCTTCGCTGCCTCGGGACTAAATCCCGATTATGAAGTTTGCGCCAATTCCTGACAGAATAGAGCCCACGTGCGGGAGTGGCGGAATTGGCAGACGCACCAGATTTAGGATCTGGCGCCTTCGGGTGTGGGGGTTCAAGTCCCCCCTCCCGCACCATTATCAAGTCTTAGAAGTTAAAGCTTCGAAATTACTTCACTTATCTGAATAGCTAAATCATTTAGCGCTTTGCCTCTATGGCTAATTGCATCTTTTTCTGCCGCAATCATTTGAGCAGTCGTTTTGGTAAAGCCAGTTGGCACAAAAATCGGATCATAACCAAATCCATTTTCACCTGTTGGTGCATTGAGAAGACTCCCAAGCATTTCGCCTGTGGCAACAAGTTCTTTTCCATCTGGAAAAACAGCAACTGCCGCGCAAACAAACTTTGCTCCCCGACTTTCAGTCGGTACATCTTTAATTCGCTCAAGGACTAAATCAAGGTTTGCCTTATCCACGTTTTCGGTTGCCCCAGACCATCTAGCTGAAAGCACACCAGGATTACCATCAAGTGCATCAACACAAATTCCAGAGTCATCTGCAATTGCAGCCAAGCCTGTGAACTTAGCTAACGCGCGTGCCTTTAATAGCGCATTGCCCTCGAAGGTGGTTTCGGTTTCTTCTACTTCAGGAGCATCCGGGAAATCTGCAACTGTTAAAAGTTCGCAATCAAGGTCTAGCTCTTCCAGTATTCGCTTGAGCTCGGTAGCTTTGTGCGCATTTCTGGTCGCTAAGACAAACTTCATAAATCTACTTCTTTGGAAGGGGAATAGCTAAGGCAGCTTTTTGTTTTGAAGTTAGTTCGACGCATCCAATGGTTGCTAAGTCCAAAAGTTCGTGTAGCAACTGGCGGTCAAATGGTTCCCGCTCTGCAGTTCCCTGAACTTCGATGAATGCGCCAGAGCCAGTCATAACAATGTTCATGTCTGTGTCTGCACGAACGTCATCGTCGTAATGCAGATCAAGGCATGGCTTGCCATCAACAATTCCCACGGAAACAGCAGCAACTGAATCGCGCAGTACGACTGCATCTTTTGCAACCAGACCCGATGCCCTCGCCCACTCAACTGCATCAGCTACCGCAACATAAGCGCCAGTAATGGCTGCAGTTCGCGTTCCACCATCAGCCTGCAAAACATCGCAGTCGATCATGATTGTGTTCTCGCCCAGTGATGACATGTCTAGAACTGAGCGCAAACTGCGACCGATCAAACGTGAAATCTCGTGAGTGCGACCACCCAGCTTGCCCTTTACGCTTTCTCGATCGTTGCGGGTGTGAGTTGCTCGTGGCAACATCGAATACTCAGCTGTTAGCCAGCCTTCGCCACTTCCCTTTTTCCAGCGCGGCACGCCTTCGCTAAAAGACACGGCACATAGAACTTTGGTTGCGCCAAATTCAACTAGCACGCTGCCTTCGGCGTGATCTAGCCATTGGCGATTGAAAGTTACATTACGAAGTTGGTCGGCACTACGGCCATCTGAGCGATTAGTCACGTCTCTGACTCTATTGCATGGCTTAATTCTTAAGCGAAGTTACTTCCAGAACTTCAGGACCTAGGAATCTTCTCGCGAGATGCGTAAACGAATCACCCGTTGCCAGGAACTCATGAGTTGGTGGTGGCAGATTTGGATTTCTAATTAAATCTTGCTCGACCAAAATTCGATAAACGTCTTTTGCGGTTTCTTCTGCGCTCGATACCAGTGTCACTTTGTCGCCGGCAATCATTGATATCACGCCAGTGAGCAATGGATAGTGGGTGCAACCAAGTACTAATGTGTCAATGTCTTGGCTCAGGATGGGTTGCAGATACTCACGAGCAATTTCGGTTAACTCTTTGCCGTTTGTGATTCCCGCTTCAACAAACTCCACAAATCTTGGGCAGGCCTGAGACGTAACTTCAATTTGAGGTGCTGCGGCAAAAGCGTCTGAATAGGCATCACTAGTGATCGTCGCCTGCGTTCCAATCACACCGATTCGTCCTGATCGAGTTGCGCTCACTGCGCGGCGAACTGCAGGCTGAATAACTTCTACAACTGGAATTGAGTAACGCTCTCGAGCATCACGCAGCATGGCAGCACTTGCTGAGTTACAAGCGATGACCAACATCTTTACATCGCGCTCAACTAGGGCGTCCAAGACATCCAAAGCAAGTTCTCTTACTTGCGCAATTGGTCTAGGGCCGTAGGGACCGTGTGCGGTGTCGCCAACATAGATAACCGGCTCATTTGGCAATTGATCTAAAATCGCTCGAACTACGGTCAAGCCACCAACGCCTGAATCCATAACACCTATTGGGCGATCATTCACCACTTAAGAGTAATCTGACAGAGTGATGAAATTGCGCAATGCACCCATATCTATCCTGATTGCAGCAACACTTATTGCTATTGGTGCGATATTCAATTTTGTGATTGGCCTTGTGCTTTCACTGGCTCCCTAGCTTCTGCAAGGCATCGAAGTACCAACTACGCCTAATGGCGCTCCTACTCAACTACTTGTTATAGCCGGTGTTGCCTGCATTGCATTTGGTTTTATTTTTATCTGGATCCTCAGAGAACTTTTCAATAAATCTCAGTTCGCTCTGGTTATGATCTACACACTTTCAATAATCAACATCCTGTTTGGGCTGTTTCGAATGCCGCTTGGTGTGGTCACAATTGGCCTAAACCTGATGGTGATTTTCCTAGTCCGGTCAAATAGCGCGAAACAGTGGCTCAGCTCGAACTGACTGTTGCAAAGTATTCGCAACAGTGAATCGCACGCCAGCACTTAGTGCATAAATCCTGCAGAATGTACTCAACAAGAAGTGTTAAGAATTTTGATTTACACTTAGCTATCCACTCTTTTGAAAGCGTTAAACATGTCTGTTGCCGTAAGTATCCCGACCATTCTGCGTAGCTATACAAACAATGCACGCTCGGTCTCAGCAACCGGTGAGACGCTGGAGCAAGTCATCGCTGACCTAGAAACTCAGTTTCCAGGAATCGCTGGTCGCTTAATTGAAGATGGAAAACTACGACGCTTTGTGAATATCTACATCAATGACGAAGATGTCAGATTCACTGGAAGCCTTGCGGCACCTGTGTCCGAAGGCGATTCAGTTACTGTCTTGCCTGCCGTTGCTGGTGGCTAAAGTTAACTATGCGCTATGACTCGTTGCTCGAATCGGTTGGAAATACTCCCCTAGTTGGCTTGCCAAATCTTTCGCCGTCTGCTGACGTTCGACTTTGGGCAAAACTAGAAGATCGAAATCCAACTGGGTCAATCAAGGACCGAGCAGCAATTGCCATGATCGAAGCTGCTGAAGCTGACGGCACACTGACTCCTGGTTGCACAATCCTGGAGCCAACAAGTGGCAACACCGGAATCTCGCTAGCTATGGCTTCGCGCCTAAAGGGCTACAAATTGATTTGCGTAATGCCCGAGAATACTTCGCCGGAAAGAACTCAGCTTTTGAATATGTGGGGCGCTGAAATCAGATACTCACCTGCTGCCGGCGGCTCAAACGAAGCTGTGCGGGTTGCCAAGAATTTAGCGGCTGAGAATCCAAGTTGGGTGATGCTTTACCAATATGGAAATCCAGCCAACGCCGATGCACACTACCGCACAACTGGACCTGAGATTCTGGCTGATTGCCCGACTATCACTCACTTTGTTGCCGGACTTGGCACAACCGGCACATTAATGGGAACTGGGCGTTACCTTCGCGAACACAAGCCAGATGTGGCAATCGTTGCTGCTGAGCCACGCTATGGCGAACTTGTTTACGGTCTTCGCAACATCGATGAAGGGTTTATTCCTGAACTTTACGACGAAGAAGTTTTAACAACCCGATTTTCAGTTGGACCGCTTGAGGCCGTGGCCCGTACTCGAGAATTATTGAACCGTGAAGGAATCTTTGCTGGTATTTCAACTGGAGCGATTTTGCATGCTGCACTTGGAATGGCTACTAAGGCGGTAAAAGCTGGCGAAAAAGCAGACATCGTCTTTATCGTTTGCGATGGTGGCTGGAAGTATCTTTCAACTGGTGCATACGAAGGAACTGTTGAGCAAGCATCTGAAGCCTTGGACGGACAACTCTGGGCTTAATTAATTGATGGAGATTTCTTCCTCAGTTATTTCACCATCAACAATTCGATAAGAACGAATCTCATACGGTCCATCATTGGTGCCAGTTTCTCTGGTTGAAATCAAAACATAATGCGCGAATGGTTCTGACGCATAAGCCACATCTGTGCGGGATGGATAGGCCTCAGTTGCAGTGTGTGAGTGATAAATGACAACGGGATCTTCATCGTTGGCATCAAGTTCGCGATAGAGCTTAAGCAGGTCTGCCGAGTCAAATTCATAAAAGGTTGGTGACCGAGCCGAGTTGATCATGGGGATAAACCTGGTTGGCTGGTCCGAGCCCGCAGGTCCTGCAATCACGCCACAGGCCTCGTCTGGATGGTCTTTCCTGGAGTGGGCCACCATTTGATCAATCAGGGCTTGAGAAATACTCAACATGTTCGGATATTTCTCCTCAAATCATGGTTTTTTCAATATTAGCGGGTTTTTCTTGCGTGTTTTGGTTGCAACTGAGCATTGGCAGGAGCAGGCTAGGTACAGCACCAAAATGCTGCGCGCGCAGCATTAAATCCGAACTGATTCGGCAGTTCCCAATAAAAGGAGCAACACTTCATGGATGGTATCTATGATGTAACCACGCTGACAGCTGATCAATACATGGTCGTCAGTGGGTTCTTGTCAATGGGCTTCGCAGCAATGCTTGCCACGACAATTTACCTATATCTAGCCCAGGCCCGCGTACTTCCAAAGTACCGTCAGGCAATCGTAATCTCAGGAACTGTAACCCTGATTGCGCTTTACCACTACTGGAGAATCTACGATTCATTCAAGTCAGCTCATGCTGGTGGCGAAGTTTTCAACGAAGCATACCGCTACGTTGACTGGTTACTAACTGTTCCACTTTTGCTTATGGAAACCATCGCAGTACTTGCGCTTCCAGCTGCAAACCGTAAGTCCCTAACAGCTCGTCTAGTTCCTGCATCAGCAGCAATGATCATCCTTGGTTACCCAGGTGAAGTTTCTGCAGACATGGCAACAAAGGCAATCTGGGGCGGACTTTCTTCAATTCCGTTCTTGTACATCCTTTACGTATTGTTCGTAGAGTTGACCAAGACGCTTGAATCACAGCCATCTGAAGTTGCAGCAACAGTAAAGCGTCTTCGCTTGCTTCTTATTGCAACTTGGGGTGTCTACCCAATCTCCTACCTATTGCCACTAATTGGCGTAGATGGCGGAAATGCCTTCGTTGGTCGTCAGGTCGGTTACACCGTTGCTGACATCCTTGCTAAGTGTCTCTTCGGTCTGACAATCTACAAGATTGCTCGCCTAAAGAGCGCAGCAGATGACTCATCATATGCATCATCTGAAGGCGTACATTAATAATTAATAACTAAAAATCCCCCCAGCTTTTCAGCTGGGGGGATTTTTAATGTGACTTAAGTTAGGGCATCAATCAAAGTGCCTTGCAAGTACGTCAAATAGTTATACAAGTGAATGCCTGGTTCGTTGGCTTCAAAATCCGTCTCTACTTCATCAGTAATTTCAAGCCGAGTGCCAAGTACCAGTCGTAGATCATTTATCGCCTTAAGCCAGGCCTGGGCTTGCTGGGCAGTGATGCTGGACTTGCCGGTCCAGCCGCTTAAAGAATCTCGAACAGAAGTTAGCGCACCCAGCTTTTGTGCTCGTAGATCCTGCTCAGTAAACCTGCGAAAGTCTGCGCTGGCATGCTCATCGTCTGAATAACCATCTGGGAAAAGTCTTGCTAACGCCGGATCCTCAGAGATCTGAGTTGAGCCACTCATGTTCAGCATCTTGGCCAATGGGTCTGCGCCAGCTTCACTTTCTGGATGTTCCAATAGTTCTGCCATTTGCTCGAATAGTTGTGACAGAACGCCAAGCTCTGCATCATCAAGTTTTAAGGTGAGCTTTCCACCAAGTCCGGACTTAAACACTTAGTCGTCCTTTTGCAAAGTAGCCCAGAGACCATAGGAATGCATGGCAGCCACATCGCGTTCCATTTCTTCCCTGGTTCCCGAGCTCACTACGGCTCGGCCTTTTTCGTGCACATCAAGCATTAGGAGTTCGGCCTTTGGTTTGTCGTATCCGAAATAAGTTTGAAACACATAAGTCACGTAAGTCATTAAGTTAATTGGGTCATTCCAGACCAAGGTAATCCAAGGTCGGTCCGTCATTACGTCAATTGCCACGTCTTCAATCGGCATTGCACTCATGCTTTTAGTCTCTCACGCAGAATTGCTGATCCTGAACATAAATCAAGGGCTAGTCCACTTGGACTAGCCCTTGATTTGAATTGCTTTTGGTTACTTCTTGGCAAGACCACGAAGTTGGAATGATGCAACAATTTCCATAACGCCCAAGATGATCAAGAAGAATGCCATCACCTGAGTAACAGTGATCAGTGATGCAATTGGGTTGTTGATTGTGATAACACCGGCAATCAAAGTAATGATGCCCATGAAGATTGCCCAGCCGCGGCCAGGTACTCCCTTGGATGCAAGGCCAGCAACTAGTTCAGCCATACCTCGGAAGATAAAGGTGATACCCATAAAGATTGCAGCAAGCTGCGCGTCTTTTACGATTCCACCGTTAAAGAAGATCACTGCCAAAATGATGGACAGTGAACCGCTGATCAGCATCAAGACCTTGCCTGAGCCTTCAGTGTCGTCAGAAAGGGCACGGACGATTGTGCCGATACCGCTGAATAGAAGCCAGATACCAAAAAGCAGAACCAGGGTTGCAGTTGCTGAAACTGGGTTGTTTAGCGCCATAACGCCAACGACCATGGATAGGATGCCGAGAATTAGTAGAAGCCACCACTTCTTGCCAAATGCCATTAAGGCATCTTGTGGGGACGAGGTATTTACTGTCATTTGTTCTCCCGTAAGTTAGGTCTTTCTCACAAGATTTTATGGGCGAATTGTCTGTTTACCTTGGATTTGTGGGATGAATAAAAGGGCTAAAACTGAGACAAACCCACAAACTAGCCACATTTCGACAAAAGTCTGACCACTTAGGTTGTTTTTAAAGGCTGCAAAACTCAGGGCTGCCCCGGTGATGGAAGTTATCACAATCGTGCCGAACGAATCTGACATCTGGAGGGAGGCGCTGTGTCGGGCGTGATCAGCTTCAGGTGACTTGTCTAGCATCAGTCCACCCAGAGTTGGGAAACAAATACCCATTCCAAAAGCTGCCGCCCCACAAGCCAAACTTGCCGCTAGTGAAGCTACCGTGGCATTGCTGGGTGCAAAAACCGCGATCGGCGTCAAGAATATGCCAATCGAAATAAGCGCCGATCCAAACACTAAAACTTTTTCCCGCGACATCTTGATTCGGTGACTTCCTTGCAGCCATGAGCCGCCAAACCAAGTTACAGCAGAGACCGTAAGGACTGCTCCAGAAATTGCGACTGATACATCACGGATTTCTTGCAGAGCTAATGGAACATAAACTTCAGCAGCAAAATAACCTGCCGAAATCACCCCACGCATGCCAATGATGGCTGGAATGCCAACTGCAATCTTTAGGTATCCCTTGGGCATTAAAGTCCGGGTAGTCCAAGCGGTTGCAATAAGGCAGGCAGCGCTTATTGCAACAACGATCGAAACATCCCACTGGCCTATTCGTGATGTACTGAATTGGAAAACCGCCAGAGCAAACACGGCTGCCAGTACTGCGATGATTTGGCTTTTACTGTCGGTTCGAGGTTGAGGTATTGCAGTTTGCAACTTATCTAGTTGGGAGAGCAGAACAACACTTGGCAAAATCAGAAGCAGTGGCACAATCCAAAATGTCATTCGCCAAGAAGACACTTCCACCATCAGGCCCGCTATGCCTGGGCCAACTAGTCCAGGAACAACCCAAGCAGCCGCCAACATTCCCAGCGCTTTAGGTCGAAGTGCTTCGGGATACATCCGACCAATTACCACGTACATCGTCACTAAATCGATACCAAGAGCAAAACCTTGCACACTTCGGCCAAGAGTTAGCACGTGTATGTTTGGCGCAAACCCAGCAATCAAAGATCCGATTCCAAGGGTGATAATTGCCAGGGTCACAATCTTCTTTACGCCAATATGATCTGCCCATAAACCGGCAAAAGTAACACCTAGCAACGAGGCCATGGTGAAACTGGTAAACGCCACTGCGTAGTTACTGATTGCATTTAGGTCAGCTGCGGCCACAGGCATTACCGCGCTAACTGCGATACCTTCAAACCCAAATACTGCGACTAGCGAAACGATTCCTGCGCTAAGTCGCCGGTATTCAGGAGCCCAGGGCGAAAGCGTCATTCGGAGTTGTCGCTGTTATCTCCACCGGTTGGCAAGCCTTCAAAAATTGCTTTGCACTGTGGGCAAACGGGAAACTTACCCGGATCGCGATTGGGAATCCAAACTTTTCCACAAAGTGCCACAACGGGTGCGCCCATGACTGCGCTCTCGACGATTTTTTCTTTCTTTACATAATGCGCAAAGCGCTCATGATCTCCAGGCTCTACTTGCTCTTCGACGCGTTCGTCGACGCTTACGCCACCCTCAGTGCGAATTTCATCAGCCATGAGAACTACCTTAACAAACTCGCTTACGCCAGAAACTTAGGCTGGCAAAGAGTTTAAGCGCTGCTTAAGATCTGCTAACTCGGCCTGAAGTTCTGGTGGAACTCGTCCATCAAACTGACTGAAGTACTCTTCGGTCAGATCGCATTCAGCAAGCCAGCTGCCCTTATCAACATCGAACAATGCTTCAAGATCGTGTTCTGAAATCTCAAGTCCATCTAGCGGCAGGTCTTCTCGGTTTGGCAATACGCCAACTGGAGAGTCGATACCTTCGGCTTCGTTTTCTAGACGATCTACAACCCAAGCCAAAACGCGTGAGTTCTCACCAAAGCCTGGCCAGATAAAGTCACCGGCTTCGTTCTTGCGGAACCAGTTGACCTGGAACAGCTTTGGCACATTTGCAAAAGTGCGACCCATGTTGACCCAGTGACCCCAGTAGTCAGCCATGTTGTAGCCACAGAACGGAAGCATTGCGAATGGATCACGACGAAGTTGGCCAAGGCCACCAACGGCGGCTGCAGTCATTTCAGAAGAGATCGTTGCGCCCATGAATACACCATGGTTCCAGCTGCGAGCCTGGGCTACTAATGGAACGTTGGTAGCGCGGCGGCCACCGAAAAGAATTGCGGAGATTGGAACGCCTGCTGGGTTATCCCATTCATCTGAAATCGATGGGCACTGTTCAGCTGGGGCTGTAAAGCGTGAGTTGGCGTGACTTGAAACTTCTTCAGACTCTGGAGTCCAGTCATTGCCCTTCCAGTCAATTAGGTGCGCTGGTGGCTCTTCGGTTAGACCTTCCCACCAGATGTCACCATCATCGGTAAGCGCAACGTTAGTGAACAATGAGTTTGCGTATAGCGAGCGAATCGCATTGGCATTTGTCTTCATGCCAGTGCCTGGTGCCACGCCAAAGAATCCAGCTTCTGGGTTAATCGCATACAAGCGACCATCTGGGCCTGGACGCATCCAGCAAATGTCATCACCGATGGTTTCAACTTTCCAACCTGGAATTGTTGGTTCAAGCATTGCAAGGTTTGTCTTGCCACAACCGGATGGGAATGCAGCAGCAATGTAGTGCGTCTTTTGCTTTGGTGAAGTTAGCTTCAAAATCAACATGTGCTCGGCAAGCCACATTTCATCGCGCGCCATTACGGATGCGATGCGAAGCGCAAAGCACTTCTTGCCTAGAAGTGCGTTGCCACCGTATCCGGAACCGTAGGACCAAATTTCACGCTCTTCTGGGAACTGCACGATGTATTTGGTTTCACTGCATGGCCAAGCAACATCTTTTTGTCCTGGTTCAAGCGGGGCACCAACAGAGTGAAGTGCTGGGACAAAGTCTCCGTGCTCGCCAATTAGATCTAAAGCAGCCTTACCCATGCGCGTCATCATCTTCATGCTGATCACAACGTAAGGAGAGTCTGTGATTTCAACTCCGAGAGCACTGATGTCAGAACCAAGTGGACCCATTGAGAACGGAACGATGTACATGGTGCGACCGCGCATGCAACCCTTGAAAGTTGAGCGAAGAATCGTCTTCATTTCGCTTGGTTCCATCCAGTTATTGGTTGGCCCAGCGTCTTCTTCCTTTACGGAACAGATATAGGTGCGGTCTTCAACACGAGCTACGTCACTTGGGTGTGAACGAGCAAGGAAAGAGTTTGGACGCTTTTCGGAGTTAAGTGGAGTGAGCGTGCCGCTTGCAACCAACTCTTGAGTTAGACGATTCCATTCAGCATCAGAGCCATCGCACCATTCAATGCGATCGGGCGTGGTTAACTCTGCAACTTCTTCAACCCAAGCAAGAAGGCGCTTAT